>Ga0065714_10064978_pt1 | contig 14527 bp, 23 predicted proteins | sample MisRhiReplicate2_FD_59101 | JGI IMG/M metagenome (GOLD analysis project Ga0065714, IMG submission 59101) | Miscanthus rhizosphere microbial communities from Kellogg Biological Station, MSU, sample Rhizosphere Soil Replicate 2: eDNA_1 v2... | ecosystem: Host-associated > Plants > Roots >...
CTTTGGAAGAGGTTGCCACGCTGTTGAATGCCGAATCTGCCTGATAGCGTTTTCTACACGGAAGACCAGTTCAACCAGAATCTGTGGCGAATGCTCAATGAGCTTCACGACAAGTATGTGGGTGAACTGGCCGAACCGTGGTTATCCAAAAGAGAAAACAAGTTTTCGAAGATTTTGTGGGATTTTACAAATGCGTTGAACCCTGCGCCAGTTTATGAGTGTTCTCTGTGTCCGTGGACTATAACTCGGCCTATGAGTGTTTATTCTCAGATGGAAATTAAAGCGCACCTTCTTGTAACACACAAATGCACTGGATAATCCAAGAGAATCTGTGGAATGAGGAGGGGCATTCGCTCCTTCTACAGGCTTTAGACAAGAATGGGTCGGAATACACCATAGTAAAGGTTCGCCCTTTCATCCATACCATTGAACCTGATATTAACCCTCCCAATCCTGTCATGGTTATCGGTGCGACCACTCTTGTCCAAATTGGTAAAGAGCGTAAGTGGTTTCCTAGTGCCTTCTTGAATAAGAACTTTGATTTTAGGGTTCAAGTGCGACATTGGGGACGATGGATGCTCAATCACGATGCGGTAGTAGGTTCTTTGAAGGAGCTTGATCCGCCGTGGGAGCCGTTTTTCATCCGCCCGCCCGAAGACAATAAAATCCTGACGGGAACCCTTATGACTCATGCTGAACTAGATAAGTGGCGTGAGGACACGGCTGCGTCTTACTCTGATGGTTATACGTCTCTGACACCGGACACGATATTCATGGTTTCTACTCCAAAAGCAATTTGGCAGGAGTATCGTTGTTTTGTTGTGCTTAACAAATACATAACTGGTTCGGAGTACAAACGGGCAGGGCGTCCGTATCAGAATTCAGTAGTTGACAATGATATTATCGAGTTTGTGGAGACACGCTCCAACGAGTGGTCGCCGGACCTTGCCTTCTGTATGGACGTAGCAAGAACGGAAGAAGGACTTAGGATAATTGAGGTCAACTGTATCAACTCCTCCGGGTTTTATAAGTCCGATGTCTCTAAGACTATCCAAGCTCTCGAAACCATGTTTACATGAACTTTGTCAAGGTCTTGACAGGATTCGAGATCAATGATAAAGTCTTCACTATGTCATATTTACTGCTAGAAAACGGACCTAGAGAGGCAGCTATTCAGGATGCTGTCAGTAACTTAAGGAAATCAGGTTTGGAGTTTCGTACCATAGTGGCTTGTGGCCTGTCAGGTGCTTTAATAGCTCCCGCCATTGCTGCTCGTATGAACAAGGTGCTTGTCTTTGTGAGGAAGGGTGAGTCCACACACGGGCATCAAGTCGAGATCGATATAACGGGCGACATTGGTGATTACGTAATCATTGACGATCTTGTTGAATTTGGGAGAACTATCAATAGAATTCGACAGGCTCTTGACGGAGATCATAAATACGGCGGGCATTGTGTGGGAGTGTATTTCTACAACCAATCTCCTTTAGCGCCATTCTACCAAACTTTTGCAGCCCTTAATAAGGATTTGTGGACTCATGCCTCGTTGTCCTAATTAAGACATAATCAGGACAAATCCGGCCATATTCGGACAAAACTCGTAAACATTGACACGAAAGGACTTATAAATCCGGACAGACCGGAAACTTAATTATGTTGGCACTAATGTTCCTGTTAATACTCAATTTTGGTAAAGTTGACGATCATGTGTATCGTTCTGCTCAGCTACAACCCTCGGAAGTTGTTGAGTTGAAAGAACTTGGAATCAGTACAGTCATCAACCTTCGAGAAAGGCCCGTAAAGTGGGAGAAGGAAGCAGTTGAGGCTGCGGGAATGAAGTATTACAATATTCCCATGAGTTCAACTAAAAGACCAAAGTTGGATACTGTCAATTATGTTCTAAAGTTGATGGAGGAATCCAAAGGTAAGGTACTGGTCCATTGTAACGGCGGACGACATCGAACAGGGTTGATAATTGCGATCTATCGTATCAACAAATATCACTGGACCTTTGATGAAGTCTATCGAGAAATGAAACTGTACGACTACTATTCTGGCCTCACCCACGGAGCAATCAAAGACTTTGTGAGAGATTATAGCAAACTTGCACCGTAGTATTGCTATTTCGTATAATAGACCTATGGAGTACATAGGGATTTTCTACGATTACGACGAGCACGGTTGTCCCATCTTTGCCATCCATGATGAAGATGAAAACTGGCTGTTCTCTATTACCTTACCTAAACACTCCCTCGATGAAACGTCCTACCAAATTGGCGATGAGTGTCGCATATCCTTCCTCAGGGACCACTAAATCCTATAGTTTCAACCACTTGACAATGGTGTACTTTTATGGTACAATAATCTTACGGTTGAGCACTTAACCGATACTCAGAAAATTCAGAAACATAGGAGATTCAGAATGCCAATTCTATCAGCCGGGACTTTTGTGCCCGCTCCCGAAGGTCAACACCAAGCAATCCTAGTCGATATTATCGATCTTGGAGAACTGGACGACGGTTTCGGTGGACGCAAGCCGTTCATCAAGTACGTTTTTCAACTAGCTGAGACGATGGACAACGGTAAGCCGTATGTCGTATCAAGTCGTTTCAATGCCACCTTGCACAACAAGGGTAAGCTACGACCATTCATCCAGTCAATGCGCGGTAAGACGTTCACCGCCGAAGAGTTGAAGGGATTCGATGATGAGGAACTTGTAGGTAAGAACTACTCCCTCAACGTTATCCACAACGTCGGCAAGAACGGAGGAACCTACGCGAACATCGCTTCGGTAGCTCCGTGGAACACAAAGTTCGGACCAGAAATTGAACCATCAAAGGATTACGTGCGAGCAAAGGACCGGGATGACACCTTCACAACGGAGGATGGCGGAAAGTTCTAAGACTCGATTCACGGGTTGATTTTGGGCGTACTCTTTGTGGGGTACGCTCATTTCATTATGATTCGAGAAGATCACCTACTAATCAATTACAAGTTACTGGCAATTGAAGTCCTTTCAAAGGCTTTAGATGATCTGTGCCCAAAATATGTCGAAGTTGACAGCAATGCTGACAGCTTGACAAAGTTGGCCGCAGAACGATGCGCCCGTATGTGTGGAGTTATTCACAAAGGACAAGTCCAATACGTTATTGATAAATACGATAGCCAGTGGGACGAACTTCTTACTCAATACCTTACTAAAAAGGTTTCTTTGGAGAAAGATAAACGAACGGCAATAAGCAGTATTTTCAGAGCCGACAATACCAGCAAGATTGACACGAAACTTATTCAGGCCGAAGATGCGTGGGATAGGCGTCGAAAGAAGTTAGAGGACAAGATTAGAGCAAGGCGTAGAGGCTTCATAACTCGCGTAGAATCGCAGAGTGGACAGAAGTACACGCCGGAGGAGGTCCGCGACTTAAAAGTCGGTCTGGAGGCTCAAATAAGCCGAGAAATACGTGATTTTGAGAGGCGTCGAGACCTTGCAGTCCAAAAAATCATTGCATCAAGAAATTCCTTTCGAATTATCGAGCGTATGACCGAGAAAGAGGTCATCTTTGATACCAAAATCAAAGGCGTCGAGAAATCATTCAAAAGACAAGAAGAAATTTATAATCGTCAGTGGGGAGATGAAGATATTTTTGGAGCTTCATTACACTGGTTCATAAACGATATATCCCAAGTCAAATTTTGGTGTCAACTTGCGGGAGTACCTTTACCTGTTTGTTATCATACAGTTAAAGCCCGTTTGGAATTGATTGAGTTTGACTCTCCCGAAATTGATGGTATAATAGCTAAATTGAAGTCCGGTGAGTTGTCTGAAACAACCATACCCGAATTGACAATTTCGCAATCCTAAGGTACAATAGAATCACTCTCAGTAAAGGAAGATTAATCTGTATAGTGTGTTAATCCCTGAAGGGATAAAACCGTCTACAAGTTAATCAGGGTTCCTGTGTCAGCGACGAGTATCCCTTAAAATCATCGCTATAAAGAACTTGACGAGAGCAAGTGTGGTCGGTACGGTTTGGGGCTAAATGACAGGGGTGTAATACAGCCGATCTCAGACGTACTCTGCAAAATCCAGGCAACGCGCAGATAGTGTGATTCTGCATGGGGCTGCGTCCTGGTCCATAGTCGAATCAATAAACCCGCAGAGTATCTTTGAATCACCACTAATTCTTACTTTCCTTTACCAATACTAGCTTTACTCTTGTCGGCGGAATTGTTGATCAATTCTTATGATTCGACAGGGGAAGCTCCCAGTCTCAAAATTTTTGAAAATAAGGAAACAAATGATAGATCAGAAAGCTATTGACGCTGCGATTGCAGCTATTGAGAAGAAATACGGCGATGGCGCTATCATGCGCTTAGGTGATAAGGAAGTTTCAGATGTCCCAGCAATCTCAACTACCTCGATTTCGCTCGACAGAGCTATTGGTATCGGAGGCGTACCACGGGGGCGCATCGTTGAGATTTACGGGCCGGAGTCGTCGGGAAAAACAACTCTCGCATTGCATATTGTTTCCGAAGCACAAAAAACTGGAGAAGCAGCTTTCATTGATGTTGAGCATGCTCTCGATGCCGAATATGCTGACGCTCTCGGTGTTGATACAAATCGTTTACTTATCTCGCAGCCTGATTCCGGTGAACAAGCGTTGGAAATTGCCGAAACACTTATTCGCTCGGGACAAGTCAGCGTAATTGTTGTTGACTCCGTGGCTGCATTGGTTCCTAAAGCCGAACTAAACGGCTCAATGGGGGATGCTGTTGTTGGATTACAGGCGCGTTTGATGTCTCAAGCGTGTAGAAAGTTGACCGCAATTGTTGCTCAATCAAATACCTGTCTTATCTTCATTAATCAAATACGCGAGAAAATCGGAGTTATGTTTGGCAGTCCTGAAACGACTTCCGGTGGCCGCGCTCTTAAATTTTATTCTTCGGTTAGACTTGATATTCGTAGGATCGGAGCGATCAAAGAAGGTGATGAAGTTAAGGGCAACCGCACAAGAGTAAAGGTCGTTAAGAACAAGGTCGCACCTCCGTTCAAGGAAGCTGAGTTTGATATTGTCTATGGGCATGGGATTTCGCGTGAAGGAGACATCATTGACGTTGCAGTAGCCCAAGAGATTATCAAGAAATCGGGTGCATGGTACTCTTATAACGATACCAAGATCGGTCAAGGTCGTGAGCGAGTAAAAGAGTTTTTGCAAGAGAATCCTGACACACTTGATGCCATTGTTGCGGAATTGGAGGCAGAGTGATTAGTGTTGGAGAAGGTGGACTTTGTAACGCACATGGTCCATACAAGAAAGGGATGCAATGTCCAGAATGGCCCTCTTGTGTTCATGCAACTCCTAATCCATTTTACGCTGCCGCAGGAAACTGGTTTGTAAATTATCCTCGTGTTTTAGAAGAAGTTAAGAATGAAGTAGTAGACGCTGCCGAGGATTTTATCTTTAACGTTTCAAGAGACAGGACACGTCTAACAAATGCCCTTCTCAAACTAACACACGTTGAAGCAAAGAATGAAATGTTTCGCAAGTTAGCGGGATGGGACGATGTTTCTTGAACTGTTAATCCTATGGAAGTTATTTGAAGATGATAAGCCTCCGACGAGGGCGCACCGCTACAGAAGTACGCAGGAACAAATTGACAGAAATGTTGAGGAGAATCGCATTCAGAGGGAAAGAGACGAACGTGCTCGACAGGAAGCGAATGGAAACCGAAGAAATTTATCATCCTGATAATGGAACGTACATAAGCGTTCCAAAGAAAGACCATATTTGGTGTACTTATTGCGAGCGCCAACATCATCCGTACCAACCCTGCATTGCGGATGAACAAACGAAGTGTCACACATGCGGGGAGTACGGACATTTTGAATGCTTTCAGGATTGAACATGAACTTTGTAATCAGTGAGATAAAACCAGGAGTTTGCCCTGAGTGCGAGCACTGTCACGGCGACCCCAATGTTAGTCAATTTCTAAAAGAGCGTGAAAAGTTACGTGATAAGGTAATCCAAGAAGCAAAAGACTTCTTTGGTTCAATAAACAGAGATGACACGTCGTTGCTTTTGGAAGCAGTGGGCGAACTTTTAATTCACGAAAATCATTGTTAAGGTTGACAAATTGACAAACTGTGATACCATTGGACAATGGACCGCGATACAAAAATCAGGTTGGAGAGCCAAGAGCGTATACTACCTAAGTTTGCTCGGACTTTTCATCTTCCGCTTGAGCCTAATGCTTCGCGGGATGATCTAATCGCGCCTTTGTCGAGTCTTTCGATTCTTAAAGATCATACTCTTGTTGTTGAGGAAAAGGTTGATGGGGCCAACGTTGGAATAACTATCCATGAGGGACAGCCTGTTATCCGCAATCGCAACTACATTCTTAATAAGGGTTACGGCAGAAAAGATACTCCCGCAAAGAAACAATACGCGCCATTGTGGAACTGGTTTTATTCCAACACTTACAAGTTTTTGGCGTTAGAGAAGCTGCTTGGTTTTACTCCGTCCGTCTACGGGGAATGGTTGTACGCACGACATACTATTGAGTATGACCGCTTACCCGACTATTTTATAGCTTACGATATTTACTGTCCTGATGAACAGAAATGGCTTGCTCCCAGCCGTTATCGAGCAGCCCTCGAAGAAGCAGGATTCTCAGTGGTTCCAAAGGTAGCTTGGGGACCAGTATCTCAAGATGAACTGAAGTTGATGCGGGACGAACGTTCGGAATTTTCGAGTACCTCTCAGTGTGAAGGTCTTTATCTGAAAACCGCGACCGATCTTTATGGATTGGAGTATTGTGCTACAAGACTAAAAATGGTCCGCAATGCTTTCATTACCGACGACCACTGGAATAACAAATCGTTGGTAACTAATAAGTTGACAAATTAACATCCGTCGGTTACAATGCTATCATGGATGTTTCGTTGGCCGAAATTGAGAATCTGTTTGTTAACTCCTCGTACACACGAGCGGAGATCATACGGATTTTTCGTGCTTACGAGAAAGCGAATCGTCCCTCGCGTGGTTCAGTCCTTGAAGCGGCCTTAGAAGTGGCCGAAGATTGGAAAACAGTGATGGAAGAACCACGAGCCATCTTTGATGCAAAGCGTATCAAACTAATCAAACGGGCTTTAGAGAATTATACGGTCGATGACCTGAAGTTGGTTAATCGGGGATGTTGTTTATCACCGTGGCACATGGGCACCGATCCAAATAACACGACCGGACAGATTGTGAATTGGCCTGAACTTCTTTACAAAGACCCTGAACATATCGAAAGATTCAGAGGTATTGCAATTTCTCAGAACATTGAACCAGATGCAGAAATTAGAAAAAGTGACTTCGACGGAACCAAGCCTCAACAAGTTTCTGAATACACCGAGTTCGTTCCTAACAAACGAATTTGAGTGTGAGATTTGTGAGGATAACGGCTCGGTATTTGGCACGTACTTCGACACTTTCTCAGGACAAGAACTAGAGTGTATGAAGCCCTGCTCTTGTTTAGAGCCAAAGAGGGCAGCATTTATTCTTGGACAGATGCCGGATCTGTATAAAGAGGCTGACCTTCAGAGTATTGAACCGTGGGACCACAAACACAAAAAGCAGAGAGCAATCTTAGCGGAGATTAAAAGTAGTCCTTTTGCGTCATATCTGTTTTTAGGTAATTCAGGCGTTGGTAAATCATATATCTCTTGGGCAATCTGGAAATATGCGGCTCTTTCAGGAAGACGTGCAGTCGCAACGACTGCGGCGGAACTTATGAAAGAGTATCGAGATTTGGAGATTGAGGATGAACCAAAAAGGCCAAAAGTCGTTCCGTCGGATCTTGCTCAGAATCAATTTCTGTATACAGTTTACATTGATGAAATAGAGAAGATTCGAGTTTCTCCGTTTTCAATGGAAAAAATGTTTGAGTTGATTAAGAACGCTGTTGACTATGGACATCAGTTGATTGTTACCTCAAACATGCGGGAAGCAGAACTGGAAAAAACATTCGGTAAGATAGATAAGGTTTGGGGCGAGGCCATGATGCGTCGTCTAATAGAGAAAACTACAGTTGTAGGAATGTGGAGATAATGGAACCAGTATCAATCGAAGAAGCATTGGGGTTTGATCGCCCGATTGTCGGAATTGAATTATTCAAACCAAACGCTAAGATTCCTTCGTATGCGTATGACACAGATTCGGGAGCGGACCTGTTTTCGTGTGAAGCTATAAAGATTTTTCCGGGCGAGACAAGAATTGTCAGTACGGGAGTCAAAATGGAATTCCCTGACGGATGGGCGGGAAGGATACTTGAAAAATCGGGACTAGCTCTCAAACAGAGTGTACAAATTATGGGTGGTGTGATTGATTCATCATATCGTGGTGAGGTCAATGTCATAATCCATAATGCTTCGAACACTGCTATTCTATCGTTTGAAGTTGGAGACAAAGTAGCGCAAATCGAGATTTATCCTGTACATCAAGCCAAGTTTGAAATCGTGGAGAATGTCGGTGATACTGAAAGATCCGCAAACGGATTTGGAAGCACAGGACGATAGACTCTTCCCGATGTTTGATTACGGGATGATGAACATCGTAATCTTTTGTGATGGTTCTGGAGGTTCAGATGGAGATAATGGAGGTTGGGGATTCTCCGCTCAATCGGAACACGGGAACATTTTAGATGAAGCATGGGGTGGACCAGAAGGGTTGTCCACGAATAATGTTTCCGAGTATCGTGCGGTTATTGCAGGATTGAAGTGGTCCAAAGGTAAAACGGCGGGTAACATCACGATCAAGACAGACTCCGAACTTGTCGTAAAGCAATGCTTAGGACAATGGAAATGCAAAAAACCGCATTTAATGCCTTTATGCCGCGAGGCAAAGCAGTTACTATATGATACTCGTGCAGTGATAATGTGGATTCCACGAGAGGAGAATAAGAGGGCTGACGAACTAAGTCACGCTTGGGAGACGAATGGACCTACTAAACAAACCCAAGATAACTAAAGGCGCATTAGATGGTTCTATGGGTGTGCTGATGCGTTATTACACAGGAACATTGGCGGCGGTTGATCCATCTTCTGACATGCCTAAGATGGTAACGAAAAAGTTTCGCACTTTAGAAGAATTGATTGACGCAGCCGAGGAAGTTCTTACGCGCAATCAAGACACAATGATCACTCTGACATCGCATCAAGTTTCACCAGAAACATACGAGAAAGTTTTCAGTGATGGGCAAGCTAATTGATTTTCAGGAATATAAGAACAGGAAGGAAACGGCAGACGTTGAAGCTGTGTTCTCTCCACCGCCCATTCGACATGAGGGATACTGTCCCTTTTGTCAAGCACCCACTCTAATCAAATTGACGATGGCGGGGACACCGATTCATACGTTTGATCCAAATAACATGGAACAATACCAGAAACTTCGGGAGTTGATGATCATTGTTGTCGATTATTTTCGTCAGCAGGATGCAGACGTGACAGATGATGCTCTCATTGAGGCATTCGGTGAGGGAATGGCGGAGTTTTTGAGGGAGTTGGAGCAGGAACGTGGACATTGATGACATCAAAAGTTGTAGAGCTAGATTTGAACGTGACTTATACGAAGTCATAGAAATGTTTGAAGATGAAACAGGCATGAGAGTGAGAAGTATTGACATTGATCGAATCACGACAATTGGTGCGATTAATGATCATGTTGCTCGTATAAAGACCCAAATAGAGTTGCCATGATTAACTGGAAAGAGGCTGCAAGACATTACCGCCAAATTGCTACAGAGGCAATTCACAGATTTCTACAGGAACAAGCAGTTCGGCTTAAAGAAGAACAAGTTGTGCTCGCTGCGAAGAACTATGTGGACATTGTAAACACTCCTCACACACCGTTTGTTCCTTTAGTCACAGGAGTCAACATTCACGAGCAAAAAGCTCAGCAAATTCTCATAAATGCAGTGGCGGATCTTGAGTCGTTTATTCAAACTTATAGCCAAACCACACCCAAAAGTACGACATCGGACAGATCTTGACAATACCTTTCTGGTGTAGTATTATAGTCATTACCCGCCAGTCGGAGAATAATCTAAAAGGACATCGTGAGCATGAGTGTGGATATACTCGAAGGGGAATCTCTTTCTTCAAATACAGTTTTTGAGCTATCAAATTACATCTTTACTTCCAAATACTCTCAGTACAGAGAGGATCTAAAAAGACGTGAGACTTGGGACGAGTGTGTTGATCGCGTGAGAGATATGCATCTTCGAAAGTTTGAGCATCTCCCCATAACTGACAAGCTGGAAATTGAGAGGGCATTTGAACTTGTTCGGCAAAAGAAAGTCCTTCCGTCTGCTCGAAGTTTACAGTACGCGGGCAAAGCAATCGAAAAAAATAACGTTCGTATTTTCAACTGTGCCACTCGCCACATTGATTCAATTGAAGCGTTTGGAGAATATTTCTTTATGCTTCTTTCAGGCTGTGGTGTAGGAGTAGGGATAACCAAACGGCATCTAAGTAAATTGCCGAAGTTTGTTAATTATGGTGGACTTCCCGTATATTACAGAATTCCTGATAGTATTGAAGGTTGGGCCGACTCTCTCAAGGTAGTTTTGGAAAGCTACATGGTATCGGGTGTGCCTGTCGTACCTGACTATTCACTTATTCGTCCCAAAGGTGCTCCGCTTAAAACGTCGGGCGGAGTAGCACCTGGTCCAGACGGACTGCGAGCAGCCCATGAACGCATTAAAAAGATACTTGATAGAGCGAACAAAGAATCCGAAAGACTTAGCACGATTGATGCTTATGACATACTTATGCATGTGGCTGATGCTGTTCTTTCTGGAGGGGTGCGTCGTTCTGCTGTACTTGTTGCATTTGATCGTGACGACGATGCTATGATGCGAGCCAAATCAGGAAACTGGTTCGATGAAAATCCACAACGTGCTCGTTCAAATAATTCTGTTGTTCTTTTAAGAGATAAGGTGGGACAGGAAGATTTGGAGGAATTTATCGAACACACACGTTCACATGGGGAACCGGGTTACATTTTTGCTGATGATAAGGAAGCTCTATTCAATCCTTGTGGCGAGGCTGGGTTTATTCCAATCTTGGAAAATGGAGATTGTGGCGCACAGTTTTGTAACCTTACCACTATCAACGGCACTGTTGTTGAGAATGAAGAACAAATGATTGAGTATGCCAAAGCTGCATCCTTAATCGGAACACTCCAAGCCACGTATACGGATTTTCCCTATCTGTCATACGCCAGCAAAGCCCTTACAGAGGACGAGGCGCTCTTAGGAGTGTCAATCCTCGGCATTCTGTCCAATCCCTTGTTGTACAGTCCTCAGACGCAAAGGAAGGCCAGTTTAGAGGTTGTCAAGACTAATCAAATTTGGGCGGATAAGTTGGACATCAATCCAGCGGCTCGTTGTACGTTGGTCAAGCCTGATGGTCAATCTGCCTTATTGCTCGGTTCAATGTTTAGCGGAGTTCATCCTGCACACGCACGTCGAATGTTCAGACGTGTACAGGTGAATCGCACTGATCCTGTTTATCAATACTTTCGTACTTATAATCCACTGTTTTGTACAAAGTCCGTTTGGTCGGCCAATGATACCGACGACATTATCTGTTTTCCAATTGAGTTAAAGGGCCAACCAAAAGTCAAATCTGATTTGACGGCCATTGAACATTTGGAAATTATTCGCTCGACTCAACAGAATTGGGTAAATCCAGGCAACACTTCGGTTAATCGTAAAGCGGTTAGCCATTCAGTAAGTTGTACGGTAACTGTTGGAGAAAATGAATGGGACGAAGTTACACGTTATTTATACGAGAACAGGGATTACTTCTCCTCGGTTAGCTTAATTCCACAACAAGCTGACAAACTATTTATGCAAGCTCCAATGGAAGCAGTCACAACTTATGACGATATGATCCAGTTTGGCACTCTGATGAATAACATTGTTCCCGTGGATTATTCCCAAATGTATGAGACAAAAGACAATACTGTTCGACAGGAAATGTTGGCCTGTGCAGCGGGTGTTTGTGAATTGACATAAACACGATTCCGTGATAACATGTAGAAATGAGAAGACTGCTGCGGAAGTTTGTCTTGTTACTAATTGATGTCAAGGAATGCTACGGCTGTAAAACTCTGTGCAGCGCGTACTACCTAGATAAACAAGATAAGAAGTACGCTTGCATTCGATGTATCAATAGTGTATAAACTTCTAAAAACCGAAGAAGAAATTCGCAAAATGTGTTCGGTCCTAGCTGGTTTAGATGCCATAGGACTAGATACTGAAACGACTGACCTCTCTCCACGTAAAGGTGAGTTGCGTTTGGTTCAATTATCAGACGGTAAGATCACCTATATCATTGACTTACGAGATTTTCCTCGCGGCCTTCCTCCATGTTTCAAAGACCTTCTTGAGCTAGAAGAACCACGTAAGGTAATGCACAATGCCAAATTTGATTGTTTGTGGATTAGAATCAAATTAGGTATTGTTGTTGGTGGTGTTTTTGACACATATCTTTCCGATGTTATGGTTGCTGCTGCAACGTTAGGCATCAACATGTATGAACACGGTTTGGAAGATTGTGCTCGTCGTTATCTGAAAATTGATGTAGATAAGGAAATGCAGAAATCTGATTGGAGCGGTTCATTGAGTGCTGCTCAGTTGGAATATGCCTCTATCGATCCACGAATCACGTTACAACTTCGACCAGTTTATATTGATCGCATTATTCAGAATGGGTTGCAGAACACAGCACGAATTGAATTTGGTGCGGTTCATGCGTTCGGGGAGTTGGAGTGGAATGGATTTCCTATTGATGTTGAACGCTACAAAGAATTGTTGATTGAACTGAAAAAGAATGAGAAGTTAACCCACGCTGCATTGAATGCGGTTATTCGTCCAACAAGACCAGACCGTGGTATTCAACAGAGTATGTTCGATGACATTGCAGAAATTGATTACGGTGCTGCAAACTTGAATTCTCATATTCAGATTCGTCAAGCGTTTCGTGCGTTGGGTGTCCCCATTTTTGATCCAAAGGTTGATATGGCACTGATTGAGCAGTATCGAAAACAGGATAAGCCATTTGCAACTTCTACAGCGTTCAAAGAGATAGAGCCTTTATCAGTTCACTATCCGATCCTTACTACACTTATTGACTACCGAAAAGCGGAGAAGTTAATAACGTCGTATGGTGGATTCATCGAAGATGGAATTATTGAAGATGGGCGTATTTATAGTAATTTTTGGCAGTTAAAGGCTGAAACAGGTCGAACGTCAAACACCGGGCCCAACCTCCAACAGATTCCAAACCCACCTATATTTCGTCGTTGTTTTAGAGCGCCGGAAGGAAGAAAACTTGTAGTAGCGGATTACAGTCAATTCGAATTACGCATTCTAGCGGAACTATGTCAAGATCCGGTGATGATTCAACTTTTCCGTGATGGAAAAGACATGCACAGCATGACGACTGCTGGTGTGTTTGATCTTGATTATGAAGAAGTTATGGCTAATCCTAAAGTCTATAAGACTCAAAGAGGATTCGCCAAACAACTAAACTTCTCCGTGGCGTATGGTATTTCGGCATTCGCTTACGCACTGAAGATGCATTGTTCATTGGAGGAGGCGGAGACGTATCTTGCAAAGTTTGCTGAGACATATCCTGTAGCTGATGAGTGGTTGAATGCGGAGGGTGCCAAAGGTCTAAGAACATTACAATCACGCACTAAAGCTGGAAGACTGGTTGCATTTCTAAAACCAACAGGAGCGCCTAATAGTAAAGAACTTCGCGGACAACAAGGTGCCGTGCGACGAAATGCTCGCAACACTCCAATTCAAGGATTGAATGCGGACGTGTTGAAGATAGCCTTGCCACGAGTATTTAAGGCAATTCAAGGATATGATGCTAAACTGGTCCATGAAATCCACGATGAAATTATTGTTGAGTCGGCGGAAGAATGTGCCCAAGATATTGCACTTATCCTCGAACGGGAAATGAAGGAATCTGCGGAACTTTATGTTAAGACTGTTCCTGTTGAAGTGGGAGCGGATATTGTTGACGACTGGAGCCAAAAAGGATAATGGAAGATAACGAAGCAAGAGTGATTGACGAAGCAATAAAATTTATTCAGTCAGCTTTATGGACGGGTGGAGTTTTGGACACCAAACCCGTTCCATATCCGACCGAATTGGCATTGGCAGTAAAAGATTATCTACACGCAAACGGAGAAACTTTGGAGTCGTACTAATGATCGATTCACCAAAAGTGGAAGAACGGATCGAGGGATTGATAGGCATTGAGTGTAATTCGTGTCTTGATACTGGATTTGTTCAGGAATGGCGTGATGGGATTGGATGGTGCATGGTTTATGAAATTGATCCAATCAAGGACGGAGAAGGAAAAGAAGTTCGTCGGATGAAAATGTGTAATCATGGAAAGTTGAATGACTTCTAATGAGTGTTAGATTGAATAAATTTCACCTTAGGATTCCAGACGAATACAAA
>Ga0065714_10004261_pt1 | contig 14521 bp, 11 predicted proteins | sample MisRhiReplicate2_FD_59101 | JGI IMG/M metagenome (GOLD analysis project Ga0065714, IMG submission 59101) | Miscanthus rhizosphere microbial communities from Kellogg Biological Station, MSU, sample Rhizosphere Soil Replicate 2: eDNA_1 v2... | ecosystem: Host-associated > Plants > Roots >...
CGGAGCGCTCGGACAGGTCCTTGATGGTGTTAAGGATCGGGTTGATTTCCATGGCGGGCAGCACTCGTTGGCGAACTTTTGAAAGCCGGCGAGTATAACGTAATCAAGCGCCAGCGGCAGCCCGCCTGGCGGCTTTAGGGGTAATGAGGTTCAGGGATTGATCTGCACAATCCCCCTCACCACAAAAAGCCTCTTCGCCAAGCAGGGATTTATTCAACCCCCACCCGATTACGCCCATTGTGCTTGGCCAGGTACAGCCCCTTGTCCGCCGCCGAGATCAATTGCCGGCAATCGCTACCCTGCTGGGGGATGAAGGTCGAGACGCCGATGCTGACGGTCAGGTTTTCGCCGCCGTCGGGCGTGGTGTGGGGGATTTTCAGGGCGACGACGCCCTGGCGCAGTTTCTCGGCCATCAGCCGGGCGCCGCCCGGCGAGGTGCCGGGCAGGACCAGGGCGAACTCCTCGCCGCCGTAACGGGCCGGCAAGTCGGATGGACGGCTGCACGCCTCGCGGATCGCCGTGGCGACCTTGCGCAGCGCTTCGTCGCCTTCCAAATGGCCGAAGTTGTCGTTGTAGGCCTTGAAGTAGTCCACATCGATCATCAGCAGCGACAGCTGGCTCTGGTCGCGCATCGCCCTGCGCCATTCCAACTCCAGGTATTCGTCGAAGTGGCGACGATTGGACAACCCGGTCAGGCCGTCGGAGTTCATCAAGCGTTGCAGCACCAGGTTGGTGTCGAGCAGTTGCTGCTGGCTGACCCGCAGTGCCCGATAGGCCGCGTCGCGTTGCAAAAGCATCATGTAGGAACGCGAGTGATAGCGGATGCGCGCCACCAGCTCGATGTTGTCCGGCAACTTGACCAGGTAGTCGTTGGCCCCGGCGGCGAACGCCGCGCTCTTGACCAGCGGGTCCTCCTTGGTGGACAGGACAATGATCGGGATATCGCGGGTGGCCGGATGGTTACGGTACTCGCGCACCAGGCTCAGGCCATCCAGGCCGGGCATCACCAGGTCCTGGAGAATCACCGTCGGCTTGATGCGAACCGCATGGGCGATGGCCTGGTGAGGATCGGAGCAGAAATGGAAGTCGATGTTGTCTTCGTTCGATAGCCCGCGCCGCACCGCCTCGCCGATCATCGCCTGATCGTCGATGAGCAAGACCATGGCCGCGTTCTCATCGCGCTTGAAATCGTCTAGCTGCAGATCATTCATGGTGGCTTACCTGAGTACGCCCTGGGGCAACACTGGCGGGGTTCTTCATGGGGTAAAAATCTCCAACAGCCGAGGCGCGATAGCGTCCAGGGCGAGAATATGGGCGGCGGCGTCGATGGCGGCCGCCGCTTTGGGCATCCCGTACACCGCACTGCTGCGCTGGTCCTGGGCGATGGTCACATAGCCCTGTTCGCGCATGAGCTTAAGCCCTTGTGCACCGTCGCGACCCATGCCGGTGAGCAATACGCCCACCGCGTCACCGCTCCAGTACTGGGCGACACTTTCAAAAAACACGTCGATGGAGGGCCGGTAGATCTCGTTCACCGGCTCGGCGGTGTAGGCCAGGGTACCGTCCTTCAACAAACGCAGATGATGGTTGGTCCCGGCCAGCAACACCGTGCCGCTCTGCGGCGTCTCGCCGTGCCGGGCCAGGCGCACCGTGTGGCCCGAGACACTGCCCAGCCACTCGGCCATGCCCGCGGCAAACACCTCGTCCACATGCTGGACCAGCACGATGGCCGGGGCAAAGTTACGCGGCAGCGCCTTGAGCAGCACCTCCAGCGCCGCCGGACCGCCCGCCGACGACCCGATGGCCACCAGGCTCTTGCGCGACACTGCCGCACGCTGCGTCGTCGGCACCGGTCGTTCACGCTTGTTGCGCTCACCGATCAGCCAGCCGATGTTGGTGATCTTGCGCAGCAACGGCGCCGCCGCATCTGCCGGGTTACCGACGCCCAGGGCCGGGGTATCGACCACATCCAGCGCGCCATGGCCCATGGCCTCGAACACCCGGTGGACGTTCTGCTGGCTGTCACCGGTGACGATCACAACAGCGCAGGGACTGTCGGCCATGATCCTTCGGGTGGCCTCCACGCCATCCATGATCGGCATGAACAAGTCCATGAGGATCAGGTCCGGGGTGTATTCGGCGCAGCGCTGCACCGCCTCGGCCCCATTGACCGCCACCCAGACCAGTTGATGCGCCGGCTCGAACGCCAGGGCGCGGCGCAGGGCTTCGACCGCCAGGGGCATGTCATTGACGATGGCGATCTTCAAGCGCGTGCCCCTCCGATCAATTCAACCACGGCGTCGAGCAAGGCGTCGTCGTGGAAACTCGCCTTGGCCAGATAATAGTCGGCGCCAGCGTCCAGGCCACGGCGGCGATCCTCTTCGCGGTCCTTGTAGGACACCACCATCACCGGCAGCGATTGCAGTCGGTTGTCACGCCGCAACAGCGACACCAGTTCAATACCGTCCATGCGCGGCATGTCGATGTCGGTGATCAGCAAGTCGAAATCCTCCGAGCGCAAGGCGTTCCAACCGTCCATGCCATCCACCGCCACCGCCACGTCGTAGCCGCGATTGAGCAACAACTTGCGCTGCAGCTCGCGCACAGTCAGGGAATCGTCCACCACCAGGATCCGCTTGCGCGGGGCCTGGGCCTGGTTCTGCCGGGCGATGCGCTCCAGGCGTCCGGTATCGAGCAACTTGTCCACCGAACGCAACAGGTCTTCGACATCGACAATCAACACCACTGAGCCATCGTCGAGCAAGGCCCCGGCGGAAATGTCCTGGACCTTGCCCAGGCGTTCGTCCAGGGGCAGGACCACCAGGGTCCGCTCGCCAACGAAGCGCTCCACCGCCACGCCGTAGATCGTCTCGCGCTCGCGGATCACCACGACCTTGAGGGTCTGGCTGCTGCCTTGCGTCGCCGGGCGATTGAGCAATTGGCTGGCGGCGACCAGCCCGATATGCCGGCCCTCGTGCCAGAAATGCTGGCGGCCTTCGACCTGGACGATGTCCTCCGGCGCCAGGTCGCACATGCGTTCGATGTGGGCCAGGGGAAAGGCGTACGCTTCATCGCCGACTTCCACCACCAGGCTGCGCACCACCGACAGCGTCAGCGGCACCTCAAGATGGAAACGACTGCCCTCGCCCGCCGTCTGCTCCAGCACCACCGCGCCGCGCAACTGCCGGACCATGTGCTGGACCGCGTCCAGGCCGACGCCGCGCCCGGACACTTCGGTGACTTTGTCGCGCAGGCTGAAACCGGGCAGGAACAGGAAGGTCAGCAGTTCCTCCTCGCTGAGGCTGGCGGCGGTTTGCTCAGGGGAAAGGCCACGCTCGACGATGCTGCGGCGTACCCGATCCAGGTCCACCCCGGCGCCGTCGTCCGCCAGCTCCAGCACCAACAGGCCAGCCTGATGGGAAGCCCGCAGGCGGATCAGGCCTTCGGCGGGCTTGCCGGCCAGTATTCGTTGCTCCGGGGATTCGATGCCATGGTCCACGGCATTGCGCAGCAAATGCGTCAGCGGCGCTTCGAGCTTTTCCAGCACATCGCGGTCGACCTGGGTCTTCTCGCCTTCAATCTCCAGGCGCACCTGTTTGCCCAGGCTGCGGCCCAGGTCACGGACCATGCGTGCCTGACCCGAAAGCACATCGGCGAACGGGCGCATGCGACAGGCCAGCGCCGTGTCATACAGCACCTGCGCCCGCTGACTGGCCTGCCAGGCGAATTCATCCAGCTCGGCGGTTTTCTGCGCCAGCAATTGCTGGGTTTCGGCGAGCAAACGGCGAGCATCGCCAAGGGCTTCCTGGGCTTGCAGGCTCAGGGCATGGTCCTTGAGGTGCACGTTCAGCTCTTCAAGGGCGCGCAAACCGCTGCTTTGCTGGCGCTTGAGCCGCTGCATCGTCGCCAGCCAGGGCTTGAGGCGCTGGGTCTCCACCAGGGACTTGCTCGACAGATCGAGCAAGCTGTTGAGGCGTTCGGCCGTGACCCGCAAGACCCGCTCGCCGCCTTCGGTGACCCGTTTGCGCTTGGGGGCCGGCTCCGTTGCCGGGAGCGGTTCCACTTCCGGCAGCTCGATGCGTAGCGGCTCGACCGGTGTCTCGACGCTTGGTAAGACCACTGCCGGGGCCTGTGGCGCGTTGGGATCAAGCAGACGCCCCATCAACGCCACATAGGCGTCGATGTCCGGGGCGCCGACGCTGTTGCCCGGGGTGGCGATGCGCGTCAGCAGGTCAGTACCTTGCAGCAAGGCATCGATGTGTTCAGCGCCCAGCACCAGGCGCCGCTCCTGGGCGCTGACCAGGCAATCTTCCATCACATGGGCCACGCTAACCCCGGCGTCCACCCCGACTATGCGTGCCGCACCCTTGAGGGAATGCGCCGCGCGCATGCACGACTCCAGGTAATCGGCCTGGGTCGGATCGCGCTCCAGGGCCAGCAGGCCGGCACTCAACACCTGGACCTGGGCTTCGGCTTCCAGGCTGAACAGCTCCAGCAACGAGGCGTCGCGCATCTGATCAGGGGTCATGACAGGCTCCGAGCCACGGCGGACAGCAGTTGTTCTTCATCCAGCCAGCGCAGGCTGCGGCCCTTGAAGGGCAGCACACCACGGGTGTACTTGCCCGTCGATTGCGAAGCGCTCGCCAGGATGCGCTCATCGATGGCGTGGATGCCGTCCACCTCATCCACCGGCACCACCACCGGCCCGCCCTTGGCCGCGACAATCAACATGCGCGGCATCACCCGTGCGCCGGAAACCACCGCCGCGCCGGGCTCCAGGTCCAACAGCTCCACCAGCGACAGGCAGGCCACCAGCGCCCCGCGTACATTCGCCACGCCCAACAAGGCCCGCGAGCGCTGGTGGGGCAAGGAATGGATCGGCTGCAATGGTGCCACTTCCACCAGGCTGCGCGTCGTCAGGCCCAGCCATTCCTCGCCGAGGCGGAACATCAGCAGCGAGCGCGTGACCACATCGGTGTCCGCGGGGGCAAGGGACAGATCCCGCTGATCCTGCGGCAAGGCATAACGGTCGAGCAGCCGGGTGGCGGCCGCCGAATACACCGAGCAATTGCGGCAATGGATATGCTCGACCAGCAAAGGACAGGATTTGTCGCCATGCACCCCGATGCGATTCCAGCAGTCGTCGATAGCCTGAGCATCGTCATGGGTGACGGNATAAGAAGCCGAACCGCTCATCGTTTGTGCTCACTGTCTGCCGCGCGCCCNCTACGGGCGGCGCGTTCCTGCAATCGACGGGCTCCGGCCGCGTCTCCCTGGGAAGCCAGCAGCGCCGCCAGATGCACCAGGGCCTCGGCGTGTTGCGGTTCAAGATAAAGCGCCTTGCGATAAAAACCCTGGGCTTCAAGCGCGCTGCCAGCCATGTCGCTGAGCAGGCCCAACCAATAGAACACCTGGGCGTTTGGCGCGTGGCTGCGCAAGTAGGCTTCGCAAGCCACGCGGGCCTCGGCGCTTTTACCACCGTTGGCCAGGGCAGCGATATTGGCCAGCAAGGTCGCGGCGTCGCTGCTTTTGGGCTCGACAATCGGCGTCACGCTCGCCGCAAACGGTCGCGGCCGAATCACCGGCGCAACGACACGGGGCGGAGGCTGACGAACCGGCAGCGGGGTCGGCATCAAGGCCGGTAACGGTTGCGGCTCGGGTGCCCCCTGGCGGCTGAAGGCGAACGATTGGGCGACCCCGATCGAGCGCATGCCCAGTCGGCCGAGCAAGCTGCCCTCGGCGGGGCCGATAAACAGCACACCGTCCTGATGGGTCAGGCGCTTGAGCACCTCGAACACCTGCTGCTGGGTCGGCTGGTCGAAATAGATCAACAGGTTGCGACAGAACACAAAGTCGTAAGGTGCCTCGTTCGCCAACAAAGCCGGATCCAGCAGGTTGCCCACTTGCAAACGCACCTGTTCGCGCACCCGCTCGCTGAGGCGGTAGCCCTCGTCTTCGGCGTCGAAGTAACGCTCGCGAAAACCCAGCTCCGCGCCACGGAAGGAATTCCTGCCGTAACGCGCTTCCTTGGCCCGCGCCACCGACAGCGGGCTGACGTCCAGGCCGTCCACCTTGAACTGATGTGGCCCCAGGCCTGCGTCGAGCAAGGCCATGGCAATCGAATAAGGTTCTTCGCCGGTGGAACACGGCAAGCTGAGGATACGCAGCGCGCGCAGGTGCTTGATCTCGGCCAGGCGCTTGACGGCCAGCCTGGCGAGGGTCGCGAAGGATTCGGGGTAGCGGAAGAACCAGGTCTCCGGGACGATCACCGCTTCGATCAGCGCTTGCTGCTCCTGGGCCGAATGCTGCAGGCCTTGCCAGTACTCATCGGCGGTTCGCCCGGGCACGGCAATGATGCGTTGGCGCACGGCCCGCTCAATGATCGCGGTGCCGACGGAGGTCACATCCAGGCCGATGCGCTCCTTGAGAAAATCGAAAAAACGCTGGTCGTTGTTCATGGCGTTGCCTCGAGGTCGTCGAGGTTCAGCGGCGGCGCAGGAAACAGCAGCGCCCGAACGGATTCATCGAGCAGGTCATTGACGCGCACCCATTGCAGCAACCCGTGGGCATCTTCGCGCACCGGGCCGAGGTACGGCGCCTGCCGGTTGTCCAGGCCATAGGGTTTGAAATCGGCCGGGTCACAGCGCACGGTGTCGGTCGCCTGTTCCAGGATCAGGCCCAGCACCTGTCCCGTTTGTTGCGCGTCGCCCTGATAGCGCACCAGCACCAGTCGCGTACTGGTCCGGGCCTGTGCGCTCTGGCCAAAGGTCAGGGCGCACAGGTCGATCACCGGCACCACCGTGCCACGCCAGGCAAACACCCCCGCCACCCAGGACGGCGCCCGGGCAATCGGCTTGAGGGGCAGGCGCGGCAGCACTTCCACCACATCGATGGCCTGCAGGGCGTAACGTTCGTTGCCGATGCAGAACACCAGGAACAACGACTGGCGGGCCGTCGGTGCGGCGCCACGCCGGGTCTCGAGTTCGCCCATCAGACTTTGAAACGCGAGACGCCGCTGCGCAGCCCTACGGCTACCTGGCTCAGCTCGTCGATGGCGGAACTGGCCTGGCGCAGGGAATCCACGGTCTGGCTGCTGGCATCGCCCAGTTGCACCAAGGCGTGGTTGATCTGCTCGGCACCGGTGGCCTGGGCCTGCATGCCTTCGTTGACCATCAACACCCGCGGCGCCAGGGCCTGGACCTGATGGATGATCTGCGACAGTTGCTCACCCACCTGCTGCACTTCGGCCATGCCTCGACGCACTTCTTCGGAAAACTTGTCCATGCCCATCACCCCGGCCGATACCGCGGACTGGATCTCGCGCACCATCTGCTCGATGTCATAGGTCGCTACGGCGGTCTGGTCAGCCAAGCGTCGTACTTCAGTGGCGACCACGGCGAAACCACGACCGTACTCGCCGGCCTTTTCGGCCTCGATGGCCGCGTTGAGGGACAACAGGTTGGTCTGGTCGGCCACTTTGACGATGGTCACCACCACCTGGTTGATGTTGCCGGCCTTCTCGTTGAGGATCGCCAGCTTGGCGTTCACCAGGTCGGCGGCGCCCATCACCGAATGCATGGTTTCCTCCATGCGCGCCAGGCCTTGCTGACCGGAGCCGGCGGCCACCGAAGCCTGGTCGGCGGCGGTGGACACTTCGGTCATGGTGCGCACCAGGTCTCGGGAGGTGGCGGCGATTTCCCGGGACGTCGCGCCGATCTCGGTGGTGGTGGCGGCGGTTTCGGTGGCCGTGGCCTGTTGCTGGCGCGAGGTGGCGGCGATCTCGGTCACCGAGGTGGTGACCTGCACGGAGGAGCGTTGGGCCTGGGACACCAGTGAGGTCAGCTCGGCCATCATGTCGTTGAAGCCGGTTTCCACTGCACCGAATTCGTCTTTGCGCGCCAGGTTCAGGCGCCCGCTCAGGTCGCCGCTGCGCATGATCTCGAGGATCTCGACGATGCGGTTCATCGGTCCCATGATCGCCCGCATCAACAGCAGGCCACAGAGTACGGCGACGATCAACGCGACCAGGAACGACAGGCCCATGGCGACCTTGGCCGCCGTTACCGCATCGCCGATGGTCTGGGTGGCGTTTTCCGCCAGCTCACGATTGCGCTCGATGATGTGATTCAAATGCCCGCGGCCGCCGATCCATTCTGGCGTCAGCTCTTTGTCCAAAGCCTGCCGCGCCCCTTCGTAGTCCTTGCGCTGGTACAAGTCCAGGACCTTTGCCATAGCCTGGTTGAACGCCAGGTGATTGGCCTCGAACTCGTCGAAAGAGGCTTGGTCGGCGGGGTTCTGGATCAGTTTTTGATAGTTCTGCATCTCTTCGCGCAGGTGCTGCTCGAAGCCCTGGTAGCGGGCCTTATCCTCAGCGGTGATTTCCCGGTTGCCCGAAAGGCCGACGATTTGTTGGGTCAAGACGTAGCTGTCAACCCAGCCACCGCGAATCATGGAGCTGTAATACACCCCTGGCACCGCATCGACCCGGACGTTTTCTTCACTGTCCTCGATCTTCAACAACCGTGAATACGAGACAACCACCATCAACAGCATGATGGCGATGATCACTGCAAAACTCGCCAGGATGCGTTGGCGCAATGTCCAATTCTTCACGGTAAAACCTCGGGCATTTGAAATGCTGGGGAGTATAGCCGAGGGCGGCACCGGGCCTGTATGGCGGTGTGAGGGGATTTTTGACGAAGGCGAGGCTCGTAGTTTTCTCAAGATGAGCAATGCCCCCGTGGGAGCGAGCTTGCTCGCGATAGCGGCGTGTCAGACCACGCGGCTGTGACTGACCGAACCCCATCGCGAGCAAGCTCGCTCCCACAGGGAATGAGGTGGGACTGATCTATACAGTCGCCTGGCGCACCTGTTTCTCCAACTCCACCTTCAGCCCCGGCTCCAGCTTGAGTTGGCGCGCCAGTTCATCGAGGTAGGACTTCTCCATGAAGTTTTCCTCGTCCACCAGCATCACGCTGGCGATGTACATTTCCGCTGCCATTTCCGGGGTGCTGGCAGCGCGGGCGACGTCGGTGGGGTCCAGGGGCTTGTTGAGTTCGGCGTGCAGCCAGTGTTGCAGTTCCTGGTCGTTGTCGAGCTTGGTGAATTCGCCTTCGATCAACTGCCGCTCGCGCTCGTCCACATGGCCGTCGGCCTTGGCCGCCGCCACCAGCGCCTTGAGGATCGCCTGGCTGTGCTGCTCGACCTGCGCCGGGGGCACGCGGTCGAGGGTCTGCGGTTCGGTTTTCGGCGCGGTGCCTTGCTGGGCCTGCCAATTGCCGTAGGCCTTGTAGGCGATCACGCCCAAGGCCGCGAGACCACCATAGGCCAGGGCCTTGCCACCGAAGCTGCGGGCTTTCTTGTTGCCCAGCAACAGGCCCATGGCCCCGGCGGCCAGAGCGCCGCCGCCCGCACCGGAAAGCATCCCGCCAAGGTTGCCGGAGCCGCCGAGCAAACCGCCCAGACCGCCGGAGGACTTGCCTTGGGACCCGCCAGCCTTGTTCTGCAACATTTCCTGGCCGGACTTGAGAAGCTGATCGAGCAATCCACGGGTGTTCATTTGTTGTCTCCACATTTCGGGTCAACGTAAGGCCACCAGCCTAGATCGAAAGTGCCCCGGCGCCGTTGGCGAGATTGCTTCCAGATGTTGCCTGGCTCATTCCAAGACACACTCCCCTTTCATTCTAAAAAAACGATATACACTCCAGCACATCGATAAAACCGCCCACCGGATATTCGACCATGATGACCCTGCGCCAGATCCGCCATTTCATCGCCGTGGCCGAAACCGGCTCCATCTCTGCCGCTGCGCAAACGGCGTTCATTTCCCAGTCGACCTTGACCCTGGCCATCCAGCAACTGGAGCAGGAAATCGGCGTCAGCCTGTTCAACCGCCACGCCAAGGGCATGACCCTGACCCATCAGGGTCATCAATTCCTGCGCCAGGCCCATTTGATCCTGGCCACCGTCGACAACGCCAAGCGCAGCCTGCAACAGAGCACCGACCAGGTCGCCGGCCAGGTCACCATCGGCGTCACCAGCCTGGTCGCCGGCTATTACCTGGCGGACCTGCTGACCCGTTTCCAGCGCGCCTATCCCAACGTGGAGATCCGGGTGATGGAGGACGAGCGGCCGTATATCGAGCATTTGCTGGTCAGCGGCGAAATCGACGTCGGGGTGTTGATCCTGTCCAACCTGGAAGACCGCCACGCCTTGCAGACCGAAGTGCTGACGCATTCACCACACCGTTTGTGGCTGCCAGCGCAGCACCCGCTGCTGGAACACGACAGCATCAACCTGGCCGACGTGGCCCGCGAGCCGCTGATCCAGCTGAACGTCGATGAAATGGACCGCAACGCCCAGCGCCTGTGGCGCGGTGCCGGTCTGCAACCCAGGGTCACCCTGCGCACCGCCTCGACCGAAGCGGTGCGCAGCCTGGTGGCGGCAGGCTTGGGGGTGTCGATCCAGCCGGACATGACCTACCGCCCTTGGTCGCTGGAAGGCGACATCATCGAAGCGCGACCGATTGCCGACCTCAACCAGACCCTCGACGTCGGCCTGGCCTGGCGCCGGGGCACGGCGCGACCGGCGTCGGTCGACCCGTTCCTGGCCGTCGCCCGGGAACAACCCCATGGCGGGCGAAAGCCATCTATTTAATCGAACGCAGCCTTGAGTATTTCGAATTTGTCGGCCTCGGATCTGAGCACTAATCTGACTGCACGCCTCTTTCCTGTGGGAGCGAGCTTGCTCGCGATAGCGGTGGGTCAGGCAACATAGATTCGACTGACAAACCGCTATCGCGAGCAAGCTCGCTCCCACAGGTTCTTTGTTTCAACTGAGACCTATAAAAATGGCTGGTACGCAAACCCCGTTGTGCACCGCGTTGCTGATCGACGGGGAACTGGTTCCCGGTGAAGGCATTGTCGAGCCGATCCTCAACCCGGCCACTGGCGAAGTGGTGGCTCACATCGCCGAGGCCAGTACCGAGCAGGTCGAAGCCGCGATCCTCGCCGCCCACCAGGCCTTCGACGGCTGGTCGCGCACCACGCCGCAACAACGCTCTAACCTGCTGCTGGACATCGCCAGCGCCATCGAAAAGAACGCCGATGAGCTGGCCCGCCTCGAATCCCTGAACTGCGGCAAGCCGCTGCACCTGGCGCGCCAGGACGACCTCAGTGCGACGGTGGATGTATTCCGTTTCTTCGCTGGCGCCGTGCGCTGCCAGACCGGCCAGCTCAGTGGCGAATACCTGCCCGGCTACACCAGCATGGTGCGCCGCGACCCGATTGGCGTGGTGGCGTCCATTGCACCGTGGAATTACCCGATCATGATGGCCGCGTGGAAAATCGCCCCGGCCCTGGCTGCCGGTAATACGCTGGTGTTCAAGCCGTCGGAACACACACCGCTGTCGATCCTGGCCCTGGCGCCGACACTGGCCCAGATCCTGCCACGGGGCGTGATCAACATCCTCTGCGGGGGCGGCGAAGGTGTGGGCAGCCATCTGGTCAGCCATCCCAAAGTGCGCATGGTCTCGTTGACCGGCGATATCGTCACCGGGCAGAAGATCCTCCAGGCAGCGGCGAAAACCCTCAAGCGCACGCACCTGGAACTGGGCGGCAAGGCGCCGGTGATCGTGTGCAACGACGCCGACATCCAGGCCGTGGTCGAAGGCGTGCGCACCTATGGTTATTACAACGCCGGGCAGGATTGCACGGCGGCGTGTCGGATCTACGCCCAAGGCGCGATTCACGACCGCCTGGTGGCCGAACTCGGCGCGGCGGTCAGCAGCCTGCGCTTTGCCGGCAAGCGCGACGCCGACAATGAGATCGGCCCGCTGATCAGCACCCGCCAGCGCGACCGGGTCGCCAGTTTTGTCGAGCGCGCCCTCGGCCAGCCACACATCGAACGCATTACCGGCGCGGCGGTGCATTCCGGCGCCGGTTTCTACTACCAACCCACGCTGCTGGCCGGCTGCAAGCAAAGCGATGAAATCGTCCAGCGCGAAGTGTTCGGCCCGGTCGTCACCGTGACCCGCTTCGACGAACTCAGCCAGGCGGTGGACTGGGCCAACGATTCGGAATACGGCCTGGCTTCTTCGGTATGGACCCAGAACCTCGACAAGGCCATGCAAGTGGCGGCGCGGCTGCAATACGGCTGCACCTGGATCAACAGCCATTTCATGCTGGTCAGCGAAATGCCCCACGGCGGCCTGAAACGTTCGGGCTACGGCAAAGACCTATCCAGCGATTCGCTCCAGGACTACAGCGTGGTGCGCCACATCATGGCCCGCCACGGCCAGCATCTGTAGATAACAGCACTACTCTAATAACAGGCCATCCATGGCGCTTCACCCTGTTCGAACACTGCCCCGACCATAATTAAAGCAAGAGGGATTTCCATGTACGCGCACAAGACCGTATTGCTCAGTGCAATCACCACGGCGCTGCTGACCAGCGTCAGCCTCCAGGCCGCCGAACCGCTCAAGGCCGTTGGCGCCGGTGAGGGCCAACTGGATATCGTCGCCTGGCCGGGTTACATCGAACGCGGCGAAAGCGACAAGGCCTACGATTGGGTCACCGGTTTCGAGAAGGAAACCGGTTGCAAGGTCAATGTGAAAACTGCCGCTACGTCCGACGAAATGGTCAGCCTGATGACCAAGGGCGGCTACGACCTGGTCACCGCCTCGGGCGACGCCTCGTTGCGGCTGATTGCCGGCAAGCGCGTGCAGCCGATCAACACCGCGCTGATCCCCAACTGGAAAAACCTCGACCCGCGCCTCAAGGATGCACCGTGGTACGTGGTCAACCAGCAGACCTACGGCACCCCGTACCAGTGGGGCCCGAACGTGCTGATGTACAACACCGACGTGTTCAAGCAGGCGCCCGCCAGTTGGAGCGTGCTGTTCAGCGCCCAGAACCTGCCCGACGGCAAGCCGAACAAAGGCCGCGTGCAAGCCTACGATGGCCCGATCTACATCGCCGACGCGGCGCTCTACCTCAAGACCGCCAAGCCTGAGCTGGGCATCAAGGACCCATACCAACTCGACGAAGCCCAGTACAAGGCCGTGTTGGAATTGCTGCGGGCCCAGCAGCCGCTGATCCACCGCTACTGGCACGACACCACCGTGCAGATGAGCGATTTCAAGAACGAAGGCGTGGTGGCCTCTGGCGCCTGGCCATATCAGGTCAACGGCCTGATGAACGAGAAGCAACCGATCGCCTCGACCATTCCGAAAGAAGGCGCCACCGGGTGGGCCGACACCACGATGTTGCACGCCGAGGCCAAGCACCCCAACTGCGCGTACAAGTGGATGGACTGGTCGCTGCAACCGAAAGTCCAGGGTGACGTGGCGGCGTGGTTCGGCTCGTTGCCGGCGGTGCCCGCGGCGTGCAAGGGCAGCGAACTGCTGGGCGCCGAAGGCTGCAAGACCAACGGTTTCGATCAGTTCGACAAGATCGCCTTCTGGAAAACCCCACAGGCCGAGGGCGGCAAGTTCGTGCCGTACAGCCGCTGGACCCAGGACTACATTGCGATCATGGGCGGGCGCTAAGCCCAATCAGTCGGTGTAGTTCACTGTGTGGGAGCAAGGCTTGCCCGCGATGAAGATGATGCGGTCTCCCGGGGAACCGAGGCGCCTGTATCGCGAGCAAGCTTTGCTCCCATAGCGTTGCTCTCACAGGTCTGGTGCACGGCAACCCACCCACGATCCAATAGAAGTCGCACTTTTTGGAGCCCCGCACCATGACGCTTGCAGTCCAATTCACCCAGGTATCCCGTCAGTTCGGCGATGTGAAGGCCGTTGACCGGGTTTGCATCGACATCCAGGACGGCGAGTTCTTTTCCATGCTGGGCCCGTCCGGTTCGGGCAAGACCACCTGCCTGCGACTGATCGCCGGGTTCGAACAACCCAGTGCCGGCTCGATCCGCATCCACGGCGAAGAGGCCACCGGGCTTGCGCCGTACCAACGGGACGTCAACACGGTGTTCCAGGATTACGCCCTCTTCCCCCATATGAACGTGCGCGACAACGTGGCCTACGGTCTGAAAGTCAAAGGCGTCGCCAAGGCCGAGCGCATCCAGCGCGCTGACGAAGCGCTGGAGATGGTTGCCCTGGGCGGCTACGGCGAACGCAAGCCGGTGCAGCTCTCCGGCGGCCAGCGCCAACGCGTGGCCTTGGCCCGCGCGCTGGTCAATCGCCCGCGGGTGTTGCTGCTCGATGAACCCTTGGGCGCCCTCGACCTGAAGCTGCGTGAGCAAATGCAGGGCGAATTGAAGAAGCTGCAACGCCAGTTGGGCATCACCTTCATTTTCGTCACCCACGACCAGACCGAAGCGCTGTCGATGTCCGACCGCGTGGCGGTGTTCAACAAGGGCCGCATCGAACAAGTCGATACCCCACGCAACCTGTACATGAAACCGGCGACCACCTTCGTCGCCGAATTCGTCGGCACCTCCAACGTGATCCGTGGCGAGCTGGCCCGGGAACTGAGCGGTTATCCACAACCGTTCTCGATTCGCCCGG
>Ga0065714_10003338_pt1 | contig 14518 bp, 11 predicted proteins | sample MisRhiReplicate2_FD_59101 | JGI IMG/M metagenome (GOLD analysis project Ga0065714, IMG submission 59101) | Miscanthus rhizosphere microbial communities from Kellogg Biological Station, MSU, sample Rhizosphere Soil Replicate 2: eDNA_1 v2... | ecosystem: Host-associated > Plants > Roots >...
TTAGCTGATGAACAAACTGATCGTGAGTCTGCTGTTGACCCTGGGCATCACCGGTGTTGCCCATGCTGCAGGCGACGCTACTGCGGGCCAGGCGAAAGCCGCCGTGTGTGGTGCTTGCCACGGACCGGATGGCAACAGCCCGGCGCCGAACTTTCCCAAGCTGGCCGGCCAGGGTGAGCGTTACCTGACCAAGCAGATGCAGGATATCAAGAGCGGCAAGCGCACGGTGCTGGAAATGACCGGCCTGCTGACCAACCTCAGCGATCAGGACCTGGCCGATATCTCCGCCTACTTCGCCAGCCAGAAAGGCAGCGTCGGTGCCGCCGACCCGAAAATCGTGGCTCGCGGTGAAGCACTGTTCCGTGGCGGCGACCTGGCCAAAGGGCTGCCAGCCTGCACCGGCTGCCACTCGCCCAATGGCGCAGGCAACGCAGCTGCCGGCTTCCCGCACCTGGGCGGCCAGCATGCTCAGTACGTCGGCAAGCAACTGACCGAATTCAGAAAAGAAGAAGGTGGCCGGACCAACGACGGCGACACCAAACCAATGCAAAGCATCGCTAAAAAGCTGAGCGACGAAGATATCGCCGCCGTCTCCAGCTATATTCAAGGCTTGCACTAAGGCCTGTGATCGAGCGTTGTGAGTGATGTACATCTCTTGCAACGTTAACTCTCGATTAATCCGTCGATGCAAACATAAAAAGGGTAGCTTTGGCTGCCCTTTTTTGTGGCCGCTGCCGTTACACTACAGAACTCAAGCCCGCCGGAATCTGTCTGAAAACAGGTCGCGCGAGGCGCCCAAATTGTCCAGGAGTAAAGCATGCGTAATCTGATCATCAGCGCCGCACTCGTCGCTGCCAGCCTGTTCGGCATGACTGCCCAAGCCGCCGAAAAACCTGAAGCGCCCTATGTCGAACTGAGCAACCCGGTCCCGGTGGCCGAGCCTGGCAAGATCGAAGTCGTGGAGCTGTTCTGGTACGGCTGCCCGCATTGCTATGCCTTCGAACCCGTCATCAACCCATGGGTTGAAAAGCTGCCTTCCGACGTGAATTTCGTACGTATCCCGGCCATGTTTGGCGGCCCTTGGGATGCCCACGGCCAGATGTTCCTGACGCTTGAGGCCATGGGTGTCGAGAGCAAGGTTCACGCTGCGGTGTTCAACGCAATCCAGAAAGAACACAAGAAACTGACCGACAAAGAAGACATGGCGGACTTCCTGGCGACCCAAGGTGTAGACAAGGACAAATTCCTGGCCACCTTCGACTCCTTCGCCATCAAGGGCCAGATCAACAAAGCCAAAGAGCTTGCCAAGAAATACGAAATCACCGGGGTGCCTACCATGATCGTCAATGGCAAGTATCGCTTTGACATCGGTTCTGCCGGCGGCGCCGAACAAGCGTTGAAACTGGCCGACCAACTGGTCGCCAAAGAGCGAGCGGCAACCAAGGCCGTTGCCAACTAAGCGCGGCACCTGCCATGCGCCGCTGGGGAACTGAACGCATCGTTGGCCTGCACGACCCGCGGGTCAACGAGCATCACCTGGAATCGACGGGGTTGCCCGTGGACAGCCGNCTGCGTTTGCTCAGTTTCAATATCCAGGTCGGCATCAGTACCGAGCGTTATCGNCACTATCTGACNCGCGGCTGGCAGCATCTGNTGCCGCACACCGGGCGTGCCGACAACCTGCAAAAAATCGGCAATCTGCTGGGCGACTTCGATCTGGTCGCCTTGCAGGAAGCCGATGGCGGCAGCCTCCGATCAGGCTACGTCAATCAGGTCGAACACCTGGCGCAGCTCGGCGCCTTCCCTTATTGGTATCAACAACTCAATCGCAATCTCGGTCATCTCGGCCAGCACAGCAATGGCGTGCTCAGCCGCCTGCGCCCGTGGGCGATCGAGGATCATCCGCTGCCGGGGCCCAAGGGTCGCGGGGCCATTCTGGTGCGCTTCGGCGAAGGTCCGGAGGCGCTCGTGGTGGTGATGATGCACCTGGCGCTGGGCGCTCGCGCCCGTAGCATGCAACTGGCTTACATCCGCGAGTTGATCGGCGGTTATAAGCACCAGGTGCTGATGGGCGATATGAATACCCACGCCGGTGACTTGCTGCAACATTCCCCGCTGCGCGATTTAGGCCTGCTCGCGCCGCAGATGGAAGCGACATTTCCCAGCTGGCGCCCACAGCGCTGCCTGGACCACATTCTGCTCAGCCCCACCCTGACGCTTGAAAAGGTCGAAGTGCTGGCACAACCCATTTCCGATCACCTGCCGGTCGCGGTAGAGATTCGTCTGCCGGGCTCGCTCACGGCCGATGCATTCCCCGCGTTGAGTCCTGCCTGAATGAGCGACGAAGCACAGCGCTGGAAAGAGAAATACCTCAAAAGCATCGAACAACAGGAAAAGCTCGAACGTCGATGGGACGCCCGGCTCGACCTGCTGCGTCGCGGACTGGTGCGCAGCACCCTGGCTGCCGAAGGCACCGATCGCGCCGTTGACCTATGCATGAAGGAAATGCGCGAAGTCGTACGCACAGACGACATGGACGCCGGCCTGGCAGCCTTGCTGCCGCGCCTGGAAAAAGCCGTGCTCGACTCCGAGCAACGCCGGGAAACCCGGGTTGATCAAGTCAGCGCCGCACTGACGGCGCTGGTCTCTCAGTTGCAAGCATTACCGCTGCCACGGGAAGTGAGCCGGCCACTGAAGAGTTTCGCCAAGCAGCTGAACGGACGTGTCGGCCAGGCTCGCGAAATCCCGTTGCTGCTCAGCGAACTAAGCGGCTTGCAAGGCAAAGCCTTGAGCATGTTGGAGAACCCTGTGGAACCGGGTCGTCCGGGTTTTCTGCAGCGCCTGTTCGGTAGCCGGGATGCAGACGAGGCTNCGCCACAGATCGNCGCCCCCGAATTGCCAATGCCTGCACCGCAACCTGTCGANCCGGTTGCCGCTCCACTGGCCGAACTCCCACTCGCGACGGTCAATCTCGCGCCAGCCGCCAACAAACCGCAAGCGGTAATGCCAACCGTTGAAGCTGCCCTGCCCGCCGCTGCGCCCGCTGAACCCGTGGACACTCCGGCTCCCACAGCAACAACGGCACCCATAGCCGAAGTCGTGGCGTTCGCCCCGCCCATCCTGGAGCCAGAGGCCACGAGCAGCCAGGCCCCGGAGCCACAAATCCAGCCGAACCTCGAACACCCGCAAGAGCCGGCTCCATCGATCGCCGTACCGGCCACCCAGGCTCCGCCGGCAATCAACCCGGATGAACTGATCCCGGAGGCCAGCGATCCGCAAACGTCAGAACACGACATTCTGTATGCCCTGCCGGACTCGCCGGAACCGTCCTACAGCTCTGTGGCCAAGCACATCGAAGACACTCTGCTGGGCCTTCTCGACGACCTGACGCTGCCCGAACGCCATCGACCGCAAGCCGAAGCGATGCGCAATCGTCTTCAAAACGGCTTGAATTGGTACGAACTGCTACCCATCCTCGATGATCTTGCAACATTAATGCTGGCCATTACCGACAGCGGCCAACACGAATTCGAAGCCTATCTGCAACGACTCAACGAACGCCTCGAATCATTTCAGAGCAACCTGCAAGCCGCCAGCGAAGGCCACGCCGACAACCGCTCTGCCGCGCGAGTGATGGACACGCAGATTCGCGAGCAAGTCGACGGCCTGCAAAGCAGCATGCAGGACGCGGCGGACCTCGATGACCTCAAGCACATGCTGGAAGACCATCTCGAAGGCCTGCTCGGCACCATGGACCAGCACCAGAAGCAACGCGACGAGCGCGAGCAGGAAGTCGCTGCCCGCCTGCAAAGCCTGGCTGAAAGGGTGGCCCACATGGAGCAGGAAGCGCTGGGTTACCGCGAGCACCTCGAAGAACAGCGCCAGAAGGCTTTGATCGATCCGTTGACCGGCCTGCCGAATCGAGCGGCCTGGAGCGAACGGCTGGACCACGAAATCAGTCAATGGCAACAACACGGCAATACCCTGTTACTGGCGATGCTCGACCTCGACCATTTCAAACGCATCAATGACAACTACGGCCATCTCGCGGGCGACAAGGTGCTGAAAATCATCGCCAGTGTGCTGCGCAAGCGTCTGCGCGGGACGGACTTCATAGCCAGGTTTGGCGGTGAGGAGTTTGTGCTGTTGATGCCTGCCACGGCGCCGATGGCCGGCGCGAAACTGTTGGAAACCTTGCGCGCATCGATCGAAGCTTGCCCATTCCACTTCAAGGGCGAGCGAGTCACTATCACCATTTCCATGGGACTGACCGCCTTCAGAGCGGGCGAACATAGCGACCTGGTGCTTAAAAGAGCTGATCAGGCGTTATATCGCGCGAAAAACACTGGGCGTAATCGGATAGAACTGGGCTGACAGTTAAATGTTCCATTTTGTTTAAAGGCGCGCTTTTGCGGTCGGCGCGCAAGGCAATACGTTACACTGTTGCATTATTGTCTCGTGTATATTGCCTCCACCATGAAACTTCTTGCTCTTATTGCTTCGCTGCTCGTATTAGCCGGTTGCGCCAGCGGTCCCCGGATTGATACCAGCCACCCTTCAGTCAATCACGACAGCCGTATTCAGTTCGTGGTGATGCATTACACCTCCGCATCCCTGGAGGACTCGCTGCAATTGCTGACCCATGGCGAAGTCAGCAGCCACTACCTGATCGGCGACGACGAGCACGCCACCATCTATAAGCTGATGGATGAAAATCTTCGAGCCTGGCACGCAGGCGAAAGCCAATGGCAAGGCCGGACCTGGCTGAATTCCAGTTCCATTGGCATCGAAATCGTCAATCCGGGCTTCCAGGACACCCCGACCGGGCGTCTCTGGTATCCCTACAGCGAAGCCCAGGTCCAATCGATGATCTTTCTGCTCAAGGACATCAGCAAGCGCCAGGGCATCAGCCCTCGCCATATCATCGGCCATAGCGACATCGCCCCCATGCGCAAGCTCGACCCTGGCCCGCTGTTCCCCTGGAAACGCCTGGCGGCCGAAGGCCTGGGAATCTGGCCGAACGAGCAGGCCGTGGCGCGTCAGCAAGCGCAGTTCGCCATGCAGCTGCCAAGCATCAGTTGGTTTCAGGCACAACTTGCCCGCCTGGGCTACGCCACGCCACAAACCGGCGAACTGGATGCAGCGACACGCAATGTGCTGGCGGCTTTTCAGCTGCATTTTCGCCCGTCCCGTTTCGACGGCACGCCGGACGCGCAAACCGCGGCGCTTCTCCAGGTGTTGAACCAGACAAAATAATGACGCCCGCCCGACGGTCAGGGTCTTTTCCCAATCAGCAGCTATAACTCATTGGTAATCCTTCGGATATTCCATGATGACGGCTGCTCGAGAGAAGCTGCGTAGCTGGTTCTATCGCCCTTGGTTTCTGGCGACGCTGGCGGCTGCCTTGAGTGCCACGCTGCTGATGACCGGCAGTCTGTTCATTGCGATGCATCAGGTCGAGGACAACGAAAGCCAGGAGATGAACGCCCAGGGGGAGCGCTTTCTGGTCCGTCTGGAGCAGCTGTTCGGGCAACTGCGCGAAAGCCTCGACGACCTTGAAGCTCAACCGCTGCGGGGCTGCGACGATGAAATGATCGCCACATTGCAGCAAGTCAGCTTCAATTACCGCTTCGTTTACGAAGCCGCTTACATGGATGCTTCAGGAATCTGCTCCAACCGCCCACGCCAGGAAGGGCTTTCGGTGATCCGGCCACCGGACATCGAGGGCCCCACCTACAGCTATTGGTTGAACACCACCACAGAACCCGATGAGAACCGCGCCGCACTGATGCTGGGGCGTGGCAATTTCCGGGTGGCTACGTCTCGCGGGCATTTGACCGACATGGTTGATCTGTCTCCGGGGAGCAGCCTGCTGGTGGTGCTCGACCACGACACCCGCGCGATTCCCGTGCTCGGTGCCGAGCAGGAGTGGCCCCCGACGCAACCCTGGCCCCCGAAAAATCACGATGCACTGCAAGTCACCCCTACCCGCCTGATTTACCGAATGCCGACCAACACTCCCGAATACCAACTGGTGCTGATCACCCCGCGTACCGGGATGCATGTGCCGGCCGTTTGGTGGTGGCTGCTTCCGGCCAGCCTCGCGCTAAGTGCCTGCGTAGGCATTCTGGTGTTTCTGCTGGTGCGCCAGCGTCAATCACTGGATGCCGAACTGCACGGCGCGATACAACGAGGCGAATTGCAGGTGTTGTATCAACCGATCTTCGACCTCGACAGTCGCAACTGTGTCGGAGCCGAAGCCTTGCTGCGCTGGCGAAGGCCGGACGGCACCTTGACCAGCCCCGAGCTGTTCATTCCCATGGCGGAAAACACCGGCCAGATCCGCCAGATGACTGATTTCGTATTACAGCGCCTGCTGGAACAGCTCGGACAACTGTTGCGCGCCAATCCGCAGTTGTATATCTCGGTCAACCTGGCGGCCTGCGACGTCATGGTGCCGCGTATCGGTCAGGTGATGGCGCGCCTGCTGGCCTTGCACCGTGTAGCCGCCAGACAGATTGCCTTTGAGGTGACCGAGCGCGGATTGGTTGATGTCGTGGTGGCCAGAGAAAACCTGCAGGCCTTGCGCGATGTCGGGCATCAGGTGCTGATCGATGACTTCGGCACTGGCTATTGCAGCCTCGCCTACCTGCAAACACTGCCCGTGGACTGCCTGAAAATCGACAAGGCATTTATCGACGCGCTGGGTCATGACGCCGCCAGCAGCGGCGTGGCACCGCACATCATTCGCATGGCCCAGGCCCTGCAACTCAAGGTGATTGCCGAGGGCATCGAACATGAAGCCCAGGCAGAGTTTCTGAGCAGCGAGGGGGTGAAGTTCGGTCAGGGCTGGCTGTTCGCGCACCCATTGAGCGCTGTGCAATTCATCGAATTGATTACCCGTGGCCGCCGACAGGCAACGCGGCGTCTGGATGACGAAGACTGAGAGGGTTCAGGCTTATACCGCCAGCGCCATGTAGAACTGCGAACCCTGCCCCGGCCGTGAATACACGCCCATCCGCCCACCGTGCAACTGCACGATCTCCTTGCACAGCGCCAGACCGAGCCCGGCGCCGCCCTTCTTGCGGCCGACCTGAACAAAAGGCTCGAATATCCTTCCTTGCTGGCTGTAGGCAATGCCTTCGCCGTTGTCTTCGACACTGATAATCACCCGCTCCCCATGACGTCGAGCCTGCAAACGTATCAGCCCGTCGCGGGAGGTATGACGCAAGGCGTTGTCGATCAGGTTATCGAGCACCCGCTCCAGTTGCGCCTGATCGGCCTGCAGCCGCGGCAACGTTCCCTGCACTTCCACCAACAGCTCAATGCCCTTCTCCTGCGCCGGACCGGCAAAGCGTGCCTGGGCCTGCTCCAGTAAATCTTCGATGGAGCACGGCGCCAGGGTGAGTTTTTGCAGGCCGTTCTGATAGCGAGAGAAATTCAGCAAGTCGTTGATCAACTGCATCAAGCGCTGCATTTCTTCATTCACGGTATTCAGCAAGTCGGCCTCACGGGAGTCCTCGGCAAAATGCGCCCGCTCGCGGAACAGGCCGAATGCCATGTGCATCCCGGTGACCGGCGTGCGTAACTCATGGGAAGCACGCAAGACGAACTCGCTGCGCACCCGTTCGAAGGCACGCTGCTCGGTGACGTCATGCAACACCATCACAGCGCCGAGAATATGACCCTGGGTATGGCTGACCGGCGTCAGGCTATACGTCAGCAATCGCGACTCCCCGTCAACCTCGATGCTCAGGTCGTCCGGCACTCGTTCCAGGGTGCCGCCGCGCAGCACCAGATGCAGTTGTTCATCCAGTTCGGGACGCTCAAGTGCCGTGCCCAGCCCTTGGCCGAGACGCTCGGTGTCCCAGCCTAACTGGCGCTGAGCCACCGGGTTGAGGTGCTCGAGCTGACCTTGACGATCAATGATCAGCAAACCGTCGTCGATGCTATCGAGCACTGCTTGCAAACGCTGCTGTCCGGCGAGTAGCTCGTCGATATTAGTGGCTTGGTGCTGTCGCAGGGCCTCGGCCATGATTCCGAAGCGTCGGGTCAGCTGGTTCATTTCCACTGCGGAGGAAATCGGCAGAGTCACTTCGAAATTGCCTTGGCCGATGTTGTCAGCCGCCGCCGCCAGGGCCTCGATCGGAGCTCCGAAACGCTGGGCGATCGCATGGGCGGTAATGAACCCGATGAACAGCACCCCCACCCCGATCAACCCGAGCAGGCCGGCAATCAGCAACGCGCGGTCCCGGGCCTGGCGTTCGGTTTCACTGATGTTATCCAGCGCGCGCTTCTGTTCGGCGATCAAACCGTTGCGCAGCGTGTTGAATTTTTCCGTGAGATCCCCGCCCCCAGTGAGCACCTGTGCCGTATCGCGGGAAAGATCGTAGGCCTGCAGAAAGCTCTGGTAATCAGCCTTGGCCTTTTTGAAACCGTACTGGGCGCCCTCGCTGGACGGCTCGCGAGCAATGCCTTCATCGAGCAATTCGAGGTAATGCTGCCTGGATGCCTCGAGCGCCGCGGGATCAGGCTTCTCGCCGAGCATGATGATCAGTTGATCACCCAGGGTCTGGCGCAGCTTCAATCCCAGGTCCAGCCTGACGAAGTTGTCACGGATCAGGGCCTCCTGCGTACCAGCCATCTGCATCACGCTGACCAGCCCGAGCAACAGCCCGAGCAGCGCCACGGTGATCAAGGCTGAAATACTCAGGAACAACCGGGTGCGCAATGTCATCGCCAGTTTCATCGGGTGCAGCTCACAGGTTGTACTGCTTGCGTTTGCGGTACAGGGTCGAGGCGTCGATACCCAGGGTCTTGGCCGCCTGATCCAGGGTATCGGCGGTGGCAAGGACCGCGCCGATGTGGGCTTTCTCCAACTCATCCAGGCTCAACGCGGCGCCAATGCGTGGCGTACTGTTGGTCGGAGCTTCGGCCATGCCCAAGTGGCTGATCTCGACCCGCTCCTGCGGACAAATAATGCTCGCCCGTTCCACCACGTTGCGCAGCTCGCGGATATTGCCGGGCCAGCGGTAGCTGAGCAGCGCCTCGCGGGCCTCGTCGCTGAAACACCGGGCCGGACGCGAGTATTCCTTGACGAAGCGCGCCAGGAAACGGTCAGCCAGGTTCAGGATGTCTTCCCTGCGTTCGCGAAGCGGCGGCAGGTGCAAAGTGATGACGTTCAGCCGATAGAGCAAATCCTCACGAAAGCGCCCGTCGCGGACCATGTCTTCAAGGTTGAGGTTGGTAGCCGCGAGGATTCGCACGTCGGCGCGACGGGTCACCGGGTCACCCACACGCTCGTATTCCTTGTCCTGGATGAAACGCAGCAACTTTGGCTGCAAAGTCAGGGGAAAATCGCCGATCTCGTCAAGAAACAACGTTCCGCCATCAGCCTGATTGACACGCCCCAAGGTGCTTTCGCTGGCACCGGTGAACGCGCCACGGCTGTGGCCGAAGAGTTCACTGTCCATCAATTCCGCTGTCAGGGAGGGGCAGTTGATGGTGATGCAGGATTTCTTCTGGCGTTTGCTCCAGCCATGAATGGCCTGTGACAGCTCACCTTTACCGGTGCCGGACTCTCCGAGAATCAGAATGTTGGCGTCGGTACTGGCGACCTGGCGTGCGGTTTCAAGCACCACTTTCATCGCCGGGCTGTGGGAGTCCAGCCCCTCCTTGGGTTTACGCACTTCACCTTCGAGGGCTTCCAGGCGTGCCGAGAGTTGCCGCACTTCCAGCTGTTTGGCGGTGGCCAGACGTAACTGATCGGGGCTGCAAGGTTTGACCAGATAGTCGGCGGCACCGGCCTGAATTGCATCCACTGCAGTGTCTACGGCCGAGTGAGCGGTGACGATCACCACACGCATCCAGGGCGCCTGAATTCGCATCTGGGCCAGCACATCGAGGCCATTGTCTTCACCCAGGCGCAAATCGAGGAAGCACAGATCGAAAACCTGACGCTGCAACAAGGCTTCGGCCTGAGCAGCGCTGGTCGCGGTGGCCACGCTGTAGCCTTCGTCTTCGAGGCAATAGCGAAAGGTTCGAAGGATGGCGGATTCGTCGTCCACCAGCAGAATGCGGCCTTGATGCTCAGTGGCTGATTCCATGTTCCTACGCTCCTTTAATAGGTGTTCTTGGTTAGTCCCGGAAAAATCGGGCAAGTTGCATGATTGATTCTGGTCGATTCCAGCCACAACAGGCTATCTATCTACTCAAAGTTCAGCTAATACGCTGATTTATTTGAACTTTTATTTACAGACCATTCTTTCAGCGATTGCCTGCGTCCCTTTCTGACATCTACGCCCTCCCCGCAATTCCAAAAATATTGAAAGTGCCTGCGAACTCATCGTGCATTACGCACGACTGCAAACGGATCATCGTGCAGGATGCGTCNAAAACGNTTTCTACAAACACAATAACCTTTTGATTTNTATCGTATTTATTCTTTATTAAAGCTGGCATGCAGGCTGCAATGGTCTAGGTAATCAGGGCATTTAATGAACCAGCGCCCGCCAAAGATCACTACCCGTATGGGAGGAACTTCAGGATGAATCGCCAAAGTGCCGCCCAATTGCGTCTTTCGCCACTGCATGTCCAGCAAGGCTTGTTTGCCCTGTTGGCGTTGTTGATCACCCTGATTGGTGGCCAGCAGTACATGCGTTGGGAGCAAAGCGCGCAACCGGCGCCAGTGCACCTTTCGATTCCACATCCCCCCCAAAGCCACTTCAGCGCCGTCAGCAGCAACCCGGCTGACAACGCCTCAATACGAATGATGGGCGTCGACCAGGCCCGGCCTGTGGACGAGACGCCCTCCCAGGAACGTTGGGTGTTTTAAGNAAACGAACTTGGCGCGCTNAACGCGCCGGGAAATGCACCACAAGCAACATCCTTAAATAGAAGCGTAAGGAGAATCACCATGTTGAGCTGGGCAATCACATTCCTGATCATTGCCATCATCGCTGCAGTATTGGGCTTCGGTGGTATCGCGGGCACCGCCACGGGCATCGCCAAGATTCTCTTTGTCGTATTCCTGGTGATGTTCATTGCTTCCTTCTTCTTTGGCCGTCGCGGTCGAGGTTGATATGTGTGTTTCGGTTAAAGACATTGGCGGCCGCCCTGCTTCTGGGCGGCAGTGCCATGACGATCGCGGCCACCCACGCGACATGCCGACTACCGCTTACTCGGTAAACCGGACGAAGGCATGCAGAAGATGTGGATGGCGCGACTGAAGAAAGATCCAGGCAGGTATTGAGTTTGAAACACGAAAGAGGCCTGGCGCTTCTTTCCACTGCGCTACCCGAGGACGGTAGACGCATGACCAAGGGGTCGGGACGTTCTGACTGCTTCAGGGTCGGAGTGACCTACGGGTACAGGGAGTAGCCGCGCAAGGGCCGGGTCAGGTGAAGCTGCGACGCAAGTTCGTCGGCCTAGCGTGGCTCGACGGACTTGCGGAGAGCTTCAACGTGCAAAACGTTGATCTAGAGCATTCTGCTCATATGTTCTTGCTGCATATTCCCCGCAAAACCGTTTCGCGGTGTTTCTTCGTGACCGTATATCGAGAAAGCTCTGACTTTCATGAGAAGAAAAATCGCAGTCGAACGTAGGACATCTCCTAAATTTTCACTGGTTCAAAAAAACATCAACCGGCGCTGAAATGGCCGGTTCACGGCACTTATACCTGCCGAAATGTCGCATTCGAACCGGCTGGGACGTGGGTTTCAGTTGAAAAATCTCATGCCGATTCGGCATAGGGTAGGCGTTTACGGCATTAGACGGCGCTTCCCCGCATCGGAATAGTTGCGCCTTTTTCGCTGCCAGAGAGCTGTAAATGCTCGCTCGCGGGGACCTTATACGGGGGTTGGTGCAAGACGGCTTCGCCATTGAGCGTTGCAGTTCATGCATCAGCCTGAGTCAAACGCAAGTAAGGGTAAAGATATGAAGAAGGCAAAGCTTAGCCTCGCCTGGCAGATCCTCATCGGTCTGGTTCTGGGGATAGCAATAGGTGCACTGCTCAACCACTTCAGCGCTGAAAAGGCCTGGTGGATCAGCAACGTCCTGCAACCAGCAGGCGATATCTTTATCCGTCTGATCAAGATGATCGTGATCCCGATCGTAATCTCCTCGCTGGTCGTCGGCATCGCTGGCGTTGGGGACGCGAAAAAACTCGGGCGTATCGGTCTGAAGACCATCATTTACTTCGAGATCGTCACCACCATCGCCATTCTGGTCGGTCTGGTGCTGGCCAACGTGGTCCATCCGGGCAGCGGCATCGACATGAGCACCCTGGGTACCGTGGATATTTCCAAGTACCAAGCCACTGCTGCCGAGGTTCAGCATGAACACGCGTTCATCGAAACCATCCTCAACCTGATCCCGTCGAACATCTTTGCGGCCATGATGCGCGGCGAGATGCTGCCGATCATCTTCTTCTCCGTGTTGTTCGGTCTCGGTCTGTCGAGCCTGCAATCGGACCTGCGCGAACCTCTGGTGAAGATGTTCCAGGGCGTGTCGGAAAGCATGTTCAAAGTCACCCACATGATCATGAACTACGCCCCGATCGGCGTGTTCGCACTGATCGCGGTGACCGTGGCCAACTTCGGCTTCGCCTCCCTGCTGCCACTGGCCAAGCTGGTCGTCCTGGTTTACTTCGCCGTCGCCTTCTTCGCCTTCGTGGTGCTGGGCCTGATCGCTCGCCTGTTCGGCTTCTCGGTGATCAAGCTGATGCGCATCTTCAAGGATGAGCTGGTCCTGGCCTACTCCACCGCCAGTTCCGAAACCGTGCTGCCGCGCGTGATCGAGAAGATGGAAGCCTACGGTGCGCCGAAAGCCATTTGCAGCTTCGTGGTACCGACCGGCTACTCGTTCAACCTCGACGGTTCGACCCTGTACCAGAGCATCGCGGCGATCTTCATTGCCCAGCTGTACGGCATCGACCTGTCGATCAGCCAGCAANTGCTGCTGGTGCTGACCCTGATGGTCACCTCNAAAGGCATCGCCGGCGTACCGGGNGTGTCCTTCGTGGTGTTGCTGGCCACTCTGGGCAGCGTCGGTATTCCGCTGGAAGGCCTGGCATTTATCGCCGGTGTCGACCGCATCATGGATATGGCCCGCACCGCGCTGAACGTGATCGGCAACGCCTTGGCCGTGCTGGTCATCTCGCGTTGGGAAGGCATGTACGACGACGCCAAGGGCCAGCGCTACTGGAACTCCCTGCCGCACTGGCGCAGCAAGGAAAAGCTGCCGGTTGGTGAAACCTCCAGCAACTAATGCCCGCTCCCACAAGAGCCCCCAACAAACCCCGGAGAAATCCGGGGTTTGTCGTTTCTGCCTACCCCGCTATCATTCGCCGCATCTTCCGGGGGATTTGACTGATGCTTAATGGCCTGTGGCTTGGCTTCTTCATCGTGGCAGCCGTATCGGCGCTGGCGCAGTGGCTGATCGGTGGTAACGCCGGGATCTTTGCGGCGATGGTGGAAAGTATTTTCGCCATGGCCAAATTGTCGGTNGAGGTCATGGTCCTGTTGTTCGGCACCCTCACCCTCTGGCTGGGCTTTCTGCGGATCGCCGAGAAGGCCGGGATCGTCGAGTGGCTGGCCAAGGCGCTGGGGCCACTGTTCCTGCGCCTGATGCCGGAAGTGCCGGCCGGCCATCCCGCCATCGGCCTGATCACCCTGAACTTCGCCGCCAACGGCCTGGGCCTGGACAACGCCGCCACACCGATCGGCCTCAAAGCCATGAAGGCGCTGCAAGAGCTCAACCCCAGTGCAACGATCGCCAGCAACGCGCAGATCCTCTTCCTGGTGCTCAACGCCTCCTCCCTGACCCTGCTGCCCGTGACGATCTTCATGTACCGCGCCCAGCAAGGCGCGCCCGATCCGACGCTGGTGTTCCTGCCGATCCTGCTCGCCACCAGNTGCTCAACCATCGTCGGCTTCCTGANCGTAGCGTTCATGCAACGCCTGCGCATCTGGGACCCGGTGGTGCTGGCNTACCTGATTCCCGGCGCCCTCGCCCTTGGCGGCTTCATGGCACTGCTGGCGACGCTCTCGGCGACCGCGCTGGCGAGCCTGTCATCGGTCCTCGGCAACGTGACGCTGTTCGGCTTGATCATGCTGTTTATGATCATCGGCGCATTACGCAAGGTGAAGGTCTACGAGGCATTCGTCGAAGGCGCCAAAGAAGGCTTCGACGTCGCCAAGAACCTGCTGCCATATCTGGTGGCGATGCTCTGCGCCGTGGGTGTGCTGCGGGCGTCCGGGGCGCTGGACTTCGGTCTGGACGGGATTCGTCACCTGGTGGCGTGGGCCGGGTGGGACACACGCTTCGTCGATGCGCTGCCGACGGCCATGGTCAAACCGTTCTCCGGCAGTGCCGCCCGGGCAATGCTGATTGAAACCATGAAGACCGAGGGGGTGGACAGCTTCCCGGCGCTGGTGGCGGCGACAGTCCAGGGCAGTACCGAAACGACCTTCTATGTCTTGGCGGTGTATTTCGGCGCGGTGGGCATCCAGCGTGCACG
>Ga0065714_10003709_pt1 | contig 14486 bp, 16 predicted proteins | sample MisRhiReplicate2_FD_59101 | JGI IMG/M metagenome (GOLD analysis project Ga0065714, IMG submission 59101) | Miscanthus rhizosphere microbial communities from Kellogg Biological Station, MSU, sample Rhizosphere Soil Replicate 2: eDNA_1 v2... | ecosystem: Host-associated > Plants > Roots >...
CACCCATCCCGAAGGCCGGACCGCCTGCACCGCTGGGGAACGCCCGAGGGACTGCGAAGTCGTCGCCGTTGATTGCGACGACCGTAAGCAGGCCGTTAGGGAACGACTTGGGGAACGTCAACCGGGCGAACCCGTTGGCGTCCGTGTTCTGGACGACCGAGCCGCCCTGGAACTGGAACGGCGAAGACCCCGAACCCTGGAGCGCCGCCCCGACACCGAACAGGTCCAGCCCGAGGAAGTTACCCGCCTTGACCCAAGCGGAGCCGTCCGCCGGGTAGGCCCAAAACTCCGTACCCACCTGCACCAGTGCGCCCGGGAAGTTCAGGTACTGGAGCGCGAGCTTGTCCAACGCCTGCAGGCTCCCCGTACCGCCACCGAAGACCCGGAGGTCCACCAGTTCGGTAATCAGGGTCGAGTCCTTGGACACCTTGACCAGCGCGAGCGGCTGGTCGTCCACGACGCCTGGGCCACTGAGCCGACCTGCNGGGATCCCCTTGGTGGAGGTGCCTGCNACCCGGACAATGGTGGTAGCCGAAGTGCCCCACGTACGCCGNGCGACAATCAGGTCCCAGCGTCCGCCGGAACTGGTGGTNGAGGGGATGGCGACGTCAACAGTCGCGTCGTTCGTGTCCCGGACGCCCCGGCCCCAAATCACCCCGGTGCCAATGCGGACAGTCCGGTCGACGCCGGAAACCACGGTCGGTTGCCACGCGGACAGGGACTCCGCGCCGTAGAAGGTGGACCCCACCTCGCCAGCGGCCTTTGCCCACTCGACGTGGTCAACTGAGCCAGTGTAGAACTTGGACGTAATCGCCACGTTACCTACTCCTTAGGTTTCGAATGTCGGTGGCGTTCTTGCGGAGCGCCTTTGCAAGGGCAACGTCCGGGTCGTCCTGGACTTCGCCGAGTAGTGGCTGGGTGACGAGGCCGTCTTTCTGCGTCCACGTCATTTTGACCTCCCGGAGGAGGTCGGTAATCGTCAGGTTCGGGCCGACCTTCAGGGTGATTTCGTCCCCGAGCTTGAAGCCCTGGCCGTAGCGGAAGTTCATTGTCTCCGAGAAACGGACCGACAGGCCCGACTTCTCAGCCGTCTCGTCCAGGGTTTCGTTCGCCCGCTCCGTGTAGACTGAGAGAGCGCCCGTGTCCCGGGCGTCCCGGAACACCTCGATGGTGTCGCCCCACTCGGTTTCGAGCGCGGTCTTCGTGAACCGGAGGAAGTTACGGGCCGTAGCCTCGCCCTGTCCACCGACCACGCCCCGAGTCGCCTCTGGCGCGGAGTTCGTCCACGCCCACTCCTGCACGACGCCTGCCGCCTCCGAGAGTACCCGTGGGAAACTCGTTGGAACGTAGGCGGACACGTACAGCCCGGAACCCTGCTGTTTCACGGAAAGCCCCACCCCGGCCCCGTCGACGGCAGGGAACAGCCTGTCGTACAGCGGGTGGAAGCGCATTGCCACCGTAATTGAGTCGCCGCGCCCGCCGTCAGCCTCCACCGTGACCGGCAGTCCGAGCCGCGTTACCGCGTTCGCCCGGACAAAAGCCTTAGCCACGTTCTCCGCCGGGCCGGACCTCGTGTCGTACTCAGCAGGCTGGGTACCGAGGGCCGTGGTGGAGAGCGAGCTAGTCGGGGACGGCCAGCCCAGAACCCGTTGGAACAGCCGGAAGTCGTCCACCACCGAGAAGTTAATCTCGCCGTTGGAACTGCCGCCCCGAGTCCGGACCGGACCCGAGAGCAGGTGGTTCCCCTCGTACTCGCAGACCAGCCGGGTCCCGGGGTCCATTAGGAGCGCGACCTTGGGCGAGTTGGACCGGAGCGTCAGGCCCAGGTTTCCTACTGCGTTGTGGCGGGCGACGACCTCCAGCCGTACGGGGTCGCCTACCCAGCCCTGTCGCACAAAGGACTTGTTGTAAACCGTGAGTTTGAACGGGATCTCTGCCACAGTGTTACCAAGCCCTCTCGTAAAGCGGAGTTAGTGTGACCTCGACGGTGCCGGTGCCGGAGAGCGCCACCGTAAGNGGGACCTCCTCGCCCGGCGGAACCGGTGCGAAGTCNACCGCCCCGAGTTCGTCGGTCCGGTCGTCCAGAGTCCCNGTCAGCTTCTTGTTGACCGAGTCCCAGTCGCCGTAAACGGCAGTCTGGACCCTGGGGTCCGTGTCAATCTGGAGGGCCTTGCCAGCCGCCACCGCGAAAGGCACCGTGACGTTGGAGCCGTTCACACCCAGGGTTACTGTGGTGGTGGCNCCGCCGACGACCGTCCAGACNGGCCAGGAATCCTGGTCGCCCGGGTTGGTCACCTTAGCTGAGGCGAAGGTNGCGCCCTCCGAGATNACGAAGTTCGGGGCCTTGGAGGCCCCGTTGAAGAAGTCCGTGCTCGCNCCCGACTTGAAGGTGGCGCTGACCACGTCACCCACCCAGAACGGCTGGTCCGCCATTAGCGACAGCCCGTAACCTTGGTAGCCCGTGCGGAACGGGTCGAGGTTGAAGGAGGTAGACTTGGCGTTGGACCTGCCCTGGATTGTCCGGGTCTGCCCGCCCGGCGTGGTCACGCGTACCGTGCCGTAGCGGTCAGGCTTGATTGTCTTGAAGAACGCGGACTGCAGTTCAAACCACGCCTGCGAGCCAGCGTCCGAGTAGATTGCCATTGGGAAGAACAGTTGTCGGGGCTTCGCCTGCACCCCACGGAAGAACTGCCCCGCCACAGCGGGCGAGTCCTGGACCCACTCGGTGTACTCGGGCGGGCCGAACCCCTCGACCCCGCCCGGGGTCACGAAAGTGCCCCGGGCCGGGTCTGTCAGGTTCCAGACGGAGCCGTCCCAGCCGACCCACTCGACCCGAAGGCCGAACCAAGTTTTAGCCGCTTCTTCAAGTACGACCGGTACGTCAACCGGGCGGACCGCTAGGAGGATTACACCCACTTTAGACTCCTGCCGCTACTGCGTCGATGTTGTGGACCAGGACTGCCCGGCGCTTGTTGCGCTGGAGTTCGACCGCGACCTCGCGGGCGTCGCCGAACATATCCCCGTGGACGTGGATTTCGAGGGACTCCCCGCCCGTGGCGTCCAGCCCGGCCTGCGGGCGGTACGTGGAGCGGGAACCGTTGAGGGCCAGGCCCGGCGTTGCCGCCCTGCCCAGCCGTGCGGTTGCCCCGGCCACAGCCGGGACGGAGTCGTCGATTCCGTTGACCAGACCGAGGCCGAGCATTTCGCCCCACCAAGTCGCCACGAGTGACGGCGAGTGGATCCCGAGAAGCTGTTCGAACGGACCCCTAATCGCCTCGGGGACGATGCTCAGGACCGCCCGACCAATAGCCCCCATCATTGACCCGATACCGTTGATTAGGCCCTGGACAATGTTGACGCCTGCCGAGTAGAGGACTGAACCCACGTTGCCGAGCGCCCCGAGGATTCGACCGCCCAGGCCCGAGAAGAACCCGAGGACGTTGCCAATCATTGAGGACACGCCGGTCACAATGTTGACCCAGGTCGAAGCCAGGAACGACCGAATGTTGTTNCCNGCACCAGTGACCACGGAGACTGCGAGGTTGAACCCCGCCGAGATTACCGAACCGACAATAGCGAGCGCTCCTCGGAGCACCGCGACGATTGCGTTCCAGACCCCGGCGAAAATGTTCTGAATCCCTCGCCAGACCTGCGACCAGTTACCTGAAATAATGCCCGTCACTACTTGGATTACGCCAAGCACTACTTGCATTACTGCCTGTACCACAGACGCCACCGCAGAGAACACGGTGACCACGACTGGGAGCAGGGCCTGGATCACGGGAACCAGCACACCGGCAATCATTTGGACCAGCGGGACTATTGCCTGCAGGACCGCCCCGAAGATTTCGACCACCATCGGGAAGACCGCTGTAACCAGTTGAACGAAGATCGGGACGAGCGCCGAAACCAGCTGTCCGACCAGTTGCGCCACCACCGCGACCAGTTGGAGGATTACCGGGGCAATAAGCCCAAAGTAGGTCCCGATTTGGCCGAGCAGGGAGACAATGAGCGGAGCTACAGCCGTGAACACCTGACCGAGCGAGTCGATTAGGATCCCCGAAAGCTGAGTCAGCACCGGCATTACCTGCTGGAGTGAACCTGCCAGCACGACAGCCAAGGTTACGCCTAGCTGGGTCAGCGCCCCGACCAGCGCGGGTAGCACCGGAGTTAGAGACTGGAAGACCAGACTCAACGGGGAGAAGCTAGACCAGAGTTCCAGGGCCAGGGGCACCAGCGTCGCGAACACCGGGGCCAGTTCCGAGATTACCCCGCCGACCGTCTCCCGAATGGTCAGGAACGCCCCGACAATGGGGTTGTCCTCCTCGATGCCGAAGGCCGAAGCCAACTGCCCGGTGAAGTCCCCGTCCCGCACCAGCGAGACGACCCCGTCAATTGCGTTCTTAATGGTTGGGCCGGACTCCAGGAGCTTGACGGCCATTTGCCCGCCGACCGCGCTGAACTGCTCGATCTTGGGAGCGACCGCCGACAGCACCTTGGTGGCGAGTTCCGCACCAGCGCCGACAGCGGGCATGAAGCCCTTGACGATTCCCTCGCCCACGTCGCCGTAGGCGTCCCCGAGCAGGTAGAGCTTACCGGCGGTCGTCTCCGCGAAAGCCGCGCCAGAGCCGCCGAACTGCTTGTTGACCTCAGCCAACACAATTTTCTGAGCGCCGAGCATGTCGCCCGACTCCTGCAGGACCTTGATCTGGTCCTTCTGCTGTTCAGTGAACTGAATGCCCGCACGGCTCAGGGCGGTGACGCCCTTTACCGGGTCGTTCAGAGCCTTACCAAGCTGGACCGCCGCCGCAGGCGCGTCTTTACCCGTAGCACGGGCGTAGTCAACCATTGCCAGTGTGGCCTGGTCGAAAATGTCGTTGCCTTCGCCCACCCGGTTCTGGATGTTNGAGAAGGTCAGGAGCATGTTCGCTCCCTGTTGGATCGACTCGCCNTGGGTGGCGGTCATCCCCTCGTACTTCAGGGCCAAGTCGTTAATGTGCTTGGCCGTGACGTTAGCCGAGCCACCCGTCGACTTGATTACGGCGTCGGTCTGGGCCTGCAGGACCTGCCAGCCCTTGACGCCCTCGATCCCGTCAGCAATGAAGCCCTTCAGGGCCAGGCCCGCACCGAGCACGAGGGCGGGACCGACAAGGGCTTTTACGCCCGAGGCAATCCCGCCACCCAGCTTGGACCCGACCGCTCGACCGGGAGCGGTGCCGTCGACAGCGCCAACTTCCTTGGCGATTGCCCCCTGCAGTCCCTTTACGGACGGCAGGAGGGTAAAGTACGCGCTACCAACTTCAGCACCACTCACGGTTTACGCTCCGTCCCACCAGTCGTTGAAGTCCCTAATCGGGATTGGGTCAGCACCAAAGGAAACGGCCTTCTTCTCAGTCGGTCGTTCGATTGGCTGGGGCCTCGGCCCCTTGCCTCCGCCACGTTGCCAGTTGCCAGCGTTGACAGCGTCCGCCACCAGAGCCAGCAGGTACTCCGCCACTCCCCACTCGGCAAAGTCGCCCTGCATTGCCCTGCCAAGGGCGGAGTCCCGGGGAGCGAAACTGAAACAGAAGAACAACTCCCGCCAGTCAAGCTCCCCGGTGTCTAGGTCTTCTAGACTTCGTCCGTGGGTCCAGAGGTAGTGTTCGGCTGGCCCTCGGTGTTCTCGGAGGAGTCCGAGGAGGGCTTGGATTCCCCCAGGGTAATCCCCGAAGCCTGCGCCCAGCCGAGCACGAGAGCTTCAAGCTGGTCTACGTCGTCGAGCTTGTCGAGCAGTCCGGGCTGGAACTCCTCCAGCAGTTCGACTACAGCGTCGTTCACCCGCATGCTCTCGATTTTGACAGCCAGCGAGGGCCTCAGGAAGCGGAGCTTCGGAATCGAGTAAACGGTGTCGGGTTCGTCCGGGAGCACGAACCGAAACTGGTTCTGTGCGAGGGACTTTTTGGAGGCCGGGAGGCGGAACACGGCGGGTACTCCGTCGAGTGCCTCGGAGGCGGTCTGTTCGTGGGTCATTGGGATCTCCTTCGAAGGTCCGGGTCGGTTAAGTTGACGGCTGGGGCAGGCGATCCCGGAACCTGCCCCAGCCGAGTCTAACTAGGCGGAGAAAACGCCGTCATCCGTGTAGATGTAGACGTTGTTACCGCTGGCGTCCGGGTACGTGCTGAGCACGACCGGAAGCGAAATTGCCGAGGTCTTCGTGAAGGCGACTTCGCCGCGCTCGGTGACCTGGCCCTGAGGGACCGTGATCAGCACCTTGCGCGGGCCGTCCTTGATCTTGAAGGCCCAGGCGCAGACCGGAAGCTCGGTCGCGTTGAGCTTGCTCACGGTCTTGGTACCGGTGCTCGCGGTGGCCGCAGTCACGGTCACGTTGGTGTCGCCGAAGTAGACCTTCAGCGCCTCGGGCGAGAGTTCCAGGTGAGTCCACGACATTTTGGCGTTGAACTCCGAGAGGATTTCCCGGATGGTCGCTCCGGACCAGTCCTTGATCTGCTCGGTGCTGGTCGTCGGCGTCAGCTTCAGGCCCTCGTTGCCAATGTAGCCGGAGTCCTTGAAGGCCACGTTGAGCGCGGTTTCGATTGCGACGGGGAGCGCGGTGCCAATCGGGGCACGAAGAATGGCCCCTGTAGTGAGTTGGTCCGGTGCGCCCGTGAAGACGTTCTGACTGGAAACAGTCATTGGGTTGCCCCTTTCAGGCTAGTGTGAGTAACTCGCGCCCACGGACTGCGGGAGCGTAAGAAGCGGTGTACCGCTCCTGTTGGGAACCGTCAGGAAACGAAACAGGTGCAGTGACCTCTTCAGTCCCGTTAATTGCGAAACCGTTAATCTCGGTGAACCACTGCATCAGCGAGCGGACCACCTGCGACAAACGGTCGGCCCTGCTCTCAGTCGCGGCCCAGACCTCGACTTGTAGAACAGGAACGTCAGTGACGAGGTCCCGGCGGGAGCCACCCACACGGCGGACCACGAGGAACTCGGGGAGCCTGGGGTTCGGTACCTTCGTGAAGGCCGGGACGGTACTTCCCGTGACCTCGGCCAGCATTAGAGCCAGCGCTACCCGGAACAACTCTTCGCTGTCAGGGAAGACCAGAAGAGACGGCATGCCTACCCCTTCCCGGGTGCGCCGCCGGAGCCGTAACCAGCCCGGGTCAGCGTCTGGGACTCGGACTCAGCGGTCCGGGCCTCCAAGTCAGCCGCCCGGACCTTCGCCCGAGCACGTACCTTGGCAGGCTTCACTTCAACAGTGAACTCGCCCCCGCCACCCCGAGCCGAGGAGGCTACCGCCTCGGCCTTCCCCGCAAGGAAGGCCTGGACCCCGGCTGAGTTCAGAAGCTCGCGAATGCCCGCGTCGTTCAGGACGATTTTGACTTCGTTAACCACTCCACACCTCCAAGACGAAGACCTGCTGGTCGAGCGCCCCGGTGGGGCTGGGCTGGAACTGCACCTCGCCCAGGACTTGGTAGACCTTGCCCCGGTAGCGGAAGCGGTCGTTTTCCTGCACGTCCGCAGTCGGCGGGGCCAGGACCCTGTACTGGGTCACGGTCGCGGTCCTGTTGTTGTTGTCCTCCCGCGTGTAGAGCGGCTCGACCACGAGTCCCCCAACGGTCGTCCCCGTCACCGGGTAGGTCCGTACGGTGTTCCCGTGGTCGGTCGTCTCTGTCGGGCGGAGTCGCTCGAGGCTTTGCCTCGCAAAACTTACGAGCACCTTAGGTCACCAGCTTGTAGCGAGCCATTATTTGCTCCTCGTAGTTCAGCGGGACCAGCCCGCCGGAGACTCCCTGTTGGGGAGTCGCCCAGGAAATTGCCATTGACCCGGCCTGCTCGCGTGTCGCGCCCAGGGGTGAAGACAGGCCACGCGACACGAGCGAGAGGGTCAGAAACTTGAGGTCCGCAAGGTCTTCGAAACCGTGGGTCATTACGACCTCGATTTTGCGGTAGCGGTCGGTCCAGCAGGAGCCGTCCCGCTTCTCGACTAGCCCAAGTTCNGACCAGTCGTGGGAGTCCCCGTCGAGGTCCAGGGCTACCCCTAGCTGGGTTAGGGACACGAGGTCCACCAGCTTTAGGGTGGGCAGGTTTAGCTTCCTGCCGCCCGGACCGTCGAGCTTGAGTGTGTGGTTCTCGACCACCGGGCCAATGTGCCAGCCCGCCTCCCTACGAATCGAGGAGGTGACCGCCGCCAGCGCGTCGGGGACCCTGGGGTCTGACGCCTCGATCTGTCCCTTAGTGAAGACCTCCACGTCGCTAGGTTCTGCGAAGTTGGGCAGGTCGTCGATTGTGATCACGGGGCCACCTCCTCTCTCGTAGTTTGGGTAGTGCTAGNTGGNCTGCCGGAGCGGCCTTGTTGGTGGCGTTCGCCGCCTTGTTGATCGGAGCCTTGGACTCCTTGACGAGGGTCGCGCCAATACGGTCGGCGTCTTCCTCGTTCAACTGCAGGGTGTGGCGGATGCCGTTGATGTTTACTTCGTACTCCTGGAGCTTAGCGGCCATTTTAGGACGCCCCTTTCTGTTGGGATCTTACGTTTTGTTTCACGTGAAACGCGTGCGCGGGGAGGGACCCTTGCCCCTCCCCGTCACGGGTTTACTAAGCGACGATGCCAGCGGTCTTCAAGGTGGAAATGACCTCTGCCAACTTGGTCCGAAGAGCCACGTTGTCTGCCACCACCTTGTCGAACTCGACCTTCGTCGGAGCCGCCGCACTGGGCGCGGCAGTCAGTGCCACCGGAGCGGCAATTGTTGCGGCCTGGCCCGCGTAGCGGAGCCTCCGCTTTTCGTCAGTAGTAGCCACGAAGGCCTCCTTAGAGGGTCAGCTTGACGATGCCCGCCGGGCGACGAACAGCAAGGGCGATGCGCTCTTCAGCGCGGGTCGTGACCTTGTTGTTGGTGAAGTCGTCCGAGTGGGTGTTGGTGGACTCGACGCGGATGCCGCCCTTACGGTAAACCGTAGCGGACTGGTTGAACGCGCCGACGATTGCGGTGCCCTGAGCAACGCTCGGGGTGACCACGGTGCGCAGACCCCAGACCGGCGGGTTGACCATCACGCCGCCGTTGCCGTACTGACCCTGGAAGAAGCCGCCGCCCATGTACTGGTCGTTGACGTCCTTCTGCAGGCGCAGGGACTGGTAGTCGAGCGGGTGCATCACGAGGCCGTCTGCCGTCAGGCCGGAGCCAGTGGAGACTGCCGTGATCTGCTTGAAGATGGCGTCCGCGACGGTGTCGGAACCGCGAGTCGCGACCTGGATGCCGGAGCGGTTCAGCAGGCCGAGCACGTTGGTGCCGGTGCCGTCGCCGTAGATCAACTGCTGTTCCTCGAACTTTGCCAGTTCGTAGAGCAGGCGGGTGTTGATTTCGGAAACGACGAAGCCGAGGTCCTCCAGCATTTCGTCGGTGAACTTGATGAAGCCTGCGATCTTCTTCAGGCTGTCAAGCGCCGTGGTCGGGTCCGGGAAGTGGACCTGCGGCTTGGCCGCACCTTCCGCCACCGTGGTGAACGCGCCCTGCATCGGGCCAGTCTCGATGAAGTACGAGATGGCCGTGCCGGAAATGGTGCCGGAGCCGAGCAGGTCGGTCAGGACCAGTTCGGGACGGACCGCCCGGATCAGGGTGCGGTCGAACTCGGTGAGCACCGGGGTGTTGTACACCGTGCCGGTGACCTGGGTGTCGGACGCGGCCTTCGCCGGGCCGTTCCACTCGGGAGCGGCGATGCTGTACTTCTCGCCTGCCGAGGCCTTGGCCCGGACGGTGTCGAGAACGGACTTGGCGAAGTGGTCACCGAGGGTGGCCGCTCCTTCCTGGAGTCCGTCTTCCCGGCGGTCGGCGTTCTTCTGGTCGGCGTCGGTCAGGTCGGCAATCTGCTTCAGCAGGTCGCTACCCTTGGCCGCACGGGCGATCTTGGCGTTCAGGTCTTCGACCTCGGCCATTTTCGCTTCCGCGCCTTCGACGTCACCCTTGCCGAGGAGTTCTTCTGCCGCCTTGAGTGCTGCGGCACGCTGTTCTTTGAGGTTCACTTAAACCTCTCCTTTCAGGTTTTCGAGTTTGAGTTGTGCCGCGAGCGCTTTTAGAGCGGCGGACGGGTCGTGAGCGGGTTCTTCGTCGTTGGCCTCTGCGGGAGCAGGCTCTTCCGACTTCACTGGCTCAGTTCCGCTGGCCCCACCAAGAAGCACTGCGTTTGTGCGCTTGACGTAGTCCGTCAGCGCCTCGCCCCACCGAACGTAGGACTTGAGTACGGACTCGAAAGTCTTGCTGTCAATACGACCGTCCGCAAAAGCGCGTTCTGCGAGTTCGGCGGCTTTGACTGCCGTGATTTCCGTTTCCTGGTTGGCCCCAATGGGGACGACCGAAACCTCGTAGAGCTTGAGCTTCCGAAGCTCAAAGTACTCCTCTTGGTTGTCCGGTCCGTCTTCGCCCTTGGGGTCTTTCTGTCGGGTGGCGTAGCCACCCTCCAGGACCTCGTAGGCGAAGGACATCTGGTTGATTCGACGACCCTTAATGAGGCGGTACGTCTGCACGGCCTTCGGGTTTTCGAGGTCCAACTGGTTGAGCGTCAAGAGTCCACGGTCGTCCTCTTTGGCGTCGTCCACCTGCCCGATGTTGTAGTCGGGGTCGGACATATTGTGCCCGAACAGGAGGGGAATCAGGTTGCCTGAGTCCTTCCAGCCGGAGAGCGTGTCGGCAAAAGCGCCCGGGATCACAACGTCACCGTAGGAGTCTTTGTTGCCAAACACCGAAGCGTAAGCTTCGAACTGGCCCTCCTTCAGTCCGTCCTCGGGACCAGCCTTTACCCGGATTTGGGTGTTCTTCAGTTTCACGAGTTACCCCCTCGGGTAGTTAGTCGGGAAGCGAGACAGTGACCGAGCACAAGCACCCGGCGACACCGTCTGCCCCTAGGACAGGATCACCCGGCCAGTCCGCGCCGTTACTGAACTTCTCGTCGACAGGAACTGTCTCACCGTTCAGCGCGGCGTGTTCTTTGCGCGGGTTGTTGGACGTTACGACCCAGGTCTTGGTTGCCTGTCGGTCGGAGGTGGAAACCTGCTTTGCGGCTTCAGTCGTCGCGAAGGCGGAGAACACTGTGACCAGTGCCGCCGCTCCGGCCAGGGACCGGGTTTCCTCCGCGTTCTTGAAGACGTCAGCGGGCGTCGGGGCCTCCTCGTCGTCCGCGTTCAAGAGAGCCTCGTCGAGAGCCGCCTTGGTGGCCCCGTTGATTGCTCCAGCGCGTGACTCGGAGACTGCCTGCAGGAACTTGACCGTACGGTCCGGGTCGTAGACCCCGGGTTCGAACCCGAGTTCCTGGGCTGTCTTGCTCCCCACCCGGGCGGCAATCGCCACGCCAAGCTTAAACAGGTCAGCCGCCAGTTCGCTGTTCCACCGGGCCTCGTCCCACCACTCCTCGTCGGCTTTCGCGCCGAGCTTGGAGAGAACCGACGCGCCCTGCCGCTTGTAGAAGGCTTTGAGGACCTTCTCGACGTTGGCCTGGACTGTGTCCGAAGCGCGGGCCTTGTACTCGCCAAGGTCCTTGAGTGGCGCGAGCTTCCCCGCCACCCCAGGGTGGGAGGAGGCCCCCGAGGAGTTTTCGCCGGTAATGCTGTCCGGCGTTGCGTCCTGTGGGCTGGCCTGTCCACCCTGCGTCACGTTGAGCGGGACGATTAGCTCGTCGCCGCCCTCGATTGCCGGTAGGTTCTGGCGAGCGCGGGCTTCGTTGCGGGTCATGTAGGGTCCGCCGGTAGCCGACTGGAGGAACTGAGCTTCTTCTTCGAAGGAGCCGCGCAGTTTCTCTTTCACGTTGAACTCGACGTAGAGCTTGCTCTTCGTGGGCGAGATTTTCGGCACCAAGAAGGCGTTCAAACGGTCTTCAAGCTGGACGACAGTCGGCCCCAGGGTTTCCCCGTAGAGCATCCGCCGGAACTCTTTGACGTTGTTGAAGTTCGACCCTTCAAGCTGGCCGACCATCGTCGGGTTCACGTGGTAGACCTGACAGACCGTGGTGAAGCTCAGTTGAGCCGCCTCAATGAACTGCTCCTCCTTGGCGTTGAAGCCCAGGCGCTTACCCTCCATCCCGTCCTCGAAAATGATCGAGCCGCCAGCGTCAGCGCCGCTGTCGCCGGAGAGTTTCGAGTCCAGGACCTCTTTGAACTTGCGCTTCTGGTCCGGGGTCCACGAGGGAGCGTCCTTGGGACGACTCACCACGAGGCCAGCACGACCAGCTTTGGTCCAGTTCTGCTCACGGTAGGCGAACGCGTGGATTTGCTCCTGCAGGGTCGCCTTCAGCGACTCCACCGGGGACACCCCGCCGTGGAGGTTGTCCGGGTTCCAGCCGTGGAAGTGGATTACGTCCGACATTGGGACGCGGACCGACTTGGACGACCCCGGCGGGTAAATGGTCACGTAGTCGGGACCCCAAAGGTCGCCGCCTCCGAAACCCTGCACCCACTTCATCGGGATCGGCTGGATGGTCCAACCGGACTCCGACTCCAGGTCCTCGGTAACCAGCCAGAGCGCCTCGTCCCAGAGGGCGAGGTCTGCCGTAAGGCGGTAAAGGAGGTCGTACTGGGTCATTGTCTTGTTCGGCTTGGCCAGGGTCTGCGCGACAGGGTCCGTGGTGTTGCGTTTCCGGTCCGTCTCGCCTACCCGCTCAAAGGTGTGAACCCCAAGCTGTGCCGTGTTCCGGGCCAGGAACGTAATTACGGTGCGCAGGTTCGGCTGTTGCCGAAAGAGCGTCGCCGGGTCCTGGTCCTTGATCAGGTGCACAAAGTCCGAGTAGGTCGCAACGTGCCCTTGCAGGGTGATTGTTCCGGCGGAGGTCCCCCCGAACACGCCCCTAAGGGTGTCAAGAATGCCCACGGTTTCCCCTTTCTACACGAACATTAGCTCGTCGTCGTCGTAAGCGCTGGTGCTGGTTTCTTCCTCCGGTCGGAGGAGCGCCCAGACTGCCGCGTTGAGTGCAATCAGTGGTGAAACGTCAAACGGCGAGCGCTTGCGGTCCCAGAGCCAGTAGTCCGCGACAGGCTTGGTAGCCGCCGTGGAGGCCGCGAGGTTTAGGGCCTCTTGGTCCCGGTGCCGGAGCTTCAACTGGCGTACGAGGTCGTAGAAAGCACCCGTACCCTTGCCAAGCTCACCGCCACCCCAACCCAGGATCTCGATCCCGGCCTTCGTGAAGTCCGTCAGAAGCGAGCCAACAGGCGAGCCGTTCTCCTGCAGGGCAATCCCGAGGAGTCCTTCGCGGTCCTTACGTTCGGCCAGCCAAGGTACTACCCAGTCGGTGCCCGTGCGGTAGGCAATTACTTCGGCGTGGACCAGTCCGTCCTCCCGGAAGCCTGCCATTGCGACAGCCGCCCAGTTGCGGTCCCACGAGACGTCAACCCCGAAGTAGTAACCTGTCTTGGGAGCGCGGGCGGACTTCTTGTCCTTCAGCGACTCCCAGACGCCCGTGTCCCAGGGTCCCATCGAGGAGGTCGAAATCCACTGGCAGAGGCACTCGGTACGGAACACCGGGTCAGGGTCCGTGTCGAACGCGGCCTGCAGGGCCTCCGTGGTCAGGTCGCCCCAGTTCAGCGACGGGTTGGCCATTGCCCAGCCCTCTTGGTCCGAGGTCTTCAGGTTGACGTAGTCGCCGGTCTGGTCGTCCCCGCCTCGCGGGTCCCACTTCACAGCCGCGTACTCAAAGAGTGCGACTGACGCCTTGGCCGTGTCCTTGTCAATGATTTGGCGGACCGAAGCCTTGCGCAGGTGGCGCAGGACCACCGAGGAGGCGTCCCCGGCGTTCGAAGCGGCCCAAACTTGGGGCTTCGCACGGGCCATTGTGGTCTTCGTGACAGCCGACCAGGACTCCCAGTTGGTGTGCTCCCGGAGTTCGTCCATTAGGACGAGGTCACCGGACAGACCACGACCGCCCTTGCGGTTCGCCGCCGCCACCTTGTAGCGGCGGATCGGCAGGTGGTTTTCGGGGTCCGGGGCGAGCCGCAAGGTTTTCTTGCCGTTCGTCCGGTCCACGTGCTTGATTTCTGCGGCCAGTTCGTCGCACTCCTGGGCGAGTTCGACAGCCGCCGACCAGAGTTCCTCGGCAATGTCGAGGTTCTGCGCGGTGCCGATTACCAGAGGAGCNCCGTCGACGTACATTCGCCACAGCGAGAGGATTTGNAGCAGGCGGCTCTTGCCGTTCTGCCGGGCCACGAGCAGGATNATTGTCCGGAACCGGAACTTGCCGTTAGGCTTCAGTTCCAGCGCGTGGATTAGAACCCACTTTTGCCACGGGTAAAGCTCCACCCCGAGGACGTTCTCTGCGAAGTCAATCGCCTCAAACCCGTGTGAGGTCTTCGGAGTCAGCTTCCGCAGTGGTGGTGTGAAGACCGCCGGGACTTCGTGACCGAAGAGTTTTACTTCCTCTTCAAGGACCTTAGGTTTAGCTCGCACGACCGCCCCTTAGTGCTTGCAGGCCGGACTTGGGCTTTCCCCCGTCCGTCATTCCGAGGTTCTTACGAGCCTGAATGGAGCCGCCC
>Ga0065714_10002555_pt1 | contig 14479 bp, 9 predicted proteins | sample MisRhiReplicate2_FD_59101 | JGI IMG/M metagenome (GOLD analysis project Ga0065714, IMG submission 59101) | Miscanthus rhizosphere microbial communities from Kellogg Biological Station, MSU, sample Rhizosphere Soil Replicate 2: eDNA_1 v2... | ecosystem: Host-associated > Plants > Roots >...
CCGCTTTCGCGGGCAAGCCCGCTCCCACATTTTGGATCGCGGGGTGACAGGCAGACAGTGGTCGGCTGTCGGGCCGCCTTCGCGGGCAAGTCCGCTCCCACATTTTTGGATCGTGGGGTGACAGTTAGAGAGTGGTTGGCTGTCAGGGCGTTATTGCGCGTTGATCAGCGTCGTACGGGTTTTGTATTTGCCCTGGATGACGTCCTCGCTGGCGAAGAAATACGCGTAGTCCTGCAGGTACATGACGGTGCTGGTCGCCTGGTAGTTATCCCCCGTGGCCGTGCAATTGAGCGCCTTCGCATTGCCACTCAGCGTCGAGTTGATGTTGCTGGCCGGCAGTTCTCGGGTTACGACACAAGTCGAATCGCGAGACAGCACGCGATCCTCTTCAGCGGTGTTTCGATTGAGCTCCTTGAGCTTGAACCCCAGCGTGGCGCCGATCGGCATTTGCTTCCAGTCGCCGGTGAAACTGAGTTGCTCGACGTTACTTGTCGCCGACACCTTCATTCCGCGTAAGTCGAAATCGCCTTGGAAGGTCAGGCTGAACAAGCCTCGGAATGTCGTGATGTTGCTGCTTGAGAATTGAGTCGCCCGGCGGATTTTAAGCGGGGTGTTTCCAGCGTCGGGCTCGATGAACACGTCAGTGCGCAAGCTGGATGAACCCAGGTCGCGTTTCTCCATAAGATGGCGCAGGGGCTTGGTTGCAGCAGGCATTCCCAGTGCGGCGATGGCCTTCGTCACTGCTGCCGGGACCGGTTCGGGTGTCAGGGTTTGCTGGAGCTTGGTACGCGCTACGGCTACCGGCAACTGCGCAGTCGTCGGCGAGCACGCGGCCTTGAGCAGGGCCTGGGTGTCTGCCTCGGCGGCGCTGAAGGGCTGGTCTACGGGGACGGCGACCACATCGCCGAAGGTCACCGTATTTTTCGGCGTGAGGCTGAACGTAGCCAGCGTGCGATAGGTCTGGTGGCTGCAACTGACTTCCCAGTGCATGCGCGTCTGGGCGTAGGGCATCTTTTTGAGTTTGTTGGTCAGGATGAGCGGCTCATCGTAGGCGCCCCAGAGCTCCACTTTCTCGCCTACTTTCTTGAGGCTGGCATGGTCGATCAGCAACTGGCGTTGGGTGTCTGTCGTGCTGACGAGGCGCCAATCCGGGCGCGGCGTGCGGGCGCAAGCCTCGGTGAAGCTGGCGTTCTGTTGCAGTTCGCCAATCACCTCCGGCGTCAGGTTGCGCATGACGGTAATGCGTGTGGGTTGGCCGTCAGGGCCTGGGGTCCCGGGAGCCTCCATATACAACAGGCTCCCGCTCGGGGTGGCACAGGACGCCTGAAGCTGAGCGATATCCGGCACGGAGACGTTGTTGGTCAGCGTGACGTGAACCTGGTAACTGAGGTCGTCGCCGTCACGCATGATTGAGTCGGCCAGCAATGGCTTCTTGAGCATGTCTTTATACGGGGCATCGGCCGTGCCGCCGTTCTTCATGCCTTGCGCACCGCAACCACTGAGCAGGCCCAGGGCGACGAAAACCGCGATATGTTTCATGAGCGTTCCTTGCAGGGAGGCGAGGTGATCAGGGGCTTTCGACCGCCCGCAGCGTTTTTTGTGCGGGGGGGCTGATCAGAATTGGTACTCCGCGCCTGCCCCTGCATACCATGAGCGCCCGGGTGCTGCTTCGTAGTAGCGGTTGTTGCCGTCGCCGACGATCACCGAGCCGACGTACTGACGGTCGAGCAGGTTATCCAGGCGCAGGGTCTGGTGGAAGGTCCAGTGCTCGACTTTCTGCTCGAAGCGGGCGCGCCAGTTGAACACGCTGTAGCCCGGCGCGGCATGTTGGCTGTTGGTGTCCTCGACGTAGACCTTGCTGCGGTACAGGCCTTCGATTGCGGTACTGACCCAGTCGCGGGGTTTCCAGTTCAGCTCGGCGAACAGCGTGGTCTGCGGCACGCCGGGCAGGTAGTTGCCCTTGTCGACGGCGGTGCTGCCGCCGCTGATGAAGTCGCTGTCGTAGGTGGCTTGCAAGCGGGTGTAGGCGAGATGAGTGCTCCACTGTTCGCTGAGTTGGCTCTCGATGCCCAGTTCGAAGCCTCGGCGCAGGGTGCGGCCGGCATTTTGGTAACTGGTGCGGCCACCCAGGGATTGATAAACCACCAATTCATCCTCGGTGGTGATCTGGAAGACGGCAGCGTTGATCCGCGTGTTGTTGAGCTGGGCTTTCAATCCCACCTCGTATTGGGTGCTCTGCGACGGCTTCAGGCCGAAGTTGAACCCTTCGACGCTGCCCGGCGCGTAGGCCAATTCGGCCTGGGTCGGTGTTTCGAAACCTTTGCCGGCGCTGATATAACCGTGCAACTGCGGGGTGAAGGCGTACATCACGCTCATCGACGGCGTGTTCTTTTGATAGGTTTTGTTGCCGCTGGAATCGCCGTTGCTGAGGAATTGGTCGTCGACGTCCAGCTCCATGGTGCTGTGCCGGACACCGGCTTGCAGGGTCCAGCGGTCGAGGGCCCAGTTAGCCTGAATGTACGGGTCCAGGCTGCGGGCGGTGTCGATTTCATCGCGGCGCAGCTCACCCTTTACCCCCAGGGTGCTGCCACTGTAGTTCTGATAACCGTGGCGACTGTCTTCGCTCTGGTCGAAGTCCAGGCCGGTGATGATCATCAAATCACCCGGGGCGCTCTCGATGGGTTGCATCCAGCGCACGCTGCCGCCGTAGAACTTGCGGTCAAATTGCACCACGCCACCGCCACGTTCGTTAGCGGGAGTGCCCCTGGGTATCGACAAGTACTGAATCACACTCCGCCGCCCCGTATACGCATTCACCTGCAGTGTCGCATCGCCGATATAGCGCTCGTAATTCATCCCCAACTGCTGATGGTCGATGCTTTTTCGCGTGTTGTAGGTCAGTGCATTGGCGCTCACCGAGCGCGGATCGGCCTTGTACGCCGCCCACGTCTGCCCCAGTGGGTCCTGCGTGCCGTTCTGCTCCAGGCTGCTGTAGATCAGCGCCAGCTTGCTGTCGTCATCCGGCTGGAAGTTGAGCTTGGCAAAGGTCTGGTCGCGACGGGCGCTGCTGTGGTCGCGATAGCCGTTGGTGTCCATGCGCGAGGCATCGAGTACGAAGCCTGCACCATTGGCGGCGCCCTCGGCGGTCAGGTGGTTCTTGTTCAGGCCGTCGCTGCCTACCAGAGTCTCGGCGCCGATGCGCGGTGGGCCTTCGCCGTCGCGGGAGAACATCTGGATCACGCCGCCGGCATTACTGCCATACAGGGTAGCGGCAGGGCCGCGCAGCACCTCGATGCGCTCGGCAGTATCGAGGTTGAACGTGGCCGCCTGGCCCTGGCCGTCCGGCGTGCTGGCGGGAATGCCATCGGCGATCAGCTTGATGCCCCGCACGCCAAAGGCCGAGCGGGCGCCGAAACCTCGGGAAGAAATCTGCAGGTCCTGGGCATAGTTCTGACGGTTCTGCACCACCAGGCCGGGCACGCGGGACAAGGCTTCGGAAGCATTGATGCCCAGTTGGCCATCGCTGATCTGCTCGCGGCTGATGCCATCCACCGAGTACGGCAGGTCGAACGCCGGGCTGGCGCTGCGCGAACCGGTGACCACGCTGGGGTCGAGCACCAGCGGTGCCTCGTCGGCATGGGCGCCGTTGTACAGCCCCAAAATACCGGGGAGCAACAACATGAAACGAGTAGGGGCAACAGCTTTCATGAGCAAACCAACATCCATAGAGCGCGCAAAAGCGCGCGAGTTTAACGATTCAGCGACCCTTTGCCGAATCTTCCCGCCGTTTGCCGACGCCTGTGTGTGTTACAGCCCTGGTTAAGCTGTCTGTCGCTGCCAGAAGGTATTGCTCGCGAATCCTACAAAGAATCTCCTGCTCGCCGCCATTGCCCTTTCGACCCCAGGCTGCGGCACGCTCAATACGGTGTTTAGGGAAGACGCGGTGGCGAGCCAAGCCCCAGCAAAAGCCTGAAGGGCCAAGGGATCGTCACGCTGCCCTTTGTCGTCATCGATTTCGCGCTGTCGGGTGTGCTCGATACGTTGGTGCTGCCCTACACGGTCTATCGGCAGAACCAGGACGGCAGCATCGAGATTTTCCGTTAGTCTGCAGTGACAACCGGTCACCACATTCCCTAGATCATCCCGCCGCGTGTTTACGCTATAATCCCGCCCTTTAGCTGTTTCCTGCCCAGGCAGGAGGCACACTTTTTTCAGGCGCGACCCGCCTGCATGCAGACTAAAAGAGGCTAGACCCCTGTGGCATTGACGATTCTTGGCCTGTCCGGCGCCCTTAGCCATGATCCTTCCGCAGCCCTGTATATCGACGGCAAGCTGATCGCGGCCGCCGAAGAAGAGCGCTTCGTACGCGACAAACATGCAAAGAACCGCATGCCCTACGANTCGGCGAAGTTCTGCCTGGANCAGGCNGGCATCAAGCCTTCCGACGTTGANGTGGTGGCGATCCCGTTCGCCCCGATCAGCCTGTTCGGNGAGGCGCGCTGGCACTACGCCAAGCGTTACTGGTACGCCCCGGACCGCGCCCTTGACGCGATCCTGATGGGCAACCGTCGCTACAAGCGCTATCGCAACAAGATCGTCTGGTGCCTGGAGCAACTGGGCTTCGATCCGAAGAAAATCAAGATCGAGCCGGTGGAACACCACCTGGCGCACGCTTCCAGTGCCTACCACTGCTCCGGCTTCCAGGAGAAAACCGCGATCCTCGGTATCGACGGTAAAGGTGAGTACGCCACCACGTTCTTCGGCTACGGCGAAAACGGCAAGATCCACAAGATCAAGGAATTCTACGATCCGGACTCCCTGGGCGGCCTGTACGGCGCAATCACCGAGTTCCTCGGTTTCGAGATGCTCGACGGTGAGTTCAAGGTCATGGGCATGGCGCCGTACGGCGATGCCAGCAAGTACGATTTCTCGCGCCTGGCTTCTTTCGAGAACGGTGAGTTGGTGATCAACACCGACTACGCCAACGTCATCGGCCTGCGCCGCTATAAAGAGAAAGGCAAGGGGTTCTACTTCTCGCCAAAACTGATCGAGTGGCTGGGCCCCAAGCGCGAAGGCGATATCGCCGACGAGCCTTACATCCACTACGCCGCCAGCATGCAGGCACTGTTCGAGAAACTGGCCCTGCAGATGATCGACCACTACCTGGGCGACATCCTGAAAGACACCGGCAAGCTGGCCTTCGCCGGCGGCTGTGCACTGAACGTCAAGCTCAACCAGAAGATCATCGCGCGTGACGACGTGAAGGAGCTGTTCGTACAGCCCGCGTCCGGCGATGCCGGCACCGCGGTGGGCGCGGCGGCCTACGTGTCCCACGCCCGTGGTGTACCGGTCGAGAAGATGGAACACGTCTACCTCGGCCCGTCCTACAGCAACGAAGACGTGATTGCCGCGTGTGCCAAGCACGAGAGCAAGCCGAACTGGCGCAAGATCGAAAACATGCCCCAGCGCATCGCCAAGATCATGGTCGATGGCAACCCGGTGGCCTGGTTCCAGGGCCGCATGGAGTTTGGCCCGCGCGCCTTGGGCGGTCGTTCGATCATCGGTTGCCCTAGTGCGACCGGCGTGGCGGACCGCATCAACCACCAGATCAAGTTCCGTGAGCGCTGGAGGCCTTTCTGCCCGTCGATGCTCGACACCGTGGCGCCACAGATGATCAAGGTCGACCACCCCGCGCCGTTCATGACCTTCACCTTTGAAGTGGCGGAAGAATGGAAAACCCGCGTGCCGGAAGTGGTCCATGAAGATGGCACCTCCCGGGCCCAGGTGCTCAAGCGCGAATACAACCCGCGCTACTACGACATGATGAAAGAGCTGGAAGTGCTGACCGGCAACGGTGTGTCCCTGAACACCTCGCTCAACCGTCGTGGCGAAGCGATGATCTGTTCGCCGACCGACGCGTTGAACATGTTCTTTGGCTCCGACCTGCAGTACCTGATCATGGAAGACATCCTGGTCGTCAAGGACGGCGTGGACCCTTATGACGCCGTGGTCTAAATGCTGAACCGCTTCCAGGGTTGGCGTGAGCGTGGCTGGACGCCTGTCGAGGCCGAGGTTTACGCCCAGGCCTGGCAGCGGTTTGGCGGCAGCGTGGCGACCCATCCGCAGATTGTCGAGCGGTTGGCGAACCTGGCGCAGATTCCCGTGCGTTACCTGGGTTGGGAACAGGACGGCGAACTCAAGGGGGCGATTGCCACTTGGGGGCGCGACCTGGCCCTGTCCAAGGACGTGCTCAAGCGCAGCGGCAAGAAAGGCCTGTTTGACTTGGGCAATGCCGAGATCATCCTGCCGATCGTCGCCGCTGCGCAGCTGCCCGTACGCCACCGTGGCCGCTACCTGTCAGCGTTGAACGAGGGCCGCATCAGCACCCTCAAGCCCCAGGCCGAGCAATTGGCCATGGCGCGTACCCCCGAAGAGCTGTCGAAGAAGTTTCGCTACAACCAGCGCCGCGAATTGCGCCTGCTGGAAGAAGCGGGCGGTGTGGTGCGGGCGGTGGGCGAGTTTTCCAGCGTGGAACTGGCGGCGATCTACTGTGATCTGTTCCAGCGCCGCTGGGGTTTTCCGGCCACGGGTGCCGAGCGCCTGGCCGAGGTGCTGGCCCTGCTCAAGGAGTTCCTGATCGGCTCGGTGCTGTTTCTCAACGACGCCCCGATTGCGGTACAGCTGGTGTACCGCGTCGAGGCGCCCGAGTGGATCAGCATCGAGTACGTCAACGGCGGTGTCGACCCTGAAACCCGTGCGTTCAGCCCCGGTAGCGTGCTGAGTTTCCTCAACACGCAAAGCGCCTGGGAACAAGCGCGGGCCGTGGACAAACCGCTGCGGTTCTCCTTCGGTCGTGCCGACCGCGAGTACAAGGAGCGCTGGTGCAACCCAGTGCCGGTGTTCAGCGTATGAGCCGCAAGCAGCAACTGCTCAAGCGCCACCGGCGCAATAAACGCATTGCGCTGCTGGTGGGTCTGCTGCTGTTGGTCGCGGCCGGTGTGCTGGTGGCCTGGTGGCTGCCACTGATCCTGGCGGTGGTGTTGTGGGTAGCCCACGAGGCCTGGTTTGCTGACCACCTGTTTTATTCGTCCAAGGATGACTACCAGTACAGTTTCTCGCCGAGTGGCCAGCAAGTCGGGTTGCGTCTGGAAGGCGGCAGGTTGCTGGCCGATACGCCGCTTGAACTGGCGGGCGATGAAACGCTGATCGTCGAGGTACAGCTCAAAAGCAACCTGTGGGGTCGTTTCTTTGATCCTGCGGTAGAGTTCCTAGACGATCGCCAAGCGTTCGAGCGTGGTGTGGCCGGCAAGCGTTACCTGAACCTCACAGGCTCGGCGCCAGCATTGGCCGCGGGTGAGCTGCGCCTGCGCGGTCGTTTTTGCCGCGTGATCGGCCAGCCTGTGTTGTGGGTATTTCGCCAGCCAGACGCTGCCCGCCAGCGGGTGATGGTGATCGCGCCCCATGCCGACGATGCCGAATTAGCCGCCTTCGGCCTGTATGGCCAGGCGGATGAGAGCTGGATCGTGACCCTGACGGCAGGTGAAATCGAGGCCGAGCACTATCAAAAGATGGGCATGGCCAAGGCTGAAGCGGCGCGGATCAAAGGGCGCCTGCGCGCGTGGGACAGCATTGCCGTGCCGCGATGGGCCGGTGTGCCCGAGGCACAATGTGTGCAACTGGGCTACTTCTGCCTGCAACTGCCGGCCATGCGTGACGCTCCCGATCAACCCCAGGCATCCCGCGAAGCGCAGCTGGACGATACGCGGCTGTTCCGTCAGTTCAATGCCTTGGCGCTGCCAGGCGATGCGGACGGCGCTCCGACCTGGCACAACCTGATTGCCGACCTGCGCACGCTGCTGCTCAAGGCGCGCCCCGAGGTGATTGTGTTGCCGACGCCGGTGCTCGATCCGCACCCGGACCATATCTGCGCGCACACCGCCGTGGTGCAAGCATTGCAGGGGTTGGAGTGGCAGCCGACCACCTTGCTCGGCTACGCCAATCATCTGCATGATAACGACCGTTGGCCCATGGGGGATTCAGGCACCGGTGTTGCCTTGCCGCCGCAGTTCGATGCCGCTCAGGTACTTGAACCCTATTGCCGCGTGCTGAGTCTGGGGCAGCAGCAGGACAAGGCCATGGCGCTGGGCATGATGCATGACTTGCAGCCCCGTGCACCGTTCAAGCGCCGGGTACGTCGCCTGTTGCAGCAATGGCTGGCCGGCCGTGGTCCATCGCCTTACGGCGAGAACGAATTTTTCCGCAAGGCCGTGCGCCGTCACGAGCTGCTTTGGGTGCTGAAGCAGGACTGAAATTGACTTTTTTCGTCGGGCTGCCCGCGTGTAGCAGCCCGATTGCCTCATGGAGTGATATGAAGCCTCGTTTCAAGGTTTTGCAGTTGCAGCCTGACTACAACGTCAAGCTCAATGATTTCGCCGATCTCGGCGAGCAGATCGTCAAGGCGTTGCCGAGCGAGCGGTTCGAGGTGACGTCGGCCTTTCTCAGCGGGCGACCGCAGCCTGGCCAGCCGTTGAGCGTGGCCGATCATTCCAAATATTTCGAATTTCCCGAAAAGGCCCTCAAGGGCATTCGCCTGGGCGCCATGTGGGAAATCTACAAATACTGCCGCGAGCAGAAGTTCGACGTGGTCATCTGTAACCGCTTCAAGTCGGTGAACATGATGCTGTCGCTCAACCGCTGGTTGAAGATCCCGTTGTGCATCGGTATCTCCCACGGTTTCGGCGAGTACGAGCGTGCGTATCGCCGGCGACAGACGCGTCGTTTGGTCAGCCCGGCCTGGCGCTTTGTCGGGGTGTCGGCGGCGGTCAGGGATTACCTGGTCGGCCTCAACTGCGGCTTTACGCCCCAGAACACCACCTTCGTCACCAACGCCATCGATATTCCGCAGGCCGAGGCCTTGCAGTTGCCACGCGAGCAGGCGCGCCAGGCGCTCGGGTTGCCGCTCGACGCGCGGCTCATCGGTGCATTGGGGCGCCTGGTGCCGATCAAGGGCCATACGCACCTGTTGCAAGCGTTCGCCCGCCTCAAGGACAAATACCCCAACGCCCAGGTCGGCATTATCGGCTCCGGCCGTGCCGAGGCGGATTTGCGCGCGGACATCGAGCGCCTTGGTCTCACCGGCCGGGCCCATCTGCTGGGTTTTCGCGAGGATGGCCTCAAGTATGTGCGTGCCTTCGATATCTGGACCATGCCTTCCTTGCTTGAAGGCCTGGGCCTGGCGCTGCTGGAAGGCATGAGCGGACGCTTGCCGGTGATTGCCTCCAACGGGCCGGCCATGCTGCCGCTGGTTGAAGGGGCGGGCGGTTTGTCCCACGAGCCCGGTAATGTCGAGCAACTGACAGCGGCCCTGGACACGTACCTGGCCATGAGCGATGAGCAATTGCGCGCCAAGGGTGAACAGGTGTTCCGTTACCTGGAACAAAACCACGCACTGGCTGAATTCCAGCAGAAGTACCTGAACCTCATCGAAACCGGTTTGAAAGAAGTAGGTAGAGCATGACAGCGCAACAACCCCTGGTCTCGGTGATTATCGCGTCCTACAACCACGGCCGTTACATCGAAGAGAGCATCCTCAGCGTGCTCGGCCAGACGTACCCGAATATCGAGCTGCTGGTGGTGGACGACGGCTCCAAGGATGACAGCGTCGAGCGCATCCAACGCCTGCAGGCCGAGCACGGCTTTGATTTCCAGGTACAGCAGAACCAGGGCCTGACCGCCACGCTCAACGGTGCTATCGCCCGCGCCAAGGGCAGCCTGATCGCACCGTTCGGTTCCGATGACATCATGCTGCCGGACCGTATCGCGACCCAGGTGGCCTATATGGCAGACAAGCCGAAGGTGGGCATGTGCGCCGGCAACATCGAACTGATCGATGGTGACGGCAACCTGCACCCGGAGAAAAAGCAGCGCCGCGACGTGCCGTTTCGCAGCCTGGACTTCGACGACATGTTCATGGATCGCAAGCCTTTCCCGCCGGCACCGACCATGCTGATCCGCCGCGAAGTGCTGGAGCAGGTTGGCGGCTTCGACCCGTTGATTCCCCTGGAAGACCTGCTGATCCAACTGAAGATCACTGCTGCCGGCTACACGATCGACGCCCTCGGCGTGGTGATGGCGCAGTACCGGCAGCACGCGAATAACACCTACAAGAACCACCGCTACATGATCCAGAATATTCTCAAGACCTATGCCCAGTTCAGCGACCACCCGGCCTATGACGCGGTGCGCTACAACTTCCTGAACTCGATGTTCCTCAAGACGGCCGACCGTGATCGGCCACTGGCGCGGGAAATCCTCAAGCAGATCCCGCTGAAGTTCTGGGGGCGCAAGACCCTGCGCGGCTTGGTGCGGTTGTATCTGGCGCCTCTGAGGAAGTGAGGCGGTAGCAGAAATGAAAAAGGCGACTATCAGCAGTGATAGTCGCCTTTTTTATCAGGTGGCGGGGTTGGCCAGCGCCAGCACGTGCTCGCGGAGTTTTGCCGTGGCGCCTTGGCTGGCAACGGACGCATAGCCTTTGGCCAACTGCTCGAAATGGGTCTCGAACAACCAGGCGCGGTCCTGCGGGTAACGCTGCATATGGCGCAGGTTGCGCTGGCGCAAGGCGTTGCGCAGCGGCGACGGGAAGATGCGCAGGTCGGCGATATCGATCAGGCCGAACTCGCCGTCATCCATCAGCAGCACATTGCCCAAGTGCAGCGAGCGGAAGTACACGCCGCGCTCATGCAACTGGGCCATGAACTGGCCGAAACGCTCGATCAGTGACTCGCGCAGGCTGTTGTCCAGGCTTTGCAGCGCCTGGCGCAGGGTCAGGCCGGGCAGTGGCGTATAGCTGACGGCGCTGCTGGCGTCGTGCAGGCGGTAGAGGTCCAGAATCTGCGGTGTGGGGATGCCCAGGGCGCGCAATTGCTCGGCGTTGCTGGCAAACCGTTCGGCGTAGGGGTTGAAGCTGCCCGAGGTGTACCAGCGGCGCGCGCGGAAAACCTTGAGGAAGCGGCCGTCGGCCAGGCGCAGGACTTTGGGGCCGAGGCCGTCGGCTTCGATCACCTGGGCGTTGCTGCACAGTTGGTCGAACGCCTCGGGCTTGATCATGTGCACCGGCTTGCGCAGCACGCTGCGACGGCGCTGGGCAATGCTCAGTCCGGCAATGATGGCCAGCGGGATCCACAGCAGGAACCAGTGTTCCTTGGGCCGCGACAGGATGCCGCCACCTTCGGTCAGCCCGGCGCCGATACCGTAGGTGAGCAGCGACGAGGCCAGGATAAACAGCGGCTGCGCGCGTTCTTTCAGGCCTTTGTACAGTCCCCAGCCGATCATGAAGATCCACGGGATAAAGCCGATGATACCGACGTAATACAGAACGCCCAGGGCAAAGCTGTGCGGCTCGCGCAGCTCATAGCCGTCGGCCAGGGTCAGGTACAGCTCGGAGTCGTAGCTGTGGCCGATCCATGGGTGTTCGGCGATGCGTTGCAGCGACATGCCCCACAGCTCAAAGCGGAACGAGCTGCCACGGTTGGTGATCAGTTCCGGATAGAACAGCAGGAGCCCCGCGCCGCCCAGGACCATGCCCGCTATCAACAAGGCCGAGCGGCGGTTGCGGCTGACGAAGGTCATCCAGAGGATCGTCAGGGTCAACGCTACCAAGGGCGTGCGCGAACCGGTGGCCAGCACCGTCAGGGTCATGATTGCCAGGGCCGGGATGCTGAACCACAACACCTGCAGGCGCTGGGTCGTCATGCAGATATACAGCCAGTAGACGCAGAAAAAGCCGAACACGTGGGAGCTCAACAGCGGGTTGTCGAGGGCGCCTCGACCGCCAATCATGCGCATGCCCGTGCCGGGTTCAAAGCCCTTGGCAAACGCCACGAGGTTACACACGCACACCACCAGCGCAATCACCGCCGCGCTGAAGAACACCGGCTTGAACAGGTCGTTGCGGTAATGCAGCAACAGTCCGCAACCCGCAAACAGCATGAAGGTGTGCAGGGGGCGCTTGAACAGGTCAGTGTCCGGGTGATGCTCGGGGCTCCAGAGCAGGCTGGTCAGCGCCCAGGCGGAAAATACCAGGAACGCGATCGCCAGGGGCTCGCGCAGCAGTTCCTTGATTTCCCTGGGGCGCAGGCACAGCAACAGCAACGTCGGGGCGCTGAAAAGGCCGTAGTAGAACTTGTGCAGCACATTGCGATTGGTAACAAAGAACAGCGAGCTCAGCAGCAACAACAAGCCGATGGGCAAAATCCACAGGACCAGGAAGTCGAAAACGCGATTTGAGCCATAGATCAGGCGCTTGGAGTGCATACAGTAAAGCCATTCCATTTTGAGAAAGCCGACCATCTTAAAGTAGTGGCTATATAATGTCGCTGGTTGGATCCAACCAGGCTGTGGGTCATGCAGGGTGCAAGTACAACAGAGAAGCTGTGCTAAAGTCAGCCTCCTTTTTCAAAACGCCGCGTGATATGACCGACTCCAGTCCGAGCGCAAGCCCTTCGAGCTTGAAAATATACTTCCGCCTGCTCAGTTACGTTAAGCCCTACGCCGGCTTGTTCGCGATGAGTATCGTCGGATTTCTGATTTTCGCGTCGACCCAGCCGATGCTGGGGTACATCCTCAAGTACTTTGTCGACGGTCTTTCCAACCCTGAAGCCGTGCTGTTCCCGACTGTGCCATTTCTTCGGGACCTGCAATTGCTGCAAGCCGTGCCGTTGCTGATCATCCTGATCGCCGCCTGGCAGGGCCTGGGTTCGTTCCTGGGCAACTACCTGCTGGCCAAGGTGTCCCTGGGCCTGGTCCATGACCTGCGCGTGCAGTTGTTCAACAACTTGCTGACGCTGCCCAACCGCTACTTCGACAATCACAACTCCGGGCACCTGATTTCACGCATCACCTTCAACGTGACGATGGTCACGGGGGCGGCGACCGATGCGATCAAGGTCGTGATCCGTGAAGGCATGACGGTGATCTTCCTGTTCGCCTCGCTGCTGTACATGAACTGGCGCCTGACGCTGGTGATGATCGCCATCCTGCCGTTGATCGCAGTGATGGTGAGCACGGCCAGCAAGAAATTCCGCAAGCAGAGCAAGAAGATCCAGGTGGCCATGGGCGACGTGACGCACGTGGCCTCGGAAACCATCCAGGGCTATCGCGTGGTGCGCAGCTTCGGTGGTGAAGTCTACGAGGAAAAACGCTTCCTCAAGGCCAGCCAGAGCAACACCGACAAGCAACTGCGCATGACCCGCACCGGGGCGATCTACACGCCAGCCCTGCAGTTGGTGATCTACACCGCCATGGCGGTGCTGATGTTCCTGGTTCTTTATCTGCGCGGCGATGCATCGGCCGGCGACATGGTGGCCTACATCACCCTGGCCGGCCTGTTGCCCAAGCCGATTCGCCAACTGTCGGAAGTCAGCTCGACGATCCAGAAGGGCGTGGCGGGCGCCGAGAGCATTTTCGAACAGCTGGACGAAGAGGTCGAAGTCGACAACGGCACCGTTGAGCGCGACAAGGTCAGCGGTCGCCTCGACGTACGCAACCTGAACTTCACCTACCCCGGCACCGAACGCCACGTGCTCAAGGACATCAGCTTTACTGCCGAGCCGGGGCAGATGATCGCCCTGGTTGGGCGCTCGGGCAGCGGCAAGTCAACCCTGGCCAGCCTGATCCCGCGTTTCTACCACCATGAAAGCGGCGAAATCCTGCTGGATGGTGTCGAGATCGAAGACTACAAATTGCTCAACCTGCGCAAGCACATCGCCCAGGTGACCCAGCACGTGACCCTGTTCAGCGACACCGTGACCAACAACATCGCCTACGGTGACCTGTCCGGTGCGCCACGGGCAGACGTTGAAGCGGCTGCGGCGGATGCCAATGCCAAGGACTTCATCGACCAGTTGCCCAAGGGCTTCGATACCCAGGTCGGCGAGAACGGTGTGCTGCTGTCCGGCGGCCAACGCCAGCGCCTGGCGATTGCCCGTGCCCTGCTGAAGAACGCACCGTTGCTGATTCTCGACGAGGCCACCTCGGCCCTCGACACCGAATCCGAGCGTCACATCCAGGCGGCGCTGGACAAGGTCATGCAAGGTCGCACCACCCTGGTGATCGCCCACCGGTTGTCCACCATCGAAAAGGCCGACTTGATTCTGGTGATGGACGATGGCCGGATTGTCGAGCGGGGCACCCACTGTGAGCTGCTGGCACAGAACGGCTATTACGCTCGCCTGCATGCCATGGGCCTGGATGCGCCGATTTCCGCCGACATTACCTGAACCTCCCTGTAGGAGCCGGTAAGCCGGCTCCTACATTGCAAAACCCTCCCGCAAACCTCCCACAACCCTGTGCTAATATCGCGCCCCTGTTCATTTTGTATGTGGGTTGCTCCATGAAGTTGTCCATGCCGCGATTCGATCAAGCCCCTGTCTTGGTGGTCGGCGATGTCATGCTCGACCGTTACTGGCATGGTGGTACCTCA
>Ga0065714_10002564_pt1 | contig 14476 bp, 10 predicted proteins | sample MisRhiReplicate2_FD_59101 | JGI IMG/M metagenome (GOLD analysis project Ga0065714, IMG submission 59101) | Miscanthus rhizosphere microbial communities from Kellogg Biological Station, MSU, sample Rhizosphere Soil Replicate 2: eDNA_1 v2... | ecosystem: Host-associated > Plants > Roots >...
GAGATCCGCTGCAAAGTGTCGCGCAGTTTTTCCTGCATGGTCGACATCGCCCGCAGCAGGCGACCGGCTTCGTCGCTGCCATCGACGACAATCGGGCGGGTCAGGTTGCCCTTGGCGATTTCCTCGGCGGCATCCAGCGCGTTGGCAATCGGCTTGGTGATGCTGTTGGTCAGCAGCCAGGCGAACAACAGGGTCAGGCCGGTGGCGATGACCAGCAGTGTGACAACCCAGTTGAAGGCCTTTGAATATTGGTGCTCTGCCCCCTTGTTCAACGCGTCGGCTTGTTGGTTATTGATCTCCAGCAGGCGGCCGAGTACCGCGTTGACGGCTTCGGAGTTGCTCAACAGCTCGGTGTTGAGCAGAGCCCGCAGATCTTCGATCTGATTGTTGCGCGACAGGGTTTTCATCCGATCTTCAAGTTGACGGTACTGCCCCAGCAGTTGCACGTATTGATCATAGGCGGCCCGTTCTTCCGGGGCGCTGATCAGCTTTTCATAGGCAGCCTGGGCCGCGCGGATCTGCTGGTTGCGCTGCTCGAACAGATCGTAGGTTTTCTGCTGGATGTCCGGTTCGCGGTTGGTCAACAAGCGATAGGACAGCACCCGCAGGCGCAGGGTGAGCTGGGTGAACTCATCCAGGGCCTTGATGCTGGGCACGCTGTTGCGGGCGATGCTTTCGCCAGATGCGCGGATGGTGCTCATCTGGGTCAGGGCAAATACCCCAAGGGCGAGCATCAGGGCGCCGATCAGGGCAAACCCCAGGAATGCCCGAGGCGCGATGTTCATATTACGTAGGGACATGGAAAGTACCGGAAGTAGCCGCGTCCGTGCGGGGCTGTGACTGCTGTTACCTGACTTATCGGTCATACGACTAAAGTCTTGAGTGACATGCGTGCTTTTGTCACAGAGCAAAGGCTGCGGTGCGACGAAGGGTCGGAACCAGATTCCCCATTTGCAGTCTCTAAAACTCGCCGCAAAGCCCTGCTACCCCGTAAAGCGTGGTATTGGCAGTGACTTTTCTTTATCGTACGCGCCCCTTGAAAATGCCTGGAAATCAATATGTTGGAAACATCCCTCAGCCAGTTGGAGCAACTGGTCAATGACCTGGTGCAACAGAACCGTCACCTCACCGGCCTGAACGAAACCCTGGGCGCGGAGCTTGCCAAGGTCAAGGATGAAAACGAAAGCCTGCAACTGAGCCTGATGGAACAGGAAGAACTGCACGGCACCACCGCCGCCCGCATCCAGGCCCTGATCGAGCGCGCCAGCGCCGGGCCTGTCAGCGCATGAAGCACGGCGCCGATGGGGTGACAGTCATCTCGATCCTGGGAGAGGACTATTCAATCAAGGCGCCGGCCGGGCAGGAACAGGCCCTGCTGGACGCCGCTTCGATGCTCAAGGCCGCACTGGCCGACACGAAAAGGAAATACCCGACGCTGATCGGTGATCGCCTGTTGGTATTGGCGGCCATGAACTTGTGTTCGCAGCAGATGGAAATGCAGAAACAACATCAAGCGGAACTCGACCGTTACCAAGAGCAAGTCAGCGCCACGGTCGATGTGATTGCCAAGACGATCCAGCAGGCCTGAAACCGCCAGTTAGGGTTGACTGTGGGAGCGAGCTTGCTCGCGAAGGCGGTATGTCAGTTGCAATTGATTTGCCTGATCCACCGCCTTCGCGAGCAAGCCCGCTCCCACAGTGGATGGTGGTGAACGCAGATGTCGTGTTCACTTGGAACCCCCTGTGGGAGCGAGCCTGCTCGCGATGGGATTCAGCCCCGCTGCATGATCCGGCTCAGAACCACTCATCCCGCATCCCCAGGCACGTATCATCCCGCGCCTCAAGAATCGCCAGCTCATGATGACAACCCGGCACTTCCCAGGTCAGGAAGTAGCGCGCCGCTTGCAGCTTGCCTTTATAGAAGTCGCTGTCTGCGGTATCCCCCTTGGCCAGGCCTTCCTCGGCACGAATCGCCTGTTCCAGCCAGCGCCAGCCGATCACCATGTGCCCAAATACCTTCAGGTACAGCGCCGAGTTGGCGAGGCTGCTGTTGACCTTGCCCTGGGCCAGGTCCGTCAGCAGGCCGAGGGTGACCGTTTGCAGGCGCGCCACCAGCGCTTCCAGCGGCTGGCGCAACGGTGTCAGTGATGCGTGCGCCTGGGCGCGTTCAGTGGTGTTGGCCACCAGGCGGATCAATTGCTTGAGCCCGGCACCGCCGTTCTGCGCCAGTTTGCGCCCCAGCAGGTCCAGGGACTGGATGCCGTGGGTGCCTTCATGGATCGGGTTCAGGCGGTTGTCGCGGTAATACTGCTCCACCGGGTATTCGCGGGTGTAGCCGTGGCCCCCCAGAATCTGGATCGCCAGCTCGTTGGCCTTCAGGCAGAACTCCGAGGGCCAGGATTTGACGATCGGGGTCAGCAAATCCAGCAGCTCATGGGCGCGCCGACGCTCGGCTTCGCTTTCCAGGGTGGTGGTGTCGTCGAACAAGCGCGCGGCGTACAGGCCCAGGTCAAACGAGCCTTCAACGTAGGCCTTCTGGGTCAGCAGCATGCGGCGCACGTCGGCGTGCTGGATGATCGCCACGGGGGCGGTGGTCGGGTCCTTGCTGTCGGGCACCCGGCCCTGCGGGCGTTCGCGGGCGTATTCCAGGGAATACAGGTAGCCGGCGTAACCCAGCATCACCGCACCCATGCCGACGCCGATCCGCGCCTCGTTCATCATCTGGAACATGTAGCTCAGGCCGTGGTGCGGTTTGCCTACGAGGTAACCGACACATTCGCCGTTGTCGCCGAAGTTCAACGCGGTGGAGGTGGTGCCACGCCAGCCCATCTTGTGGAACAGCCCGGCCAGCAGCACGTCGTTACGCGGGCCGAGGCTGCCGTCGTCGTTGACCAGGAATTTGGGCACGATAAACAGCGAAATGCCCTTCACGCCCGGCGGCGCGTCCGGCAGTTTCGCCAGGACCATGTGCACGATGTTTTCCGACAACGGATGATCGCCGCCGGAAATGAAGATCTTGTTGCCCTTGAGTCGATAGGTGCCGTCGGATGCAGGCTCCGCGCGCGTACGAATATCCGACAGCGAAGAGCCTGCATGGGGCTCGGTCAGGGCCATGGTGCCGAAGAAACGGCCGTCGATCATCGGTTGCAGGAAGCGTTGCTTCTGCTCCTCGCTGCCGAAGCTTTCGATCAGGTTCGCCGCGCCCATGGTCAGGAACGGATAAGAGGTCGAGGCGGCGTTGGCCGATTGGAAATGCGCGAAGCAGGCCTGGGACAGCAACGTCGGCAGTTGCATGCCGCCCGCCTCGAAGCTGCGTGCTGCGTTGAGAAAACCCGCCTCGAGGAAGGCATCCACCGCCGGTTTTACCTCGGGAATCAGAATCGCCTCGCCGTTCTCGTAGCGCGGTTCGTTTTCATCGTTCTTGCGGTTGTGCGGCGCGAAAAATTTCTCGGCGATGCTGCGGGCCGTACCGATGGCGGCGTCGAAGGTTTCGCGATTGTGCTCGGCAAACCGCTCGCGCTGAGTCAGGCCCTCGGCATCGAGGACTTCATACAGCTCGAAAGCCAGATTGCGGGAACTGAGCAGCGTCTCGGACATGGCGGCTTACCTTTTTTTGGGGTGGGCCGAGTCTAGGCGTGGGAATGGAGGCTGAACAGGATGATTGATGACAGTGATGCAGAGGTGCGGGCGACACTAATCCCAATGTGGGAGTGGGCTTTGTGGGAGCAAGGCTTGCCCGCGATGAAAACGCCGCGGTCTCTTGAGGGCCGCAGCGCCTGGATCGCGAGCAAGCTTTGCTCCCACAAAGCTCGCTCCCACAGGGATTTCCTCCCACAGGGATTTCCTACTACCAGGCACCCATTGCAGGTGCCTGGTTTACAGCGGTTTAGCCGATAGTCATCAGGCTGGCATTACCACCCGCGGCGGCGGTGTTGACGCTCAACGCTCGCTCGATCACCAGGCGCTCCAGCGCCACGCTGGTTTCGCCCTGGGACAGGCCATGGACCCCGACGATGGCGCCGGCGCGCTTGGCAACCTGCTGGCAGACGCTGCGCAGTTGATCCGAATCGCCGTGGTGCAGGACCGCGTCGAACAGCACCTCGTCTTTGTTCCAGTCGGCAACCCGTTGGATGCGTGCCTGAATCTCCTTCGGCAAGCGTGCGAACAAAGCCTTGCTGGTGTCGGTTTCCGGCCACACGGCCGAGCCGCCCACGGCCAGTACGGCCGCCAGTTGTGTCAGCAGGTCGCCTTCCACGTCGGCCAGGCACAACACGTGCTCGCGCGGCAGGATGGCGTAGCTGTTGCGCTCGCCAGTCGGGCCGGTCAGGGTCCGGGTAATACCGCTCTGCGACTGGGCCGCGAACTGCACGCACAGGGCGCTCAGCTCGGCGAGCTTCTGGCTGTCGGCCCAGGCTTGCAGTGCGGTCAGCGGTTTGCTCATGGCGTCGCGTAAACGCAGGTCTGGCGCTGTCAGGGCGTCGCCACGGACGAAGGATTGCTGGATCGCATCGGTAGGACGTGTCGACAGCAGGCGGTACAGGTACAGCGGACCACCGGCCTTGGGACCGGTGCCCGACAGGCCTTCGCCGCCAAACGGCTGCACGCCGACCACAGCACCGACAATGTTGCGGTTCACGTAGACGTTGCCCGCATGCACATTGTCGATGACCTTGGCGATGGTCTCGTCGATGCGCGTGTGCACGCCCAGGGTCAGGCCGTAGCCGGAAGCGTTGATCTGGTTGATCAACTGATCCAGTTCCTTGCGCTTGTAGCGCACCACGTGCAACACCGGGCCGAAGATTTCGCGCTGCAGCTCGTCGAAGCTTTCCAGCTCGATCAGGGTTGGCATGACAAAGGTGCCGCGCTTGCACTCGTCGCTGTCGGCGATTGCCATCTGGTACACGGTGCGACCTTTGTCGCGCATGGCCTGGATGTGTTTCTCGATGCCGGCCTTGGCTTCGGCGTCGATCACTGGGCCGATGTCCACGGACAGACGCTCAGGGTTGCCGAGGCGCGATTCGGCCATGGCGCCCTTGAGCATTTCGATGACGCGGTCGGCGGAATCTTCCTGCAGGCACAGGACCCGCAGGGCCGAGCAACGCTGGCCGGCACTGTCGAAGGCTGACGACACCACGTCGATGACCACTTGTTCGGTCAGCGCCGAGGAGTCGACGATCATGGCGTTCTGGCCGCCGGTTTCGGCGATCAGCGGGATCGGACGGCCCTGGTTGTCCAGGCGACCGGCGATGTTGCGTTGCAGCAGGCGAGCGACTTCGGTGGAGCCGGTGAACATTACGCCTTTGACTCGCTCGTCACCCACCAGGCGGGCGCCGACGGTTTCGCCGCGACCCGGCAGCAGTTGCAGCACGCCTTCCGGAATGCCGGCTTCGAGCATCAGGCGCACAGCCTGGGCAGCCACCAATGGCGTCTGCTCGGCGGGCTTGGCCAAGACCGGGTTGCCGGCGGCCAGGGCAGCGGCGACCTGGCCGCTGAAAATCGCCAGCGGGAAGTTCCACGGGCTGATGCAGACCACCGGACCCAGTGGGCGGTGGGCATCGTTGGTGAAATCGTTGCGCGCCTGCACCGCGTAGTAGCGCAGGAAATCCACGGCTTCACGCACTTCGGCAATGGCGTTGGCGAAGGTCTTGCCAGCTTCGCGGGCCAGCAGGCCCATCAGCGGCTGGATCTCGCCTTCCATCAGGTCAGCGGCACGTTCGAGGATCGCGGCGCGCTCGGCTGGCGGCGTGGCTTGCCAGATCGGTGCGGCGTTGAGGGCGCACTGGATGGCGTTGTCGACGTCGGCGACCGTGGCTTCCTGCACATGGCCAACCACGTCGCGGTGATCGGACGGGTTCAGTACGGGGGCCGGGGTTTCTTCGCTGGCGGCACAGCCGAGCATCGGCACGGCTTTCCAATCGTTATGGGCAGTGGCAAGCAGGGCGCAGGACAGCGACGCCAAGCGATGTTCGTTGGCCAGGTCGATGCCGCTGGAGTTGGCGCGGTCGCTGCCATACAGGTCGCGCGGCAGTGGGATGCGCGGGTGCGGCAGGCCGAAACCGCCTTCCAGCGTCGCCATTTGCTCGATGCTGGCCACTGGATCGGCCACCAGCTCCTGAATCGAGATGGACTGGTCGGCGATACGGTTGACGAACGAAGTGTTCGCGCCGTTTTCCAGCAGGCGACGTACCAGGTACGCCAGCAGTGTTTCGTGAGTGCCGACCGGAGCGTACACACGGCACGGACGGTTCAGCTTGCCTTCGGAAACCTTGCCTACAACCTGTTCGTACAGTGGTTCACCCATGCCGTGCAGGCACTGGAATTCGTACTGGCCCGGATAATAGTTCTGACCGGCGATGTGGTAGATGGCTGCCAGGGTATGGGCGTTGTGCGTGGCGAACTGCGGGTAGATGACTTCCGGCACCGACAGCAACTTGCGGGCGCAAGCGATGTAGGACACGTCGGTGTACACCTTGCGGGTATAGACCGGATAGCCTTCCAGGCCTTCGACCTGGGCGCGCTTGATCTCGCTGTCCCAGTACGCGCCTTTTACCAGGCGAATCATCAACCGGTGGCGGCTACGGCGGGCCAGGTCGATGACGTAGTCGATCACGTATGGGCAACGCTTCTGGTAGGCCTGGATCACGAAACCGATGCCGTTCCAGCCGGTCAGTTGCGGCTCGAAGCACAGACGCTCCAGCAGATCCAGCGACAGCTCAAGGCGGTCGGCTTCTTCGGCGTCGATGTTCAGGCCGATGTCGTATTGCTTGGCCAGCAGGGTCAGCGACAGCAGGCGCGGGTACAGCTCGTCCATGACGCGCTCGTACTGGGCACGGCTGTAACGTGGGTGCAGGGCGGACAGCTTGATGGAAATGCCCGGGCCTTCATAAATCCCGCGACCATGGGACGCTTTGCCGATCGAATGGATGGCTTGTTCGTACGAGGCCAGGTACTTCTGCGCATCATGTTCGGTGAGTGCGGCTTCACCCAGCATGTCGTAGGAATAGCGGAAGCCTTTGGCTTCGAACTTGCTCGCGTTGGCCAGGGCCTCGGCGATGGTTTCGCCGGTGACGAACTGCTCGCCCATCAGACGCATGGCCATGTCGACGCCCTTGCGGATCATCGGCTCGCCGCTCTTGCCGATGATGCGGCTCAGGGAGGAGGTCAGGCCCGCTTCGTTATGGGTGGCGACCAGTTTGCCGGTCAGCAGCAGGCCCCAAGTGGCGGCGTTGACGAACAGCGACGGGCTGTTGCCCAAGTGTGGCTGCCAGTTGCCGGTGCTGATCTTGTCGCGGATCAGCGCGTCACGGGTGCCTTTGTCCGGGATGCGCAGCAGTGCCTCAGCCAGGCACATCAGTGCTACACCTTCCTGGGACGACAGGGAAAATTCCTGCAGCAAACCCTGAACGATACCGGCACGGCCGCCGGCACTTTTCTGATTACGCAGTTTTTCCGCAATCGAAGCAGCCAGCTTATTGGTGGCTTCGGCCATTTGCGCCGGCAGGCGGGCCTGCTCGATCAGCATCGGCACCACTTCGGGTTCCGGGCGACGGTAGGCGGCCGTGATGGAGGCGCGCAGGACCGATTGCGGCAGGATGCTCTCGGCAAATTCGAGGAAGCACTGGTGAGCATGGTCGACCTGTACATCGCCGGCATCATCGCTGTCGGTGCGAGGTGAACCGTTCAGCTCGGTCAGGGTTGCACCACCCTCGAGTTTTTCCAGGTAATTGAAAATTGCCTGCTTGATCAGCCAGTGCGGCGTGCGATCAATCGAGGTTGCGGCCGCCTTGAGGCGTTCGCGGGTCGGGTCATCGAGTTTGACCCCAAGGGTGGTGGTAGCCATATTTTTATCCTCATGTTTACCACGTATCGCGTGGCATCAGCTGGCGGCAAGATTAGCTGCGGGATGATTGAGGTGCAACCGGGTGCAACCCTTTTTTTCTCGAAATGACAGGCAGCTCATCCGGAAGCGAATGTTGCCCCGTAAATCCTGCACCGGCTTAGTGCTTTGGCTTCTAGCTGAGCGCTGGGAACTGCACTAAAAGGGAGCAAAAAACACAGATTTTGCGATAAAACCGATCAGGTGCAACTTATTCGAGCGAAACTGGTTGCACCTTATTTGATTTGTTGAATAGCATTCGCGGCCAAGGTGCAACCGGTTAAAAACCGAGGGGCATCGGCTGATGGCTTTCCTGGGGAAACATCAGTCATAAATTCGCGGGACTGCAAATCGTCGCTACAACGTCTGTGTTGTCGACGCTTTAAACTGCCACCGCTACATAAAAACAAAGCCAGGGCGTAACTCATGAGTGTAAGTAATCCCACCTTGATCACTTTCGTGATCTACATCGCAGCCATGGTCCTGATCGGTCTGATGGCTTACCGCTCCACCAACAACCTTTCCGATTACATCCTGGGCGGTCGTAGCCTGGGCAGCGTCGTGACGGCACTGTCTGCCGGTGCTTCCGACATGAGCGGCTGGTTGTTGATGGGTTTGCCCGGTGCAATCTACATGTCCGGCCTGTCGGAAAGCTGGATCGCCATCGGCCTGATCGCCGGTGCCTACCTGAACTGGTTGTTCGTGGCTGGTCGCCTGCGGGTACAGACCGAGCACAACGGTGACGCACTGACGCTGCCGGACTACTTCTCCAGCCGTTTCGAAGACAAGAGCGGCGTGCTGCGGATCATCTCTGCGGTGGTGATCCTGGTGTTCTTCACCATCTACTGTGCTTCCGGCATCGTGGCCGGCGCCCGTCTGTTCGAAAGCACCTTCGGCATGTCCTATGAGACCGCGCTGTGGGCCGGTGCTGCAGCGACCATCGCCTACACCTTCGTCGGTGGTTTCCTGGCCGTGAGCTGGACCGACACCGTACAAGCCACCCTGATGATCTTTGCGTTGATCCTCACGCCGATCATTGTGCTGCTGGCTACCGGTGGTGTGGACACCACGTTCCTGGCCATTGAAGCAAAAGATCCTACTTCGTTCGATATGCTGAAAAACACCACCTTCATCGGCGTGATCTCGCTGATGGGCTGGGGCCTGGGTTACTTCGGCCAACCGCACATCCTGGCGCGCTTCATGGCGGCGGATTCGGTCAAGTCGATCGCCAATGCCCGGCGCATTTCCATGACCTGGATGATCCTCTGCCTGGGCGGCACCGTGGCTGTCGGCTTCTTCGGTATCGCTTACTTCTCGGCACACCCAGACGTGGCCGGTCCGGTGACCGAAAACCCTGAGCGCGTGTTCATCGAGCTGGCGAAGATCCTGTTCAACCCATGGGTTGCCGGTGTGTTGCTGTCGGCGATCCTGGCGGCGGTCATGAGTACCCTGAGCTGCCAGTTGCTGGTGTGCTCCAGCGCCCTGACCGAAGACTTCTACAAGACTTTCCTGCGCAAGGGCGCTTCCCAGTTGGAACTCGTCTGGGTCGGCCGCGCCATGGTGCTGTTGGTGGCGTTGATCGCCATCGCCCTGGCCGCCAACCCGGAAAACCGTGTACTGGGCCTGGTGAGCTACGCCTGGGCCGGTTTCGGTGCCGCCTTCGGCCCGGTTGTCCTGATCTCCGTGATCTGGAAGAACATGACCCGCAATGGCGCGCTCGCCGGCATCCTGGTGGGTGCAATCACCGTGATTGTCTGGAAGCATTTCGCCTTGCTGGGCCTGTACGAAATCATCCCGGGCTTCATCTTCGCCAGCCTGGCCATCTACATTGTCAGCAAGATGGGCTCGCCTACCGCGGGTATGCTGCAGCGCTTCGACGCGGCGGAAAAAGATTTTCGCCTGAACCAGTAAGGCCTTCGGCGAGGCCTTGATGGCTCGCAGGGCGACTTGCATAAAAACGGCCCGTCTCCAATGGAGGCGGGCCGTTTTTTTCATGGGCTCAGTCCGGGTTGGCGTCAGGCTGGTTGAGAAAGATCAACACGCCCAGGATCGCCATATAGAACCTGAATGCAGCGTCCTGGCCATTCCAGATTTCTGATTGCCACATCAGGAACCACTCGCCACCGACGACCATGAAACCAAAGAACCAGACGAAGAAGCCCACCGTCAGACCGGCAACGGCCCAGCGCTTGGCGCGGGCGAAAACCGCGGCCTCGGCCTGGCGTGCCAGCCACAGCTCCAGTGCGCCGTAGCCCAGCAACCCTGCCGTCATCGCTTCGCCGAGAATAATCAGCCAATAGGCCCCGTGCCACATCCACGGTTGATCGATAGCCCGATACCGGGCGGCATTGTCGGGAAAGGTGGTATCCATACTCAGTACGTGATGGACGAAATTGAAGTTGGAGCTGTAGTCCGTGATGTTATTGAACACGGTCAGGAAGGCGAATGCGGCGAGCGCCAGGGCCATTGCGATCTTTGCGTAACGTGTCGTCATCTCGTGCGTCCTTTGCTTTTTTTGCGACCAGCGCACGTTATCACGGCTGTCACGGCGCCGAGATCCGTCGTGTTGCAAGAAACGGCTGATTCATTCGTGGGACGGTTGCGGTTGGCTACGATGCCACGAATGTCTATCGGAAAATGCATCGCATCTTGCCGCTTTTGGCTCATCGGCTGTAAGGCAAATCTGTTTTTCCTGACCTCCAATCCACTCCCCCTATCGCTCGTGCAGAATCGCCCGCTTCCATTTCGCAGAGGCACATCGGATGTTCCCGCCTGCCAACCAACCGCGTTTCACGCTGACGCTCGACAGCGGGCCGAATGAACTCAAGGTGCTCGAGTTCAAGGGTAAGGAAGCCATCAGCCAGCCCTATCGCTTTGATCTGGAACTGATCAGCGAGCGGTCTGACCTGGCGCTGGAAGAGCTCCTGCATCGCCAGGCATTTCTGGGGTTCGATGATTGGGGCAGTGGCGTACACGGTCAGGTCTATAGCGTGGCCCAGGGGGATTCGGGCAAACGCCTGACCCGTTATCAGATCAGCCTGGTGCCTCGCCTGGCCTACTTGCGCCATCGCATCAACCAGCGGATTTTCCAGCACCTGAGCGTGCCCGATATCGTCGCCCAGGTGTTGAAGGAGCACGGGATCCTGGCGGATGCCTGCCAGTTCACGCTTGGCGGGCAATACCCCGAGCGCGAGTATTGCGTGCAGTATGGCGAAAGCGACCTGGCCTTCATCGAGCGGATCTGCGCCGAAGTCGGCATCCATTATCACTTCAGGCATCGCCCTGACGGTCATCTGCTGGTGTTCGGTGACGACCAGACGGTGTTTCCGCGCCTGCCTGAGTCGACGCTATACCTGCCGGACAGCGGCATGGCCGTCGACGAGCCGGCCATCAAGCGCCTGGCGGTGCGGCTCCAGACCCGTACCACTGCCGTGACGTTGCGCGATTACGACTTCCGCAGGCCCGGTTTGTTACTGCAAACCCACCTCGACAATCGACAGCGCCCTGTGCTCGAGGACTATCACTATCCCGGCGGTTTCTGCGCCCGTGACGACGGCAAGCATCTGACCCGACGCGCCCTTGAGCGCCACGGCGCCGACCACTGCGTGGCAGAAGGCGGCAGCGATGAAAGCGCCTTCGTCAGCGGACACTTCATGCGGATCAAGGAACATCCGCGGGAACCGTGGAATGATCTCTGGCTCCTGACGCAGATCGACCATCATGGCCGCCAACCGCAGGTGCTGGAAGAAACGGCCGGCGCCGGCCCGGATGAATTCCAGGGCTACAAAAACACCTTTCTCGCCACGCCATGGGACGTGTTCTTTCGGCCACCCCTGCATCACGAAAAGCCCCGTGCCCATGGTTATCAGTCGGCGGTGGTGACCGGGCCGGTGGACAGCGAGATCCATTGCGATGAATTCGGACGGGTCAAGGTGCAACTGGTCTGGGATCGCGACGGTCAATGCGACGAGCATTCCAGTTGCTGGCTGCGCGTGGCCTCCGGTTGGGCTCACGATCGCTATGGCGCCGTGATGATCCCCCGGGTCGGGATGGAAGTCCTGGTGGGGTTCATCGATGGCGACGTGGACAAGCCGTTGGTCGTCGGATGCCTGCCCAACGGCGCCAACCCGGTGCCGCTGGACCTGCCTGCGGACAAGACCCGCAGCGTGTTGCGCAGCCTGAGCAGCCCGGGCGGGGGAGGCTACAACGAATTGCGCATCGAGGATCGCAAGGGCGCCGAGGAGATCTACCTGCGGGCCCAGCGCAACTGGACCCAACATGTGCTGCATGACCAGCGGGTGCAGGTCGATCACGAGCGCAGCATCGTTGTCACCGGTACGGCACGGCACGAGCTCAAGGCCGATGAGCAGCGCCTTACCCACGGTCAACGCCGGGCAGAAGTGCGGCAGGACGATCATCTGCTGGTGAGCGGCGAGCGGCATATTCGTGTCACCAGCCAGGTCCTGAGTGCCAGCCAGCAGTTTCATGTCAGCGCCGGCCAGCAAGTGGTCTTGGACGGGGGCGCGAGCGTGACCCTTCAGGCCGGCGGACATTGGATCAACATCGGCGCTGGCGGGATTTCCAGCAGTGTACCCATCGAGGTCGGTGGGGCGCCGATGGCGGTCATGAGCGCGGCGTCCGGCTCTCCAGGCGGCGCCGAGAAGCTGGTCGCTGCGACGGCACCTGCGCTTTCCCTTGCGCAGATTCTCAGTTTCCAAGGTTCGGCGCCGTTCTGCGAGGAGTGTGAGCGTTGCAGAAGCGGCGCCTGCGCAGCGCCGCTGGCCTTTCGCAAACCTGTCGATCTCCGGGGGCGTGCATGAACAGCGATCAATCTCCTCGCGCCTGGCTTGAGGACTACCCCTTGCGGGCCTCCGAGCAACTTTTCGCCATTTTCAGCAATGCCAGTAGCGCCGGGGCGTTGTCGGCCTGGAGGCGCTCGATGAACTCGACAGCCAGCCCGATCTGGGCCGATACACCGTACGCCGAGTGGGAAGCGGTCATGCCCTATGTAGGGCTGGTCAGCGCAGACAGTGAATTGCTTGATTGGATCGCCGCCACCGACGCCCTCGATTGGGGCTGGCTGGCGGTTTCGTGTGTGAGCCAGGAAACCCTTGCGGAACACTTGCGAGGGCTCACACAGGTGCTGTTGCCCGATGGCAAGCCGGTCTTCCTGCGTTTTTGGGATGGGCGCTTCATGCGGCCTATCCTGCAATCGACGGCGGTGGAGGCCGGGCAACTCTTGCCGGTCATCAAGCGCTGCCTGATCAACGGGCAATCCCTTGAGGTCGTGGGAAATGTCCAGCGGCAGGCCCAGGCTTTTCCCTGGTGGCAAGTGCCCGTCGCGCTGTTGGACGCAATGGCCGAGGGCCCGACGGACTGTCTGCTGGACAACGTGCTCACTTGGCTGGGTGAAGAGCATCCGCATGTGTTCGAGCGGGTCGACGGCAGCGTCCTGCACTGCAAAGTTGCCCACTTTCTTGAGCGATCGGCGGCGGTTGAGGCGAAAATGGTGCCATTGCAGGCGTATTTGCTGCGAGAGCTGGGCTGATGGTGGCCTGTCCGCTGGGCTGCGAACCCCTGACGTCCGACGCGCTTCAAGGTAAACTCGTCGCCCTTCGCAGGAGCCGCCATGAATTATCGCCACGCCTTCCACGCCGGCAATCACGCCGATGTGTTCAAACACCTGACCTTGACCCGCCTCATCGCCTTGATGTCGCGCAAGGAGCAGCCCTTCGCCTACCTCGATACCCATGCGGGTATAGGGTTGTACGACTTGCAGGGTGACCAGGCCAACCGTACCGGTGAGTACCTGGAAGGCATTGCGCGGTTGTGGGGCGAGAGCGATCTGCCGCCGCTGACCGCCGATTACATGAAGGTGCTGCACGAGATGAACCCGGACGGGCAGTTGCGCTACTACCCGGGCTCGCCGGAGTTGGCGCGGCGCCTGACCCGTTCGCAGGACCGTGTGCTGCTCAATGAGAAACACCCTGAAGACGGCGTGTTGCTCAAGGACAACATGAAAGGCGACCGTCGCGTGGCGGTCCACCTGGGTGAGGGCTGGCATGTGCCGCGGGCGCTGCTGCCGGTGGCAGAGAAGCGTGCCCTGATGCTGATCGATCCGCCTTTCGAACAGCTGGACGAGATGCAGCGCTGCGCCGCCTCCCTCAAGGAGGCCATTGGCCGGATGCGCCAGACGGTGGCGGCGATCTGGTACCCGGTGAAGGACCAGCGGATGTTGCGCCGCTTCTACCAGGACCTGGCCGGCACGGGCGCGCCAAAGCTGTTGCGGGTGGAACTGTTGGTGCACCCATTGGCGACGCCCAACAGCCTGAACGGTTCCGGCCTGGCGATTGCCAACCCGCCGTGGGGGCTGGAGGAAGAGTTGCGTGAACTGCTGCCGTGGCTGTCGAAAAAGCTGGGGCAGACCCAGGGTGGGTGGCAGATGGATTGGTTGATCGCTGAGAGCTGATGCATCGATGGCGCCTGGAAAGGCGCCATCGCGAGCAAGCTCGCTCCCACATGGGTTGTGGGGTGTTCACAGAGCTGCAACTGACAAAAATCCCTGTGGGAGCTGAGCTTGCTCGCGATGGCATCGCCTTGG
>Ga0065714_10000047_pt1 | contig 14461 bp, 9 predicted proteins | sample MisRhiReplicate2_FD_59101 | JGI IMG/M metagenome (GOLD analysis project Ga0065714, IMG submission 59101) | Miscanthus rhizosphere microbial communities from Kellogg Biological Station, MSU, sample Rhizosphere Soil Replicate 2: eDNA_1 v2... | ecosystem: Host-associated > Plants > Roots >...
GTAGGCGTCGTAGTCGTAATGGCGGTCGCCCTGCATTAGCAGGCGGTTGCCTTTTACGTTGGCCAGGTTCGTGGTTGGCTGGTCGCCTTGGCCGAGGAGGTTGCCTGCCGGGTCGTGGGCGAAGCTTTCCGGGGTGGTGCCACGGACGTTGATCAGGCGGTCAAGCGGGTCGTAGTGGTAGCTGCGATTACCTTTGCGACTGTCGTCGATGCCGGCGAGGTTGCCGTTGGCGTCGTAGGCGTATCGGCGCTGGAACAGGTTGCGATCTTGCTGACTGACGCTGTGAGCTTGCAATCGACCTTGTTCGTCGTACTGGTATTGGCTGAGCAACAGACCCTGTTGACGCTGCTGTTCGCGACCGGCGCTGAANTGGTGNGTGGTCAGNCGCGAGCCATTGAGGTCGATGCTGCTCANGCGNCCNCCGGATTGGTGACGGTAGTCGAGTTTGCTGCCGTCGGGGAGGCGGCAGTGGCTGAGNTGGCCGAGTTGGTCGTACTCGTAACGCAGGGTGCCCCAGCCTTGGTGCTCGGTGATCAGGCGGTCTTGCAGGTCGTATTCGTAGGCGAGGGGCCAGTGGCCGTCGTCGACGTTCACGAGGCGACCGAGGGCGTCATAGCTGTAGTGAATCTTCTCGCCATCGGCCAGGGNTTTCACCAGCAAGCGGCCAGCGGTGTCGCGTTGGTACTCAGTGACCAGCTCACTGCCGTCGTCGCCGAACTCGGTTTTCTTCAGCAACTGACCTTTGAGGTCGTATTCGTAGGCGGTACGTCGACCGTCGAAACCGGTTTCCTGTTGGATGAGGCCATTAGGGTAATAGTCGAGGTGGTAGTGCTCGCCACGTTGGTTTTCGATCTCGCTGAGCAGCAGGCGCGAGTTGTCGTAGCGGTAGCGCAGCTGGCTGCCATCCGGGTTGATGCGACGGCTGACCAGGTGCAGGTTATCGGCGTATTCGAAGCGGGTGACGCGGCCTAGCTCATCACGTTCGGCGGTGACTTTGCCGTACGCGTTGTAGGTGAATCCACGGGTTGCGCCACCGGGCAGGGTGATTTGCGCGAGACGGTTCGCCGCGTCCCATTGGTATTGAGTGATCGCGCCGCTTTCGTCCTGGCGAGTGATTTGCCGACCTAGCGCGTCATAGCGGTACTTGCGCTGACCGCCGTCTGGCAGCTGTTCTTCGAGCAGTTGGCCGAGATTGTTCCAACCCAGNTGATGACGGCTGCCGTCGGGATGACGGATTTCCAGCAGGCGGCCCTGGCGGTTGTAGCTGTAATGGGTCGAATTGCCGTCCGGGTCGATTTGTTCGGTGATGTCGCCTTGGTCGTTGCGCCAGTATTTCCAGCTCGCCGGACCNCGGTTCACCACGCGGACGAAGCCACGGTAGTACTCGTAGGTAGTCGGTGCATCTTCCGGTGGAATGACCGCGACCAGTCGGCCGGCTTCGTTGTACTGGTATTCGGTGACGGCGCCGAGTGGATCTTTCTCTGCGATCAGGCGGCCCTTGTCGTCGTAGGCCTTGAGGTGTTCCGCACCGTCCGGATCGACTTTTGCGACCAGTCGAGCCTTATCGTCGTGGGTGTAGACCTCCTCGCTGCCATCAGCATTGGTAACCGTGACGCTGCCTTTATCATCCCAAGCATAATGCGCGTCCATCTGCGAGAAGCTTGCCCAGTGACGGATGCAGCGTGCCGACTTGCCTTCTTTTTCCCATTCCCAGTAGNAGCTGGCGCCACCAGCCAGTTGCCGCTCGAGAATGACGTTTTGGTCGTTGTAGGCATAACGCTCGGCTTCACCAGCGGCGTTTTTGGCTTCGATCAGACGGTGCTGGGCATCGTAGCCATAGGTGACCAACGTCTGGATGGTGCTCCAGGNNTCTTCCAGATTGTCTGCCGGGCTGAACTGCTGATAGTCGATGGCGACGATGTGCTTTCGATCGTAACGCACGAGGAGGGCGCGACCGGCACCGTTATCGACACGTTTGATTCGACCGTGGATGTCACGAGTAATGTGCAGGCGATTGCCATAATCGTCACTGATGGCAATCAGCGTCGCGCCTTGGGTGTTGTAGCGGAAATGGTAGAACTGGGTGCGTTCACCGGCTTGGGTGAGGATCAGTTCGGAGGGATCNTCACCGAGGAAAATCGCCGCTTCCGACAGGCTGTTGGTGATCGCCGGGCGCTGCACACTTGGCAACGGGAATGTGGTGACGCGGTTTTCGTGGTCGGTCCAGATCACCTCGTCGCCGTTGATGTCGACGCGTTGCGCGAGGGCGTGGCTCCAGCCGTAGCCGAGGCCGCAGTCGATTNCCGCGGCGCTGGTGCGATAAAGGCGTGTCCAACTGAAGGGCAGCAGACCGCCGAGTTCGCCGTCGGTCAGGGTCAGCAGTTCTTCGCCAGTGACCATCGATACCGGGCAACCATTGGTGCAGGTTTTCTTGGCACAGGTGGCGCTTTTGTCGTCAGGCGTTTTCGACTGAGTAGAAGCGTCGTCGACCTTTTCCTTTGGTGCGAGGGTGGTCTGTTTTTCTTTCTTGCCACGCGGAAACGAAGAGGCGTCTTTCACTTCCTGCTTTGGCGTATCCGTGGTTTTCGGCACCTGACTTTTAGAACCGTTGGCGGCAGCCTCGTCGATTTTGATCGCCGCCGTTTTGGCTGGCTTCATCGGCACATTTTTGGCGCTGGCAATCAACGGCTTNGACACTTCGGCGTGTGCTGGCAGGCTGTGCTTGCCGCTCAGGGTCATCAGTTTCGCGGCCAGCTCTTCAAGGTACTTGATCGCTGTACCGGATTTGACCGTGGACAGGGCTTTGGTCCCCACCCGCACCGCAATTCCTGCACCTCCAGTGAGGCAAATACCCAACACCACGTTGATCAGGAATTCCGACGCAATGGCTGTCACCACGTCGACGATGACTTGCGGTGGCAGCATGCCGACCCACGCCACAATCGCCGAGACGTAAATGAACATTAATGGTTCGTCACTGAGGATCAACAGACCCGAAGCAATGGATTCCTTGGACGCGGCATAGAGCTTGTCGATCTCGACATCCGACAGGTACTTGCGCAGCTTTTCGAGGTTTTCCTTTGGGTGTGCGAGCAGTTCGAACAGGCTTTTGATGTCATCCCACAGCCTGAGCAGCGCTTTTTCCAGGCCATCCATCGCTCGTTTTAACAGAATGACAGAGCGGCCCGCACGGTCAGCAGCCGAGTAACTGGCCCACTGAGGCTGAAACTTGCCCGACCATTCACTTTGCAACCAACCATTGAGATTGCCGATCACGCCCTGGTAGGAGTCGTACAACGCTTTGACATTGCTTTGGGATACGTTTGGGAAAAAGGTGATGCGGTACATTTGGCCTTTCTTGCAGCCGTTAATCACCTTGATGCCGCTCGGGCCGATCGTTGTTTCAATGACGGGACCGGTAACGTCGTCGTAGAAAGTGCCTTTGGTGACGGGTTCCAGTTTCACTGGCGTGTTGCCAATCGGTACGAAGCGCGCCGACTCGAACATGTGGATCAACGTGAAGTCGCCTACCAGAGGGCAGGTCGCATAGGTCTCGACCTTACCGGTTTTGGTCTTGCGTTTGGTCACGCTGACTTCATTGCCGACTTTGAAGGTTTGGTCGACATCCAATGCCCAGCCGGTCAGGAAACCGTCTGCCCAGTCCTTGTAATCACTCAGGCAATTCTTGAAGTCTTTGAGAATCAGATTCACGTCAGGGGTTTTGGCGTCCAGCACGCGCAGGACCAAGGTACCAATCGGGGTATTCATGACGTGACTTCCTTTGTCAGCTCAGCAGCAAGACGCTCTGCCATATCTTCTGTATTGGATTGTTGGCGCACGAAGCGCTCGACCTTGTGGCGCAAGTTNCTTTCGGGGAAGGCGAAGAACAGTTCCGGGCAGTCCTCTCCCAGCCACTGCATCAGGTTGTCGACGACGGTGGTGTGGTCTTTTTTCGCCAGCGTGTCGACTAACTTCTGCGGCACCTCCCACCACGGCCAGGCTTTGGCCGGTGGCACTCCCCTCGGTCCCACTTCCAGTGTCTGGCCATTGATCAGGTAGCGGTCAAACACCGGCAAAATTTCACCCGCGCCAGCACCCAATCCTTCAAGAATCGGGAAGATATGCCGCCCATCCCAGAACCGAAAAAACACCTCGGTGCCATCGGGCATATGCACTTGAGTCAAACTGCGAAGATGTTCGAACACCACGTCCGGCGTGCTGGTGGACACCGCCAGCCAGCCCCAATCCTGAGCGTCGGTTTCAGCAATCCACTGAAGGAAACCGGCGTTGGACTTCAATTCGGCGAGGTAGGGCATCACTGGCTGCCAATCGGCGTACGGCGTGCCGCTCCAGATCGGGATCAGTTCAGGCGCCATCTCCTGCTGGTAGAAGGCCTTCAGTGGCTCGGCATCGCTAGCCGCACTGACAATCAAATAAAGNCGTTCATTANCCTGCAACGGCCGTTCAGCCAGCCAATNCTGCGGGGTCAAAAGATCAGATCGCACAAGCACCTGCCTTGCATTTCTCGCACTCTTCACAGAACGGCGCGTTGCGTTTGAGCGTATTGATCTGCGCCGGGGTCAGGACCGCGCCGGCCTTGTCCGCATCCGCCTGTTTCAGCACGCCGGGCATCAACGGTGCCGCGCCAGTCCCGCTACCGGGACTCCCGCCGGAGTTCATGTTGATCACCGGCCCGCTCAACGTCACACCGCTGCCATCAATCTTGATGAAGCTGCCGCCGCCCTTGAGGGTCAGTTCNCTGCCGGCTTCGAGCACGACTTTCATGCCGCTGCTCAGGTGGATTTCCTGGCCGGCTTCGATGAACTGGCCGGTGCCGACTTTGATGTGCTGGTTGACGCCCACGGTGAGGTGGTCGTTGGCGCGGGTTTCGACTTTGCGGTCGGCGTAGACGGTGTGGTGTTCTTCGGCCTTGAATTCGCTGTAGCTGTTTTGCTCGACGGTGTCGTGGCGTTCGTTGCCGACGCGGATTTTCTGGTCGTGCTCGACGTTTTCGTCCCAGTCGCGCTGGGCGTGCAGGAAGATTTGTTCCTGGCCCTTTTTGTCTTCGATGCGCAGTTCGTTGTAACCGCCGCCACCGGGGGAGCTCAGGGTTTTGAAGGTGCTGCGGGTTTTGTTCGCCGGCAGGGCGTACGGGACGACGTTTTCCTTGTGGTACAGGCAGCCGCTGATCAGCGGTTGGTCGGGGTCGCCTTCGAGGAAGCTGACCAGCACTTCCATGCCGATGCGCGGGATGGCGATGCCACCGTAGTGGGCGCCGGCCCAGGCGGAGGAGACGCGCAGCCAGCAGCTGGTCTTGTCGTCGGCCTGGCCTTCGCGGTCCCAGTGGAATTGCACTTTGACGCGACCGTATTGGTCGCAGTGGATTTCTTCNCCTTTTGGCCCGGTGACNACGGCGCTNTGGCTGCCGAGGATGCGCGGCTTCTTTTGCGTCAGCGGTGGGCGGTTTGGCACGTCCCACGGGGTGGCNTGGAAGCGGTTGCGGTAGCCCTGGTGGAAATCGTCNTTNAGGTTGGTGGTGCTGCTGGTAACCGACTCTTCCAGCACTTGCGGCTGTTTGCCTTCGTGGAGGATTTCGGTGAGCAGCCACAGGTCGTTCCATTTGGCTTTAGGGTGTTGGGTCAGGGCCAGGAAGTGGCCGCTGACCAGCAACGGCTGATCGCTTTTGCCTTCGGCGAGCTGGAAGTCGCTGCGGTGACGTTCGAGGGCGCGTTTGGCCAGGTGCTTGCCGCGTTCGCGGTCGATGAAGCGGCCGGGGTAGTCGTAGTCTTCGAGGTCGGGCAGGGCGTCGCCACGGTTTTCGCTTTCCAGGGTCAGGCGTGGTTTTTCGAAGTCGTAGTCGCGGCGGGTGGTGCGGCTGGTGCGGGTTTCCAGGCGCAGGTCGAAGCGCTTGATCACCGGGTCGTTGGCGACCATGCCGGAGTCTTGCTGGTAGGCCACGGGCGCGAGTTTCGGGAACACCGTCTGGTCATCGCCGAACACCAGCTTGTGGGCGGTGGCGCTGTGCTGAAAGTGGTAGTGGATACCTTCTTCCTCGCACAGACGCTGGACGAACTGCAGGTCCGATTCNTCGTACTGAACGCAGTAAATGCGCTCCGGATAAATCGCCCCGACTTTGAATTCGTAGGCATTGCTTTGGATGCCGTGCTCTTCGAGGACGCTGCCGATGATTTTCGGCACGTTAAGGTTCTGGAAGATGCGTTGGTTGATGCGGTGCGCCAGGTAAGACAGTTGCGGGCGCAGGGTCACCGCGTAGCGGGTCAGGCGTTTGCCGGAATCACCCTGGGCGGCGCGGTAGATCTGGCCATGAATGCCGCTGCCGTCAGGCGAGAGCTGCAAAAAGGCCGGTTTGTGCAGCAGGGTCTCGAGGTCCAGGGACGGCTGTTCACTGACCAGCTCCACCTCAAACACAAAAGGCTGGCTGATGGCTTCCCGACCTTGCAGGGAAAAAACCTGGAAGTCGCTGGAAAGACCTTCGATGGTCAGGGCAAAGTGAGTTTGATTGGCCGGCGCGAACATCCCTTGTTCCTCGTGCAGTGCTGCGGCGTTCGCCAAGACCGGAAAAAGGAATCAGCAGACGCAAAATTCTGGAAGGGCGAAAACAACATCGACCAGCAGAGCTGGCCGATGCTTGAGACGGTCGGCCTGACTTAGGCGACCGGCTGACGCCAGTCATCGGAACCCGAAGTACCGGATACTTCGTGGGTCCAGGTGATTTTGCGGTAGGTGAANTGCACTTCTTCCAGGTGCGTGAAGTGCGAGTTCGACGGATCCTGGCAGTTGTGCATTTTGTTGTTGATGGCGACGATGATCGCGTCTTCCAGTTTGGTGGTGTAGTAGTGCTCTTGGGTACCTTGAGCCGAAGTGCGGTACCACTGGATAACGATTTCGCTCATGCGCTCGCCGGAGGTCAGAGCGGCTTGCAGCAGTGGCGAAGCCTTGTCGTAGACCTTGGTGATCACGACTGGCTTGTGAACGCGCTGACCGGTCGGTTGGCCGGACTGTGGGTCACGCGGGATGATCACGTCGTGGCTGAAAGCCTGAACCATGACCTGGTCTTCGTGACCTTCCTGGTAGGTGTTGCCAACCGAGTCGGCGGTGAANGCGCCGGCAGTGATCAGACCTTGTTTTTCGCCAGTGACGGACATGTACGCTGGTGTAGCCATGGATGTGCTCCTTGCTAAAAGTTAGGGTGCCCGGGAGGCGGTATCGCCCGGTGGGTGCCTGACTGTTATCAAGGTCCGTGCCAGAAACGGTTAACACTATATAAATCAGGTGGTTAAGAGATTTTTTCGACCCCGTGGAGAATGTTCGACGGCGATCGCCTGTGAATGTGCGCAAGAAGTTGCGCAGTACTGCGCAACTTCTTGCGCACTTGGCTGGGGGCCAGACAGGCCGGGCGATCAGTCACCCGGGAAGGGCTTTCGCAGCGATGAGTGCGCAACTTCTTGCGCATCAAGGCGGTTAGCCATCACTCGGTGACCCATCGTCTGATTTGCCGAAAACCGGTAGCAGAACCGCTAGGGTGACAGGTGCAACGAATGCTGCAGCCTGGAGGTCAAACTCAGCGCCGAGATGAATGAACATCTGCGAACTCAAGGAGAACGAAATGAAAATCCTGATGGTTCTAACGTCACACGATCAATTGGGTGACACGGGTAAGAAAACCGGCTTTTGGCTGGAGGAGTTTGCCGCACCGTACTTTGCCTTTAAAGACGCCGGCGCTCAGTTAACCCTGGCCTCGCCCAAGGGGGGTCAACCACCGCTGGACCCAAAAAGCGACGAGCCGGACGCGCAAACCGCAGCCACCGAGCGCTTTCGCAAAGACTCCGCCGCCCAGTCCGCATTGGCGTCTACCGCTCTGCTGAGCAGTGCGAGAGCTGAAGATTACGACGCGGTTTTCTATCCCGGCGGCCATGGCCCGCTGTGGGATTTAGCCGAAGACAAAATCTCGATCGCTCTGATCGAGGCGTTTTACAAGGCAGGCAAACCGGTCGCGGCCGTCTGCCACGCCCCGGGTGTGTTGCGTCACGTCAAGGGCGCGGACGGCCAGCCGCTGGTCAAAGGCAAGCGCGTGACGGGCTTTACCAATACTGAAGAAGAGGCTGTGCAACTGACGAAGGTTGTGCCGTTTTTGGTGGAGGACATGCTTAAGGAGAAGGGTGGCGTCTATTCCAAAGGGGCTGACTGGGCGAGTTATGTGCTCACTGATGGGTTGCTGATTACCGGTCAGAATCCGGCGTCGTCCGAGGCGGCCGCTGAGGCATTGTTGGCGAAGCTGGCTTAAATCCCTGAACGGCCAAAATATTGGCCGGACACTTTCATGTGGCGAGGGAGCTTGCTCCCGCTGGGCTGCGCAGCGGCCCCGATTTCTGCGAACGATTGCAGATTTTTGTGAGTGCTGCGCACTCAAGCGGGAGCAAGCTCCCTCGCCACAAGGTCAAGCCAGACTCGACAATCCCATTGCCTCGCGGCATTCCTCGATCGAGCGTCGCTGTGTCTCGGCATACAANGCCAACTCATCAATCGTCGATCGCCCCAGCGCTTTCTCGAACACCTGCCGGTTCGATTGCACGCCATAGTGGGTTTGCGCCGCATCCCCCAGGTTCGACTGAAAAATCCCCGCTGCGCTGACTGGCAGGAAATCTTCGTACACCAACGGTTCAACCCGCAAATACCCGCCGTTGAGCAGATCCTCCAGCGACCACGATTTCAACTCATCGGCTGCCAACCCTTTTTCCGTCACGAAGTAGCGAAAGTACGCCAGTTCCTCTCGNCGCATGCCCTCAACGGTGTCAGGGAATTCTGCAAAGTGCTGCGCCATCAGCGCGTTGTAACGTGCGGCATTGGCCTCATTGGGGAAGTCTTTCAATTCATCNCGGGCAGCGTTGAGCAATCGGTCGTAAAGCGCCCGGCCTTTGGGGGTGAGCGCCGCGCCGCGTTGCTCGATCTCGCCGAATCGGGCGCTGTGGCTGCCGTGAGTCTGGGTTTGATCGGTGAAGGCGACAGGCTCATCCAGCGCCTTGAAACTGGTCTGACGCAGCAGGATCGGGCACTGACGGCGGGGCGGGCCTTCGATCACCGCTTTGGGGGTGATGCCGTGGGCAGGCATTTGCGCCTGGACGATGTCGATGTCCAGGGTGCGCGGCGTCAGGTGGTTGATATGCGGGCCGGTGAACGCCACTACGTCGGCGATCAGGCGATGCTGGGCGCTGAGCTTGCGGTACTGCTCGGCGGTCACGGTGGCGGTGTGATGCCAGCGGAACGTTTCCAGCGCCTGCTCGACGAAGTCCCGGGCCTCCTGTTCGGTAAGGCCGCCCTGGGTTTCGGCGCGATGGATGAGGGTCAGCGCAGTGGGCGTGAAGATCGAACGCTTATCCAGCACCGACTGAGCGAACGCTCGCAGTTCCAGGTCTTCGATCAGTTCCAGGCGCAGCAGGGAGGTGAATACCCGGAACGGGCTGACCTGCAACGCCGCCTCATGCACCGCGCGAAAAGCCGTGGAGTGTACCGGCACGCCGGCCGGGGTCAGGTCGTAATAACCCACCGGTTGCATGCCCATCACCGCAAACAACCGGGCGAGGGTGGCCAGTTCATCGGCGGTGCCGACACGGATCGCGCCATGCCGCTCCAGGTCCAGNCGCTGGATTTCACCGGTGCTGCTCAACTGTCGGGCGATGTGTGGATCGCTGNCNAGCACGTGACGGTTGGTCTGTTCCACCAGTTCCATCAGCGCGCCGTACAGCGGCACTTCTTCGCGGTACATGTCGGACATCGCTTTGGAAAAGCGTTGGCGGATCAGGTCAGGGCTGACGAAGTTCGGGTGACTCATGAAAGAATTCCTGGTGCGGTGACGTAAAGGATGCGGGAAAAGATCGCAGCCTTGCGCGGCGCCGACAAACGAAGAATCTTACGGACTTCATTCTGCAAAGGACTGCATGTTCAGTGCAGCCGTTGATCCTGAGGGCTTTCCGAGCGCAGCGATGCCAAAAATTCCCGATACAGCCGCGCCGTGTTCGTCGGTTGTTCCACCATCGGCATATGGCCGGTGTGGTCCCAGACTTCCACTCGCAGATCGGCGATGCCTTTGCTCCAGATCGCCACGCTGCTGANATCGATCAAGCGGTCCTTGTGCCCCCNCAGCAACAACGCCTGGCACTTGATGTCGGGCAGTTTCGGCTCCATCGGCGGGCTGGCGCGTAAATCCCTGAAGATTTCTTCCAGCTCATCGCGACTCTGTTCATAGCGTTGCGCGATGGCGTCCAGCACCACCTTGGGTACCCACGGCGGTTCGGCCATGGTCATGGCGTAGAAGCGCTGGAATTCTTCCCGTGAATGAATCAGGAACGGGTTGTGGCCCTTGGCCAAATGCCGCTCCAGGTCGCTGGCTTCGGGGGCGGTGACACCTGCCGGGTCGATCAGGGCCACCGAAACAATGCGATCCGGGTACGTGGCCGCCAGCCACGCTGCCATGTAACCGCCCATCGAGTTGCCGATCACATGGACTTTCTCGACGCCGCAGACATCGAGCAACTGGATCATTCGCTTGGCCTGCAAGGGAATGTCGTAGCCGCCGCCCGCCTTGAAGCCGGTTTCGCCATGGCCGGCGATGTCGGGGATGATCACCCGATAATTGCCGACAAAGTGCCGGGCAAAACGCAGCCAGACATTTTTGTCGGCGCTGTAGCCGTGGAGCATCAGCACGCTGCTGGATGCTTCGTACGGCCCGCCTTGCCAGGTCGAAACAGTCATTTCGGCGATCGGCACGACAATTTTGTGCAGTCCATACAGCTTCGCCTCTACCGACATGTTCAAGTCATAGAGCCAATGACCGATGGCCGGGTAACTCAACCAGCTCCAGGCCACGAAAACGGCGATTGCGACAACCAACAAAAGCATCAGGCATCTTCCTTTTACGTGATCAGGACAGAATGTGATCAGCGGGTTTCAGCGCCCTGGTCAACCGGTGATAGCTGAAACTGAACCCCGGAAACATCGCAATCACATGACCGCTCTTGCTTTGATACCAACTGTGGCAGCCCCCGGACTTCCATACCGTGCGTTCCATCTCCCGGTGGATCATTTCAGTGTAGGTACGTTCTGCTTCGGGGCGTACTTCGATGCTGCGCAAACCGTGTTCTTTTAACGTGCGGATGCAATCGAGAATGTAGTTCATCCGGGGACTCGATGATGAACAGCGCCGAGGTATGGCCGATGCCGGTGTTGGGGCCGGTGACGATAAACAGGTTGGGGAAGTCCGGCAGGCTGGTGCCAAACATTGCTCGCCCGCCTCATGGCTATGCCTTGGTATTCAGGCCGCCCGCCGGTGATGGCTATTTGCCGCTTCCCTGATAGACTCTCACCACACTTGAACCCCTTGTGTTTTCAGGTTCCGTCTCAGTGGCGCAGAGGCCTCTATGGGAAAAACGGGAGGAAAAGGACTTTCACTGGCCAGGAGGCTCTATACATCGCGAATCCTGGGTTTAGCCTTGGGGCTGTTGCTCGTGAGCGCGGCGATGTATCCACTCAACCCTGCACCGTGGGTCTGGGTGGCGATGCTGCTCAACGCCGTACTCTGGCCGCACCTGGCCTATCAATGGGCGCGCCGCGCGCCAGTGCCTTATCACGCCGAACACCGNAACCTGCTGGTGGACGCCTTTCTCGGCGGCTTTTGGGTCGCCGCCATGCACTTCAATCCGCTGCCCGGCGCGACGACCCTGGCCATGATGGCGATGAACAATGTGGCCATTGGCGGTTTGCGTTTCCTGTTGGCAGGAACCGTGGCGCAAGTTCTCGGGATGGGCGTCGGACTGCTGATTTTCTCCCCCGCCTTCGTCCCGCAAACCAGCCAACTGCAGATGTATGCCTGTTTGCCCTTGATGTGTTTGTATCCGCTGGCATTGGGCTGGATCTGCTTCCGCCAGGCTCACACCCTCGGCCGACAAAAGCGTGAATTGCTGGCCCTGAGCCGCACCGACAGCCTCACCGGCCTGCTGAACCACGGCGCCTGGAAGGATCAACTGGAAATCGAATTCCAGCGTTGCAAACGTCAGCAGCAGGGCGGGGCGATTGCGCTGATCGACATCGACCATTTCAAATCCATCAACGACACCTACGGCCACGTTGCCGGGGACATCGTGNTGCGCCAGTTGAGCAAAATGCTCAAGCAGAACCTGCGCGCGGCGGATGTTGCCGGGCGCTACGGTGGCGACGAGTTCTGCGTGATCCTCCCGGACCTTCCGCTCACGAGCGCTGCCGCCGCCATGGATGCCCTGCGTGATCGCTTCGCCACCTTGGGCTATGAGCAAAGTCCGGCGCTGACAGTCAGCCTGAGCATCGGCCTGGCCGCCTTCAACCCGGCCCACACCGACGCNACCCTGTGGCTCAACGACGCCGACCAGGCGCTCTACGAAGCCAAAGCCAGCGGTCGCAACCGCGTCATCTGTTGCAGCGATAGCAAACCGCATCACCCATTACTTGATTCGGTGTGATCCATCACCAGTCATGTCGCCTGACATTCCGCCATCGCGAGCAAGCTCGGCTCCTACAGAATCANGTTGACCTGTAGGAGCAAGGCTTGCCCGCGATGGCTTCAACTCGGTCCAAAGCCGAACGCTCNGTGTCGCATTCGGTCTAGAGCCTTGCGCCGTAGTCAGGTAGGGTGTTTTTCACTCCCGACACGAAACAAGGATCGATTCATGACGTTCAAACTCCCTCGCTCCCTGCTGGCCACCAGCCTTGGCCTGACCTTCGCCCTCGGCGCTTTCGCTCCCGCCGTTTACGCCGAACCACACAAACAAGTCCTCGCCGATTCCGAACAGTACAAGGGCGAAGCCCTGAAGTTACTGGAGCGTTTGGTGAACATCGACTCCGGTTCCGGCTATGAACCGGGCCTGACGAAAGTCAGTGACATCGCCATCGACGAACTGAAAAAACTCGGCGCGACCATCGAGCTTGTGCCCAATACCCCGGACAAAAGCAGCCATGTGATCGCGACCCTGAAAGGCACCGGCAAGGCGAAAATCCTGCTGATGGCGCACATGGACACCGTCTTCAAGGAAGGCTCGGCCGCCGAGCGTCCGTTCCACATCAAGGACGGTCGCGCCTACGGGCCGGGCGTGATGGACGACAAGGGCGGCATCGTTGCCGGGATCTACGCGCTGAAAGTCCTGAAAAATCTCGACTTCAAGGACTACGCGCAAATCACCTTCCTGCTCGACGCCAGCGAAGAAACCGGCTCGGACATCGCCACCGACCTGATCAAGAAAACCGCCAAGGCCCACGACGTCACCCTCAACCTCGAACCGGGCCGCCCGGCGGATGGCCTGGTGGTGTGGCGCAAAGGCAGTGCCACCGCCGTGGTCGAGGTCAAGGGCAAGGCGGCTCATGCCGGTGTCGCGCCGGAGCTGGGACGCAACGCCGCCATGGAAGCGGCGCACCAGATTTTGCAGCTCGGCAAACTGGGCGACGCAGAGAAGAAAACCACCATCAACTTCACCGTACTCAAGGCCGGCGACCGCACCAANGTCATTCCGGATCAAGCCACCGCCAAGGCAGACGTGCGGGCGGCGGTGCCGGAAGAATTCGACCGGATCGAAAAGGACCTGGCGCGGGTGTCGAAGGACAAACTGATTGCNGATACGCAAGTCACCACCAGCCTCAAGCGCGGCTTGCCACCGATGCCGCAAACGGCGGAATCGGATCGCTTGATGGCCATGGCTCAAGGCATTTACGGCGAAATTGGCCGCAAGTTGACGGAAGAAGGCAGCGGCGGGGCNGCAGATGCGAGTTTGTCCGCGGGTGTTGGNACNCCGACGCTGGACGGGTTCGGGATTGTCGGCGGCAATATCCATACGCCTGAAGAGTACGCCGAGGTCGAAAGCGTGGCGCCGCGGATTTATTTGCTGTCGCGGATGATTATGGAATTGGCCAAGCGGTAATCAGCCAGATCGTCAGGCCCCTGTGGTGAGCATTGCCCAATGCGGAACCCGCTCCCACAGGGATTTTTCAGTGTTTGGGCTTACTGCGTATTGCCTACTCGATCGGTGTATCGATAAACACCTCAAGCCCTTCGGCATACGCCGTGAACGCGTTGATCAGTGGAAACTGCGCAGCATCCACCTGATCCGGCACCACCAGGTTGGTAAAACTCCAGGCCACCGCCAGGCTAATCCCATCCTGAGCAATCGAGCCATCGGTCTTCAGCGGCTGCTTTTCCAGCTCCCGCTCAAGCGCCGAATACGCCGCCGCCAATTGCCCCTCGACCCGTTCCACCCAAGGCGCGTACTGAATCTCCGCTGGCCGCAGGTTGCGTTCGTAGTAAAGCTGTACCGACTTCTCGCACGCCGCCAATGCCAGGCCGATCAGCCGCAGCGAGCGCAAGCGTTGAGCCGGATTGTCGGATATCAGGCTTTTACCCGGAGCGGCCAGGGCTTCGAGGTAA
>Ga0065714_10064983_pt1 | contig 14441 bp, 8 predicted proteins | sample MisRhiReplicate2_FD_59101 | JGI IMG/M metagenome (GOLD analysis project Ga0065714, IMG submission 59101) | Miscanthus rhizosphere microbial communities from Kellogg Biological Station, MSU, sample Rhizosphere Soil Replicate 2: eDNA_1 v2... | ecosystem: Host-associated > Plants > Roots >...
ATACCTTGCGCTATCATTGCATCAGCAACTTTAACAAAGCCTGCTATATTTGCTCCTTTGCCGTAATTTACATAGCCATCATCTTCTTTACCGTATTTAACGCAAGCCTGATGAATCTGAGCAATAATTACTTTTAGTTTAACATCAATTTTTTCGCGATCCCATGAATAACGAAGTGAGTTTTGAGACATCTCCAATCCGGAAACAGCAACACCACCGGCATTAGCTGCCTTACCAGGGGCGTACAAGATTTTAGCTTTTTCAAACACATGGATAGCATCTGGTGTAGAAGGCATATTTGCTCCTTCGGCAACGCAGAAACAGCCGTTATCTACCAAAATCTTAGCATCATTCTCATTTACCTCATTTTGAGTAGCATTAGGGAAAGCGATATCACATTTAATACCCCATGGTTTCTCGCCCGCAAAGAATTGACAGTTAAATTTATCTGCATATTCTTTAATTCTTCCTCTACGGTTATTTTTAAGATCCATAATGAACTTAAGCTTGTCAGCATCTATTCCTTCCGGATCATACACAAAGCCTTCTGAATCTGATAGGGTCAATACCTTTGCTCCTACCTCAATACACTTTTCTGCTGTATATTGAGCCACATTTCCAGAACCTGAAATTACAACGTTCTTTCCTTTTAATGAATCACCTTTCAGTTTCAACATCTCTTCTACAAAGTATACTACGCCATAACCGGTAGCTTCAGGACGGATTAAACTACCACCCCATTCGAAACCTTTTCCGGTTAAAACTCCAGTAAATTCTCCTCTGATACGTTTATACTGACCGAACAAAAACCCTATCTCTCTTGCTCCAACACCGATATCTCCGGCTGGAACATCTATATCAGCACCAACATGGCGATATAATTCTGTCATAAAACTTTGGCAAAATTTCATCACCTCAGCATCAGATTTACCTTTAGGATCAAAATCCGAACCACCTTTACCACCACCCATTGGCAAACCGGTAAGGCTATTTTTAAATACCTGCTCAAACGCAAGGAATTTAAGGACGCTTAATGTTACAGATGGGTGAAAGCGCAAACCTCCTTTATAAGGACCAATTGCACTGTTCATTTGAACTCTAAATCCACGATTAATTTCTACTTCACCTTTATCGTTTAACCAAGGCACTCTAAAAATAATAACCCTTTCCGGCTCAGCAATTCTTTCTAAAATCTTGTTTACTTTATACTTTGAATTCTTTTCGCTAAAGGGGATTATTGATTCTGCTACTTCATATACTGCCTGTAAGAATTCCGGTTCATGTGCGTTCCGTAATTCTATTTTACTCATAAAGGTGTTGATCGATGAATCCATTGGTTGGTTTAAATGTTAAAAAATGATGATTTTGGCTTAAACGCATAGAAACGTTTTGGGCCTGGAGGTCCTAACTAAGCGGAAAATTCATTATAGAAAAGTACAATCAAAATTGAGTGAATGATTGCGGTATAAAATGCTACAATTTCCTTTATTATTTGATTCCCGCATAAAAATATGTTTTTTTCAATTAAGGTCAATATTTTTTTACATTCTTGCTATTAATATTACAAAACAAGTAACAAAATGCTAAAAAAAAGGGCTATCCAATGGATAGCCCTCACTGTATGAGCGTCTATTTAGTACCCTGGGTTTTGCTTCAATTCGCTGTTTCTATTGATTTCATCACGACTGAAAGGTCTAAAATATAACTTACTAACCCACTCACGGCTTTCTTGTGCCGTTTCTACTGTGGGTGTATAAGTATAATCATAAACTGATGAATCGTAGTGATAAGGCTGACTCATTGTTTTTCCTGGTTTAAACTTACCTGACACCTTAATGTAATTGGTTTTTCTGCCAAGTGTTTCCTTAGCTATCATCCAACGACGGGCATCATGGTAACGTTGTTCTTCGTACACCATTTCAATTCTTCTTTCATGACGGTATATCTGTTTCAATTCTTCTTTTGAACCACCAACTATAGCAGGCATTCCTGATCTAAAACGAATACGATTTAACCATTCCACTGCAGGGCCAAGATCATTAAGTTCAATACTTGCCTCAACATAATTTAACACAGCCTCAGTATATCTAAAAAACGGCCATGGTACAAATTGAGGCATTGAAGCATCAACAATATTTGGATCCGGATCTATGAATTTTTGTGTATAATAGCCAGTCCAGCTACCATTCCAGTTTTCTATAGAACCCCCACGGGTATCCAAACCTTTAAAACGAATAGTTTTATTGTCCTCGATTAAATCATACTCACCGGTTTGAATCTGATTTGCAGGATCTACATCACCAGAAATTTTATTTCTCGGTTTCCAACCTGCACCATCGTATAAAATAGTAGCATAAAAACGTGGATCACGATTTTTATAAGGATCTGCCTTCTGTGCCTGATTTGTCCAGCTAAACTTAGTACCATCAGTCATCTCATAATCATCAACAAGTAAACCAATTGGTGTATTTCCTGCCCAGTTATGATATCCATTTGGTCCATTAGCCCTTCCATAGCGCATATCACTGCGATCGATAAAATATCTTGCAAAGATTAACTCTGAAGCTGCAGACGCATCAATTCCCGGAGCTTTACTAGCGCCTCCCATAGCTATACTTTTATAATTTGCACGGCCCTCTTCTGCCGAAACTTTGGCACTAAGGGTCAGTTTATATCCTGATCCGGCATCCATAACAGCTTTGGCTGCATCACGAGCTAATTTCCAGCGGTCTAATTGATCTCCCGAAGGGTAAACAAAATAAGCCAATTGCTCTTGTGGATACGAACTAAAAAGTTGCTTAACATCTGCATTTGCCTCTGTTTTAACTTTATCATGCAAATCGCTGGCTGCATAAAGTAACACGCGTGCTTTTAATGCCATTGCTGCTAGTGAGTTAGTTTGACCTTTTTGCATAGCTTTTCCAGTCAATAGCCTAATAGATTCGTCACAATCTTTAATAATAAAAGTAACACACTCTTCATAAGTAGCTCTTTTCACTTTAAAGTCATCAGACAATGCATAGCTTTTGGAAATAAGTGGGACTCCTCCATAATAACGCAATAGCTGCTGATAGAAGTAGGCTCTTAAAAAATATGCCTGACCTAACAACTGATCTTTAACAGATTGATCATTTATAGCATTATCTGTCCCTGTTAATCTCTCAATTGTGATGTTACAAGCACGAATGCGGTTATACATTGGGTTATACCCCCAGGTATCATCAACCCATCCTAATGTTGTTGGATTAATTGTACCTGCATTAACAAGATCTATCCCTCTGTTTGGGTGAGTAAAAAGAGATTCATCGGATACAGAAGATAACATTTGCTCCGAAAACCCACCAACACTTAATCCGTTATAAATCTCAGTAACAAAAGCTTGTGCCAACGCAGGATCTTTCCATACCAATGCAGAAGATATCTTATCTGGTGGATCAACTGCCAGAAAGTCTTTTTTGCAACCTGATCCAAAAATGGACATAAGAGCGATGGAAAATATGTATGTATTTCTATTAATAGGTTTCATATAAAAATGTTTTTAATTCCTCTAAATTTAAAAAGTAGCCTTAATTCCGGTATTTATAACTCTTGCCTGGGGATAATACTGGGCACTGGAATTGGTTGATTCCGGATCCCAAATCTTAATCTTATCAAGTGTTACAAGATTTAACCCATTCACATAAACTCTGACAGCGCTTAAGCCTACTCTTTTACACAATTCTGATGAAAGTGTGTAACCTAATTCAACATTTTTTAACCTAATATAATTGTTACTGCGCACCCAATAAGTATTGCGGGCTGCATTATTAAAATCGGTATAATAGGTTTTACCACGATTGGATAAACGTGGGAATTCGCTACTTGGATTATCGATTGTCCAACGGTTTTTATACGACCACTCCAGGAAGTTACCTATATCTCCAGACTCAGTTAATCCTACAATTTGCACACCACCGGTAGCACCTTGAACTAATGCCGACAGATCGAAATTTTTATAAGATAAATTCAGGTTGAAACCTCCGGTAAAAGTAGGCGTGCTGGTTTTGTCCATTCTAATCTTGTCATCTCCATCAATTTTACCATCACCATTATAATCTTTAAATTTCATATCCCCTGGCAATAGATTATTGGTTAGGGCACCATAGTTTATTTTATTTGCATTAATCTCTGCCTGATCTTTAAATACGCCATCATATAAGTATGCCAATTCAGTTCCTGTAGGCATTCCTGTTGAACGTTGCCATGCAGGTGCGCCAGGTGTTTCATCCCAAAATATAATCTTGTTTTTTGAGTATCCACCATTAACACTTACACCATAATTAAACTCCCCTACATGATCATTATAGGTTAATTTAAACTCGAAACCTTTATTGTTTACTTTTCCAAGATTTACCGGAGGCAACTTATCTGTAATACCAGAACTACCAGGTATAGAGTTACCTCTTGAAATTAAAATTTTGGTACGCTTGTTATAAAAGGCATCAAATTCGAAGCTTAATCTATTGTCTAAGAACGAAGCATCTAAACCTACATTAGAGTTATTTGCTACTTCCCATCCAAAATCTAAGTTGGGAACTCTTGTTTCAAATAAAGTTTGACTTAGCTGGTCATTGATAACATAACTACCAAAGCCCATCGTACTTAAATACTGATATTCAGCCAGTGCATCACCAAAGTACGCCTCTGCTCCCATCTGCCCCCAAGAACCTCTAATTTTTAAGTTGTTTACAAAACTTACATTCTCTTTAAAGAAAGGCTCTTCTGATACTCTCCATCCCAATGAAATTCCCGGAAAGAATCCAAAACGTTTGTCTTCAGGAAAAATATAAGAACCGTCAAATCTCCAAAGGAATTCGGCAAGGTACTTTTCTTTGTAGTTGTAACCTACCCTACCGAAATAACTTAAGCGTGCTCTTTTGTATAAATTATTTGGGTCTCCGGGATTACTAATTGATTGTTCCTTATCGCTACCTGCCAATAATTCCTGCAAAGCAGTTGAAAGGAAATATCTTCTAAAAGCTGAAAAGCCATCATTATCAACTTTCTCTCTGGTTACACCAGCCATTAAGCTAAGGCTATGCTCTCCTATCTTTTTGTCATAGTTAACCATTCCCATTAAGTTTACTGCCAATTGCGACCCTGCAGTTTCAGTTAAACTAGCGTCTGTACGCTCAGAACGTACTGATCCTGTAAGTACTGGTGTTACGCCGTCTGGTTCAAAAGATTTTTTATCCCAGTAATAAAGTGTCCATGGAGTTTGCCATCTTTTCTGTCTTCCTGCAAATTTATCTATGGAGGCAGAACCGGTTATTTTCAAACCATCTACCCAGGGTAATCTGATTTCTACTTTTCCAGTTGTTTGCAGATAATCCCTGCGATCTCTATTGTAACCTGTTAGATCTGTAGTCGTTACATATGGGTTGTAACCATATTCAATATCAGGTCCCGGTAATCCATTTGGCCAAACCTCAATTTCTGTAGGTTTACCTCGCATTACCATTCTGAATACATCACCCGCACTAACAGTAGGGAAATTACGCATTTCCTCTCTACCAGTAACACCTAATGTTGCGGTAACATACTTACTGATATTTGCTTCGAGGTTAATCCTCATATCGTACTGCTGATATCCGGTTGCAGATTTTTTATAATAACCATCCTGATCCAAATAACCTAAAGAGATAAGGTACTTGATGTTTTCAGCTCCTCCGTTTATTTGAAGGTTATGTCTTTGTTGAGGCGACCAGTTTTTAAGTGTGGTGTTAAACCAATCTGTATTTGGGTACCTTAAAGGATCAGATCCGTCACGTAGTTTCTGCATTTCATCCGGACGATAAGCCGCAGTAATGGTATTTCCATTATCAGGGCGTTTATAAGATCCGGTTTCTTTAAATCCACTCCATGCAGCAGCCCATTGATCCTGAGGCAAATCCGATCCAAATATATTCAGCTCATTCAAAATCTCAGCATACTGAGAGGAATTAGACATTTTTGGTGTTCTGGTAGGTTGTTGTAAACCATAACCGTAATCGTAAGAGAGCTGTGGTTTACCAGATTTACCTTGTTTGGTTGTAATTAAGATAACCCCATTGGCTGCTCTTGACCCATAAATAGCTGCTGACGCATCCTTTAGTACTGAAACACTTTCAACATCATTTGGATTTAAACGTTCTAAACCACCTGCCCTGTTTGGAACTCCATCAATAACAATTAAAGCATTGTTATTTCCCAACGAGTTAACTCCACGGATACGAATGGTTGAACCATCATAACCAGGTTCTCCACTTGTTTGAACAGCTGTTACTCCCGGTAAACGGCCAGCCAAGGAGTTAGAAAGGTTTACAGTGGGTGTTTTAGCCAGTTCAGTTCCTTTAACAGAAGCCACAGCACCGGAAACTACTGCTTTTTTCTGCGTACCATAACCAACGACAACAATTTCAGAAAGGTTTTCTGCACTTTCTACCAGTTTAACATTAATTGTGCCTTGCTTATTCACCGCTATTTCCTGCGTTTGATATCCCATGTAAGAGAATACCAGCGTTCCATTTTCCGGAACTTTGATATTGTACTTACCACTGGCATCTGTGGTTGAAGCAATTTCGCTTCCTTTTAATTTAATACTTACTCCGGGGATGCCGGCTCCACTAGCATCCGTAACCAGACCTTTCACCAAAATATCGGCAGCTGAACTGTTTTTTAATCTTATTACAACCAGATTATCTTCCAATTCCTGAAACTCCAAATTAGTGTTCTTTAGCAGTAACATCAGGGCATCAGCAACAAAGATCTGATTCTTGATTATCGTAACATTTTTACTACCCGAAAGGTCGTCTTCGCTGTACAGAAGACGTATATTTCCTTTCTTTTCCAGCACATTGAGTGCTTCCTTTAATTTGACCCTATGGAGCTCTAAATCAACCTTTGTACCCTGTGAGAAGGTGGACGCTGATACCTGCAAACATAAGAGGAACGATGAAACAAAGATCCAGTTTAGCATCATTATTAGTTTTTTTTTGGGAAAGTTGGCACATAGAACTTTATTGCACAGTTCTTTTTTTTTCATAGATTTGTGAATTTCAAAGTTAAAAATCTGTAATAGTAGCACTTAGCTACTCATGAAGGTTTAGGGGGAGAGAAATGTTAGCCGCATTTAACTCCCTTTTTTGTTTAGTAAATGATCAGGTCATGTTCTTTAAGTTTAAAGTTAAACGGTTTGATTAATTGCATTGCTTTCAGGGTTTCTTCGAGTGTCTCGTTTTTAAATACACCTGTAAAGCGATAAGCTTTTGGTTGTTCTATCTCAAATTTGATCTGTACATTAAACCAGCGTTCTAGCTTTGGCTTAAGATCTTCTAAAGATTCATTCTGAAATACAAGCTGACTATCACGCCATGAAGTTTCTTCTATATACTCATTCTCGCCAATGCGGACGGGCACAACATGCTCGATCGTTAAAGTAATATCTTTAGACAGGTCAGGTAGAATATTGGATTTTGCATGCGTTACTTTTTTATCTTCAACCAACGCAAATTTTTCGGAGGGGCTTAGTAAAATCTTTTGTTCTGATCTGTCGTTTACCGAAAGTTCGATTGAACCGCGTATAAGTGTGGCTTCCGATTTTTTATCAACAGGATAGGCTTTGATGTTAAATGCTGTTCCTAAAACTTTTACGCAAATTTTATCGGTACGAACAATAAAAGGATGAGATTTATGATGGGCTACATCAAAAAAAGCCTCGCCCACAAGATAAACGATACGTCGCTTTTTTTGATTGATATCACTCTCATAAGAAAGTTTACTATCAGAGTTAAGCCAAACCATAGTACCATCCGGAAGTCTTATCTTTTTACGGATACCTTTTCCGGCAACGATCTGAGTATCCGGTGAAAACTTATCTCTTCTACTAAAATAAAAAACAGAGACAGAAACTATAACCAGTAGTACCGCAGCTATAGCAATGAGATTCTTATATTTCTTGAAACTAAATGATTTGGGTTGTTCTTCAGTTTGGCTGAATTCTTCGCTGAATTTAAGTTTATGCTGTAAATACGCCTGATCTATATCCGGAACATCAGTTCGTTCATCGGAATTTTCCCAAACTTGCGCTAAAAACTCTTCGTAATATACGGAATCCGGATACTTGGTTATTAGGTCATTCAGCTCCTCTAGTTCACTTTGCGTTGCTTCACCGGCTAATTTACGAGCTAACAGTTCTATAATTCTGTTTTTATACATACAGATAATCCGAATAGGTTTATATTGGTTTGTATGTATAGGACAATGTTTTCTAGAAAACTCCCTAGTCTTTTAGAAAAAAAAATAAAAGTTTTATTTACATGAGGTTAAACTCTGCTTTTAAAACGGAGCTCATTTTCTTTATTGCCGTTACCAGATGGGCATCAACTGTTTTAGGAGAAATATTTAAAATGGTAGCAGTTTCCTTATAGCTTAGTCCATCTTCTTTGATCAATTTAAAGACCAGTTTGCATTGAGCAGGTAGTTTTTCGGTTGCTCCTTCTAACTTTCTTTTCAATTCATCATTAATCAATAATTGCTCTGGATTCAGATTATCAAGAATAATTTCAAAATCAATATCATCAAGAGAGACCCATTCCTGTTTTGAATTCTTGTTAAGAACATTTAACGATAAATTACGGGCAATTACAAAAGCATAAACTTTTATATTCCTTACTTCCGACAACTTTTCTCTGTTCCTCCATAGTGTAATCATAACATCACTCGCAACCTCTTCCGACAGTTCTCTTGACTTTAATAAACAAAAGCAAAAACGATATAAAGAAGGAAATAAAGATTTAAAAAGCTTCTCGTATGCGTTCTCATTATTGTACAAAGCAATATGACTTATCAGACTATTTAGGTCGGGTAAATGTTTAGGCATAGGGTCTATATTTGATTAATTCAAATGTATGAATTTAACCATACCATCCAAATCTCAATGCAATTCTCTTGAAATCCAGTCCTACATAAGCAACTCTTAATCAACCATTGGCAAAGAGAAACAGAACCTACTACCCTCTCCAATTGCACTTTCAACCCATATTTCTCCACTTTCAGCAGTGATAAAATCTTTTGAAATTGCGAGACCTAAACCTGAGCCAGATTTATTATTTCCATCGGTTGGCACCTGAAAATATCTGTCGAACAGCCTCTTTTGATACTGCTCATCTATCCCTTTTCCAAAATCACGAACAGAGAACTCTATGTTTTTTCCTGTTTCAACAACCTGGATTACAACCTTAGATTTTTCTGAACTGTACCTTAAAGCATTGGATAAAAAGTTGATCAGCACCCATGCAGTCTTTTCGATATCAACGCTCACATATGGGAGATTATTGCTGCTGATCAGCTCTAATTCTATTGATCTTTGTTCGGCCTGAAACCTTACTGCATCCATAGCATAAATGGCTATTTTCCGAGGATCAGTTTTTACAAAATTCAGTTGCAGATTACCGGTTTCAACCTGAGCCAGATCTAATAATTCGCTGGTAATTTTCAGCAAGCGGCTGCAGTCTTCTTTAATGTGCTGTACCAGTTCTTTTTGCTCAGGATTCATGCTTCCTACCCGCTCATCATCCATTAACTTTAAGCTCATTTTTATAGATGATATCGGGGTTTTTAGCTCATGAGAAACAGTGGCTATGAAATTGGTTTTAGCTTCATCAAGCTCTTTGAATTGGGTAATATTCTTAAGAATATAAACCTCACCAGCTTCTTTACCAGTCTGTACAGTAGCTTGTTCACTATTTTCATCATAGCTTGGCACAATGATTTTTCTACGCTCCAATTGGAAATAAGATTCCTTCTCATCCGCATAGATTTTCATTAGTTTTTCTCCTCCATTATTTTGCAAAATCCTGTTTAACAGATCATTTTTTTTCATCAGATCTAAGGCATTTAACCCTATCACTTCTTTCTCATTTATGCCGATCAATTGTGCAGCTACCTTATTCATAAACAGGACATCATTTTTTTCATTTAATCCAATAATGGCATCCTGCATTTGCTCTATTATAGCTTCAATTCTAAGCTTTTCGGATTGAACTTTAGCCAGGTTACTACTTTCCCATTTATTAAGCTCAGCGGTCATTGCATTAAAAGATGTGGCGAGTTCAGCAAACTCATCTGATCCATTAAACTCCAAGCGTTGTTTATAATTCTTTTTACTAATCTCTTTGATTGCATCAGAAAATTCACGCAATGGGTTAGCAACAAAGCCTGGAAAATTGACAATGAAAGAGAACAAAATAAGGAAGCACATAGAAGCTGCAAAAATCAAATACATGCTTGCCCTTTCTACTGCCGCCTGTGCCGCGGCGTTTTTCCTGACTATTGCATTCATGTTCAATTGATCAATAACACTCAACTGAAGTCTTGCCTTACTTACCGCAGCTTGTCGACTAGCATGTGTAGCTTCTGGCTTAACAATATCCTGATAAGCTGCATTTAAATTTGCCACAGCTACTCCCTCGCCAGGCTCTGTTATATTTTCACCCTCTTGTACAAGTAATAAAGCGAATTGCTCTTGCACAGCAGCCGGAAGAGGTAAATTATTTACATCAAGTATCGTTCGCATTTTGCGTGTAAAGCTTAATGTTTCGTAATTATCTTTTAAAATAACCTTTGAGCTAACCGAAATCTTGTTCATATAGAACAAGGAAATTGCACCGAAGAAGAGAACCACCACGAATAGGAATCCGAATCCGAGGCGTAATTTGGTTTTTATTTTCATCGTATTTTATTTTGTAATGAAGCTTGCAATGCAGGTTTCATCGTTATTTATTTTTTTCTGAGTAAACGCTCAAGATAGAATTACAAGATCAGTTTCGGTTGCAGAAATATTCCGTAAAAGTTGGTTAAAAATAGCAGTTCTCATAATAATCTGGAACAAATTTAAATGGGGCTTACCAATACAAATTGTTGTAATTTCTTTCTCTCTTGAAACATCAATAATGGTTTTTGTAATGTGATCACTTTTTACTTTTATTACTTCGGCGCCAAGTTCTGTCGCCAATTTAAAATTGTTAATCAGATGGCGTTGTAAATCAAGCTTTATCCTATCGCCACTTTCCTTGCTACTCTGCACATACAACACGATCCACGGAGACCGGTAATAAGAGGCTAACCTGGCAGTTTTACGGATAACAATTTTGGCAGTATGGCTATTTGTTGATATGCAAGCCATAAACCGTTCGGGTCGTAGTTTAATTTGCGAGGGTATCTCTATGCTTATCTTCCGTTCCACGTGATGAGCTACCTCTTTTAAGGCGAGTTCCCTTAGTTGCAAAATCCTTTCAGATTGAAAAAAATTACCCAATGCACTCTGGATTTTGCTCTTGTCGTAGATTTTACCGGCTTTTAACCTGTCAATCAGTTCATCAGCTGTTAGGTCAATATTTACAATTTCATCTGCCGATTCAAGTATTTTATCAGGTATCCTTTCATTTATGGGGATACCTGTAATTTTTTCAATCTCGCCATTCATACTCTCCAGATGCTGAATATTTACAGCAGAAATTACACTTATTCCGGCATCAAGAATATCAGCTACATCTTGCCATCGTTTTGTGTTTTTACTACCTTCAACATTAGTATGAGCAAGCTCATCAACAATAACCACTTCAGGATGGATATTTATGATGGCCTGCACATCCATTTCTTCAAGTTCTTTGCCGCGATAAAAAATCCTTCTTCGCTGAATCATTGGTAAGCCGTGTAAAAGCACATGAGTTTCTGGTCTGTTATGAGTTTCTATATAGCCAATCTGTATGTCTATCCCATTTTTTAAAAGTGCATGGGCTTCCTGAAGCATCCGGTATGTTTTGCCGACACCTGCACTCATACCGATATAAACTTTAAATTTCCCTCTTCTGGATTTCTTTACCAGATCAAGAAACTTCCTTACAGACCCAGCTTTATTTTCGTCTTCCATGACTCAGCTTACTTAGATTTTAATCAATTAAAATGACACCGCAATACTTGCAGTTAACGCTGCATTATTATTTACGGGCGACTGCTCACGAACAAATACCTTGTCCTTACTTTGATATAATTTACCTTCAAGTCTGATTACTGCATTAGCAATTGGTGAATAGTCTACATTCAAGGAATAGCCTTTTGTTTTAAAACCGTTGGGCGTCTCTGTAGCTATAAAAATACCGCTTTTATCTTGATAATATTCAAATCTTCCGGCCAAAGCCCAGCTGCTGTTTATTTTATATTGAGCGATTGCAACTGGCGATAAGACTTCTTTTTTCCCGCTATCCCCTTTTGTTTTTTGTTGAGTACCATAGTCCAGGCCAAGCGTTAAACCCAATTGATCTGTCAGCTGAAAAATACCGTATACATTGTTGTAAAACCTTTTTACCCTTACAGAATCTACACCTTCAGTACCCAAATAATTGCTATAGTTTACGGTTATCTTATCAGTAGGTTTCCAGGTTAGCTGTACCCCACCGGCAGGCTGACTATTTCCTGTTTGTCTGGCTATACGTTGCCAACCATTTAAATATAACAGTGCAGCAGTAAACTTACCATCATTTGTTCCATAAGTAAGCTTTGCACCCGACTCATAGTAAGGGGTATTTTCTGAAGATATATTTCTTGTTAACACCCAGCAATCTTTAGATATTGCGCTTTCAAAGCCAATATGAGAGGAGAAAACACCAGCATCAAGCCATAAATTAGCAGTTTTAGAAAGTTTTACTCCTGCATTTGCTTCATAAATATTCTTTAAAACTCCAGGTTCGCCAGCTAAATTTGCATTGGTATAGGTGCCTGCCATTACAGCAAGATTGGCACGGATATTACCATTATCGTAGCTTCCTTTAATGAAACCAAGGTTTAAATTCACTTCGTTATGGCGGTTATGTGAATATATAAATCCGGGTCTGTTGTTATCAGATGGTTTGTTAAAATCGAACCCATAGTAAGTTTCCAAATAACCGCTTACTTTAATTTTTGATGTTTCCTGAGCTTCAGCTAATAATCCTGTTGATAGAGCTCCGGCTAATAATATTATTCTTTTCATGTTTTTAGTTATTTTTTTAATTCATCTAAGGCAAGGTTAAGCTTCAATACATTTACTGAGGATGGACCAAACATGCCCATTAAAGGTCCTTGCGTATTTTTCACTACCAATTCGGCTACTGTTCTTTCATCAAGCTTACGATAGGCAGCAATCCTTTTGATCTGCATTATTGCACCTTGTTCAGAGATATTAGGATCTAACCCACTACCTGATGCAGTAACCATATCCGCAGGGATATCCGCTCTTTTTAAATAAGGATGGTATTTCAATAATGTGTCAATTCTGTTCGACACATCTTTTAAATAATCGGGGTTTGAAGGACCTTTATTTGAGCCACCTGAGCCGGCAGCATTATAGCCTACAGCGGACGGCCTACCCCAAAAATATTCGGGTTTGGTAAAGGATTGTCCTATTAAAGCATAACCAACTACTTTACCATTTTTGGTTACTTTCTCTCCACCACCATTGCCTTTAGAAAAACCTCCGGCAAACGCTACTACAAGTGGATAGATTACGCAAAGCAATACCATTAGTACTACAGTGAGACGTATAGATTGTATAATGTACTTTTTCATGATTTCTATTATTAAACAAATAATCCTACTACAACATCAATTAACTTGATTCCGATAAATGGGGCGATTACACCTCCTATTCCATAAATAAAAAGGTTTCTAAGCAACAGGGCGCTGGCACCAATTGGTTTGTAAGCAACCCCTCTTAAAGCAAGTGGGATAAGGAAAGGTATAATGATTGCGTTAAAAATTACCGCAGATAAAATGGCACTTTCAGGACTATGCAATCCCATTACATTTAGGCTTTGCAATGCGGGGATAGAAGCAATAAACAATGCAGGCACAATGGCGAAATATTTAGCCACATCATTAGCAATTGAGAAAGTAGTTAGCGTACCTCTTGTTATCAACAACTGTTTACCAATTTCAACGATCTCTATCAGCTTGGTTGGGTCATTATCCAAATCCACCATATTTCCGGCTTCTTTGGCGGCCTGAGTTCCGCTGTTCATCGCCACACCAACATCTGCTTGTGCTAATGCGGGAGCATCATTTGTACCATCACCCATCATGGCAACTAATTTACCCTGAGCCTGTTCCTCTTTAATGTAGTTCATTTTATCCTCAGGCTTAGCCTCGGCAATAAAATCATCTACACCTGCTTTCTCAGCAATAAATTTGGCGGTTAGTGGGTTATCACCGGTAACCATTACTGTTTTAACCCCCATTTTGCGCAGGCGCTCAAAACGTTCGCTGATACCGGGTTTAATGATATCCTGCAGTTCTATTACCCCTAATGCTTTTTCATTTTCAGAAACCACTAAAGGAGTACCTCCATTACTGGCGATGGTTTTAACCTGCTCTTCAATATCCAAAGG
>Ga0065714_10064985_pt1 | contig 14428 bp, 12 predicted proteins | sample MisRhiReplicate2_FD_59101 | JGI IMG/M metagenome (GOLD analysis project Ga0065714, IMG submission 59101) | Miscanthus rhizosphere microbial communities from Kellogg Biological Station, MSU, sample Rhizosphere Soil Replicate 2: eDNA_1 v2... | ecosystem: Host-associated > Plants > Roots >...
CCCCCCCAGCCACACCCCGGCACACAATGTTCCCGCTGTGGCTGCTTCCTTCCGGATCTGACCAGGTTCACGGGTAATCGTTGCGGGGCCATGTATTACGGGGGTTTCAGGCTGTTGAGGTCGCTTCAAATCATCCGTCCCAGCACTCAGCACGGACTGTCAGCACTCGGGGTGTAGCCAGCATTGTCACACTTTGCTGTCACACATGGGTGTCACACACATGGCCTACCTGATCCGACGCGGAGCCTTCTATTACCTGAACCTCCGGCTACCCAAGCACCTCTTCCCACGCTGTAACACTTTGCGTTTGAGCCTGAACATCCGACAGCGCCAGAGCGCCCAGTTCCTCGCCTCTTCGCTCGCCCAGCAAGTCCACAACCACCTGAACGCACATCCCATGGCAGACGTTAAGACCCTACGTAGGCTGTGTTCGGAATGGCGAGACAATGCCCCCTCCCCAACGATTCAGACTGCTACAAGGAAGGCACCAGCGACTACCGTGATGAGGAACATTGACGGTCATACGCTCGCCAGCTTGTCCAAGCTCTATATAGAAGAGGGAAAACGCGGTGGCACGTGGCGGGAGGTCAGCACCCACGAAGTCGAACGCTCATTACGAGACTTGTTCGAACTGATGGGCGACATGCCCGTTGAAGCATTCGACGTAAACCAAGCCCGACTGCTGAAGGATCGGTTAAGCCGTTGCCCGCAATACTTCGGCATACGCCCCGAATATGAGGGTAAGGCCCTGAGACAGGTCGTTGAATCGGCTGGCACGTACAAGACGATCTCGGCGGTAACGGTGAACAACCGGCTACGCAAACTTTCTGCCTTTCTCAGTTGGTGCAAGGCCAACGGTTACATCACAAACAATCCATTGGTTGGACTCAAGATGATGACCGGTGCATCCAAGGAAGCCCGTTTGTCATTCGACAATAGCGACCTACGCGTACTCCTAGACCTGAACGCCCTCCAAGTCGAAGCACGCAAGCATCCTTGGCGATACTGGTTACCGCTCATGGGGCGAGCCACCGGGGCTCGCTTGGAAGAGTTATGCCAACTACGTGTTGACGACTTCATTCAGCAACAGGGTATTCAATGCATCCGTATTGATGACAACAGTGAAGAGCAGAACCTCAAGAACGCCAGCAGCCGCCGTTTACTACCCATCCACCCTACTCTGGTCGAACTCGGCCTACAGCGGCATGTTGAGTCTGTCAGGGCTACCGGGGCAAATCGCCTGTTCCCTGAACTTGAACCCGTACGAGGAAAGCTGGGCCATGCACCATCCAAATGGTTCGGACGTTACAAGGTGAAACGCGGGATCACCGACCCCAAGAAAACATTCCACAGCTTTCGACATACGCTGATCGATGATCTTCGGGACTCCGGAGTCCAGGACTCTCTAATCAAGCGAATAGCAGGACACGAAGATGGTGCAGTGACGTTTAGCATTTACGGCAGTCGCAGCCCATTGAAGGCAATGGCGGACGCACTGCGACACATTGAACTTGCACCTCAAGCCCAAGCAACAGATCTAGGCCATACAAACCAAACATCCATGGGCATGGAGACCAGCGATGAATGACATCTGCTTGCTGGCTGACATAATCGCCCGGCTTGAAAAACTAATAGGCCCTAGCCGTTACTGCTAACGAGATTTCCTTGAGGATCGATCAGCAGGGTTCGCTTGTTGTTGCAGGAATACCTTCAAGACCACTGCCAGACAGGCTGGGATTCCCAAAGAGGTCAGCGATTGATCACCGGTCACGCCTGCACGAATGAAGGTGACCGTTATGGGGTGAATCCGTTGTCCCCGACTGCAGAGGAAATACAGAATTTTCTAAACATTGCGAAGGCCGCTGGATTATTCCTCGGCGAATAACAAAAAAGGGGGCCTGCGATGCGTTAAAAACCCATGAAGGCACCCAAAAAAATAGCATCAAAGTTATAACAAAAACCAATGCCACCCCACAGCCCCAATACATAATTGCCCATAACGATTTGATGCAATTATTAATCAACACAAGACAACTCCCAAAGCAACACTCCAACAAAAAAAAATTTGGATTTTGTTTAGATTGGCCAAAACTCGTAGTATGCTTCTCTCAACAAAAACGAAACACCAACTGACATCGACGACTACCGTCATTGTCAGCAAGGATTAACTCAACCGCAAAAAGGTATATTAGTAATGTCCAAGAAATTCATTCACACAGCCATTGCCGCGCCAGGAGCGGGCAAAACCCAAGCAATGATCGAAAAGCTGCCTGATTACATCAAACTAGGCGAGAAAGTAATTCTCGCACTTCCCACTCGCCGGTTGAACGGAGAGATTCTTTCTCGCATGAAGGATTTAGATTTAACTCCAAAAGTCATCAATAGTGACGAAGTTAACAACAAGTCCGTATCCAAATCCATCGAGGGAACCCTTCGAAACGGTAATGAAAACTTGATTCTTGTAACACATGAAGGATTGAAACTGACCAACCCAGAGCTTCTTCGCGAGTGGACTTTGGTTATCGATGAGAGCCCCTCAACACTGAAATTTCACCACGATACACTGGGAGCTCTTGAGGCTCAGCAAATCTTCCGCATGACCGATATCAACGATAATTTTTTGACCATCAAAAATGGCATGATTACGGAGATGAAGCAGCGGGTAACCACTTACAAGGCGTCTAAAAAGGACCAAATCAAAGCCTCTACCCTCTCTGGGCTTGAGTACAAGCTCTTTGACGCCTTGCTGAGCGAACAAATTATCTACGTTGAAGAAGGACTTAAAAAAGGCAAGGTGGTCTTTCACTTTCACACCATTATTGAAAGTAACATTTTCGAACATATCAAACATGCCAAAGAAACCCATATTTTATCGGCGACGATTCAAGGTGGCCTGTTCGACTTGTTTTCCAAAAAGTTTGGATTTCAGTACAAGCGCTCGCCGCTTACTCCTGCACCTTTTGAGTACAGCTGTGACATCACTATTTTCCCAATGATGAATGGCATGTGGTCAAAGACCCAGGCTTTGAAAAATAATAGTGGTGACCATTACTGGTTTCACTTGGCCATGCGCGATTGCCAGATGATCGACAGAGTACTGGCAAACGCAATCAATAACACACCAGAAGAAGATTTCCTGGTGATTGCCAATAGCTGGGCCGATTTTGGCCCGAACTACGATATCCCCAACAAAAAAAATGGTATTGATTACAGCTCCATTGACTGCCGTGGCTTGAATGTTTATAAGGGCAAAACCGCAGCGAGCCTGCTATTCAGCGGTCGTCCTTCACCTAATGATCAAAAAAGTTTGCAGATTCTTTCTGACAAACACGGTATTAGTCTCATCGACTTGATCAACGCATGGATTGTGACGAACAAATTAGAAGCCAGCCTTCAAGCTGCTACTAGGACAGCAGTTCGAGATAGAGAAAACAAAAAACCTGTTTTCCTGTACGTACAGGACCTACAGGTAGCCGAGTATCTAAAAAGCACTCATATGATTAATGCAATGATTGATACAAGCTTAGCGCTGACCCCACCGAAACAAAAAGACAATCGGTGCGCTGTCACAGCAGATGAAAAAAACAAAGTAGCTAATTTCATCAAAATTTCCTTTGAAAAAGGAATGCGGCGCCTAGACATTAATAAAGCTTTGATTGAACTGTGGGAAATCTCCGAGACCACCGCTCGGAGATGGACTAGAAACATTCTTCAAGGGGTTAATCCAAAACCCGCTGAAGGGCTCGAACAATTCCTTGTCTAAATAGATATAGCCCCATTTAGATGGGGCTGTCAAACTACATTGCAAAACCGATCATATCCCTAAGAGTATAACTTAGAGATGTGACCGTTTTCGAAAAACTCAAGGTCATTCTAGAACAAAAACAGCTATTCCAATCACAAAGACAAACGGAATGCCCGCAGGGCATGAAGTCGCGAAGCGCCCAACAACACCATTTGAACAGTACAATACATCTAGATTCCAAAATCAATAGAACCATAATTTCTCAGCTTTCGGCTTTTACCTTCAGACACCATCAACAACACTAAAAACATTTAAACTCTATCGAATTTAAAAGTAACAATCGGTTCATATGGATCTACCTTCACCCTACGGGTGCACTCGCGGGCTCGTGCGATTTTAATCAACCGCACAGAACTCTATCTGTTTATCATAACGCTTTTAACGATATATAGTTCCGAGAACACAATCCGTCCTAGTCGCCAATGGCGCTATTTCGGATCCATTCAACTTTTGCCATGGAAATCAAAAACCCAGATGTAGCTTGAATGTAATCGTACCCATGCAAGCAACACCGCTTTAAAAATTACTGTTCAAAGTGTTTAGATCAGGGTAGGCCATGCTGTATAATGGAACGTATACCACCCTACAAAATACGGAATTTCTAGCTTTCTGCTGGAGTGGTCGCGTCCCGGGCAAATAATTTTCTATCATTAAAAACTGCTATTTCCCGTGTCGGTCCTTCGGACTAATCAAGCTCGATTTGCAAACACCAAAACACCCCCAAGCCCGCGTATTATCGGGCGCTGGTTATATACTGTGGGCGGTGCACTTAATACTTTTTGTATCGACTACAGTGCAATTGAATACCAGACTGCATGAGCTCTTGGTTATTAATATTCAAGGTAGTCTTTAACGCTCCCTACCAGGCAATGGATTAAACATAGTAAACCCATCATATTAAATATATATATGTACTTCCAGGTTTTTTATGGAAGTTTGAGCCAAGGGACAATCATTCATACCCGTCGACACCCAATACTGAAGAGCATCAAAATACCCATGAATTCTATATATCCTTCAATGATCATCTACTGCATTACCGGCGGAATGATCTTATTCAATGCTTTGCGTTACCTTTCACTCATTTGAGAGAATCAAGAAACAAATTTTCATCGATAGCGATCTTCAAGATGCACAAAATTTAATGCACGCTGAATGACAGGTAAATATGCCATCACCATTATCCGTATTGGTTTGGAATAGACATGACCGACAGCGTTAATAAATACGGTCACTTGCGACCTCTTCAAGTATTACCTACAACTAACAAGCCAACTCTGGCATTACAAATGGAAATTTATGAACCACGTATACGTTGAACCTCAACCCTCAGCCCGCCTTGAATCCGCCCCAATAACTTTCTACGTGCTACAGCATATCAATGGCCAATTTGTTACCAACTTGCGCTATAGAACCGAGAAAGAGGCTGTTGATGTGGCTCGGAAACTCGGTTTCACTCCATGGGTGGCTCGGGTTCGAATTACGAATAGACGCAATCCTGAACACTGGCGATTTGCTGAATGAATGAGTATCAATGACCTTGCCTCCACGTGGGGCTGAGGTCGATCAAATTGGATAATCCACAAATTTACGAGGTGATGAGAATCGTAAGCGGCTAACCCTACTTGCATCCCCTCACCACCAGGTGGACAACGGTTGCGGCTAGCACCAACAAACGACCGTTAAACGATACCTTCCTGACGAGCGGTATTTGGTATCATCAAAATAGCATTTTAGAATTGTCGATACCTTGATACGCTGATACCACCTTAAGTGATACTAGTGGAGTTAACCGCCATGTCCCGCACTTTCCTTTACTGCCGAGTCAGCAAATCCGGCCAGTTCACAGAGAACCAAGTACAGGAAGTGAAGTCTGCTGGCTTCGACGTACATGTGGGCCGGGTGGTGGAAGAAACTGTCTCAGGCAGTATTCCTGCCAAGGAGCGTAAAGGCTTCCAGACTTTGCTGGGCAAGATGGAATCAGGTGACGTGCTGATCGTGACCAAGCTGGATAGGCTGGGCCGTAACGCGATGGATGTACGCCAGACGGTTGAACACTTGGCGTCTGCTGGCATCCGTGTTCACTGCCTCGCTTTGGGGGGCGTGGACCTGACTAGTGCAGCAGGCAAGATGACGATGCAGGTGCTTGGGGCGGTAGCAGAGTTTGAGCGTGACTTGCTGATCGAGCGTACCCAGCAGGGTTTGATTCGTGCCAAGGCCGAAGGTAAAAAGCTGGGAAGACCAGAGGCAAAGGGCACCACAAAAGCAGTGTTTCATCACAAGGCATTGAATATGACGCAGGCAGAGGTAGCAGCTGTCCTGAAGATCGGCATTGCTACAGTCAAACGACACTGGAACAAGGCCTAATCCTCTTCTAGCGAATACCGCTGCCCCGCCAAGTGCGGGGCTTTTCTTTGAAACTTGATATTTTAAATTTATAGTTGCCGGCAGCGAGGTGGCATGGGAATGGCTCTTAACCTCGACCCATCCTGTGCGGGAGATCCGCCGATCTGCCAGATTCTCCGCCCTGATATTCCGCCACAGATTCACAGGCAATATTCGGCCAAGGGCTAATGTCGATTTTGAAAACTTGGGTATCAGTGGACTTCAAAGAGTGGCTTACGACCGACAGAGAACGGCCAGAAGCGGACGTCTAACTAGGAGAAAATAAATCTATCCCCATTTGCTACGCACTGAACCAAGCGACTTGCCACGACTCAACTCGACATGGCGTTTGTCACCAAGCCACTTCGGTCCTATCTTAGGCGCACGATCAGGATTAGCTGCGGAGCGCGGGCATGGAAGATAGAGAGCAGCTGTACGCATTGCTGGCCCAAAAAGACTGGGAGGCGATAGGTAAAATCATCTACAAGAACAAGAAGGCGAGGACGCAAGACCCCTTTTTGTCTCAGGTTACTACGTTCTTTGAGGCTGAGTTTTTTACCTTCGCAGAGCCATTGGCACCTGCTGCGCGCGCGAAGCAGTTTGAGTTCACTAACTTGATTATCGAACTAGGTCAGCACGGCTTTAGCCAGGCCTTTGTGGATCGTTTTGTGGATGAGCGTTTGAAGCTAATGCAGGAAACCAAGCACTCTGCACTACTCAACTACGCCCAGTCGTATCAACACCGCCCCTTGGCCAAGCAAATCATTCAGTCTTTTTTGCAGACAAAACCAGAAACGGTTGCTGCTAGCCTGCGTGAGAACCTGACAATCCGCGCAACAGAAGTGGTAGCCGGCAAGGCCAAAACCATTCGCCTGTTCAAGTCTAAGCAAGAAGAACACTTCTATGAGGCGGTGCGTCGGGTTTTTCCGACCTATCATCCCTACCCCAACGTCGCCTTAAGCTGTGTATTGGATTACCAAGCCATCAAAGATCAGTTGTCCGAAAAGGCTAGGTCATATTTCTTCCGGGCCATCATCGATAGTGTGGTGTTTGATGTGGGCAGTGGGTATGAGCCGAGATACTTCATCGAGCTGGATAGTAGCTTCCATGATGAGGCTCAGGCCCAGGCCAATGATCAGCTAAAGGACTCTATTTTCCGAGCAGCAAACACCAAGCTCATTCGCATCCGGCCCCTGAACGCCAAGGCCTCGTCGGTTGAAGAGTTTGAGAAGCTGGTGCGTGAAGTAATGCGCCAGCTTTAAGCAGCAAACATAAAAAGCCGGAGTGCCCCATCCCATACGCAGATAAGCTGCGTGCAGAGGTGGCGCGGATCGTAGTAAACGGGGGGCAGATTTGTTTTCCCTACTATTGACGTTCGTGGCGCCTACCATCGTTGCTCACCGGCTATATTGGGTCGTTTTCAGCCGTCCGCAGCAGGCAGTAATCGGCCAAGAGCAGCCATCGCGTTCCGGCTGCCAGGCTCCTTCATTGCTAAGAACAGTGCGTCGTGATACGACGCGAAGACCTCTGACAGAACAATCACTCCTTATTGGCTATTAGCAATTCAAACGTTAATGCACGTTTCGCGTAGTGTGCAAGGCTTGTTAGAAAACCTGTAAATTACTTTTGGCGATGTAAAACTGCAACTTTAGTCGAAATATTCATATGACCCGCTACTTGCGGGCGAGCCTTTCGCTGCTAGTGTATAAATCAGAACTAAAATGATGATGTATTAGCTTTCATGTCATCAGAGAGCTTTTCTGATTTTCAGAAATAAATAGGTGGATTATGAAAGTACGTGACATGATCCTGGCGATCCAGGAAAAGCTCAACATACAAGTGGATGGTAATGCAGGCCCTCAGACTTGGGGGGCGATCTATAAAAGCCAGATCGGAGAGCTTCCTGTACAAGGTCCTGAAAATCTGGATAGCTCAGTAGATGAGCGCAGTGCAAAAAATATAGCCACGCTGCTTCCGGAGGTTCGCCCTCTGGCACTTGCCCTGATAGAGAAGGCCATTTTACATAGTATCGTGATTGAAATCATAAGCGGTACACGAAGTTATGCCGAGCAAGATGAATTGTATGCGATTGGACGAACTAAAGAGCTGCACAGGAAGCCGGTAACCAACGCAAAGGGTGGGCACTCCAACCATAATTTTGGAATTGCTTTCGACATCGGGATATTTATTGGCGAGCACTACCTGGGTGACTCCCCACTCTACGAAACATTGGGTGCACTTGGGGAAGAGCTTGGTTTGTTTTGGGGAGGGCGCTGGAAGAGCTTCTATGATGGTGCACACTTCCAATTAAGACCTAAATGGGCGCTAAACATGACCGAGTCGGAAATGCTCTCTGAACTTCGCAATCGCAAGGAAAATGGTGTTTATGCTTATGCCTGACCTAACTTCCTTGGCTCCGCCCATGAGAACAGCCCATGAGAACAAATTATCCATGCAATACAAAGAAACTGGAAACCGAATCCAATATTCAATGGCTGCCGCGCTGGGCTCCTTATGGCTGAAGCAAAAAATATTGGTGAAAAAAAATTAGCTTCCGACAATGTGTTTACGACCTTTGACTATCGCAACAGTACAACTTCCGAAAACATGGTTAACACTATCTCGGGCGCGCTCAAAGCTACCATGAACATCACTATCGGCTGAAACCTGTTTTAGGCCAACAGCAGATTGAATTTAGCTTTGTGAACATCGCTCTGAGATAGATCAGAAGGTAGGAGAATGAAAATGTCTCGAAATGCGCTATTTATCATCACAATTGTTATTGTTAGCTGCCTCGCAGCTTATGTGGCGCACGGAATGTTTGCTGTCGGTACTTTGCCAGAAATAGAAAAAAGCAAGATGTATTTCGCTGCTTCAGTGCTTGCTTTTCTAGCGTTCATATTCATGCTTTCCATAATAATTTACGCACTAGGTCCTGAGCCAACCTCTCCGACTGTTGAGCCTCCGGGAAGGCTCATTTTTGATTCGTGCGTAAAGATTATTCCGCCATTGGTCACATTGATCGTTGGGTTCTATTTCGGAGCAACTCAGGTTAACAATCAAATACAACCAAGGCCCACGGCCACTGCTATTGTGGCCCCCGCCGACAGCTCAAACCGTAATTAAAGAAAGAGGACGTCCTCTATAAAAATATATATTCCTCTTAGACTTGCAGTTTGACTCGCCTTGCGATGGTAGAAGAAGAACCGCTTCAGATCGCGCCCAAGACCATGTCTCATTCAGACTCACTCGTGCAGGGCTTGGGTGCAATAGTATCGACCGTGCTTACTTAGGAGTTCCGATGAGTATCAACAGAGATTTTTTCTTCGACCATATCCGTGAACATCTTTTCAATGGTTCGCTCCGCCAGAGCCAACTCGATGGGATGAACGCAATCCTTGACAAATGGGAAGACGAATCACCGCAAGACGATGATAGATGGCTAGCCTATATGCTTGCTACTACGCACCACGAGACTGGCCGAACCATGCAGCCGGTGCGTGAAACATTCGCTGCGACGGATGACGACGCAATTAGGCGACTTGAAAGGGCTTGGGGTGCAGGCAAACTGCCGTGGGTCAAAACACCCTACTGGCGCCTCGATGACGACCACAAATCCTGGTTTGGTCGAGGGTTCGTTCAACTGACGCATAAAGCCAACTACGAAACACTTGGCGACGCCATTGAAGTCGATTTAATCACTGATCCAGACGAAGCGTTGGTTCTCGATACGGCTTTGAAGGTGATGTTCGTTGGGATGCGAGATGGACTCTTCACTACCGCCAAACTATCTGACTTCTTTAACGTGTCCAAGGAGAACTGGATCCAGGCGCGCAAAATCATCAACGGCCTGGAAAGTGCAGATCTCGTGGCCAGTTACGCAAAAACCTACTACGCTGCTATTAGCTATACGGTCAGCTGATCCCGGCAGCTTTAACTATTGTGAGCGACGCGGCGAACCCTGCTACTTTGGAGTGGCCGCTCGTTGCCGATACTGTTGAAAAAGTCGGCTTCGATTTCCTTCGCAGAAAAGTACGCGCCTGAGATTTAAATCTGTACGTTGCGCACGAGATTCGTGGCTGAAATTTTACGTAATTGCCTGCAAGATTGGTGTTTCAGCAATCAATGCATGGACAGTCAGCCCAAACCGCTACCGGCGAAAAGCAATCGATCAAGAGAATCCTATCCAAAAAATTTATACTTGATAATTGTTAACTCTCAACTAATCTTCATTTCAATGCCACCTTAAAAAGCAAAGCAAGCAACTCTTTGTGATGTTATTTCACTATAAAGTATAGTTGAGGCATGAATATGATTCGATTCTGCGCTAACAGCTTATTGAAGTTGGCTCCTGCTTTACTGGGTGGCCTATGGTTGTCCGGATGCGCTACCGTTTCAGCTCCGGCTCCAACCGAAGTGGCGTATGACGGACAGTTAGCTCTAATACCCCTGGCAACACCGATTCCTGTCCGTACCATTGAGACATTCGACAAAAAAACCAATCGACGCGTAGAAACTGACGTCCTGTCGATGAAGTCTTCTGATATAAGGAAGAGACTAACTAGCTATGAAACATTCACTACGATACAAAAGCGAGATACATCAGGCGGATTAACTTATGTCGGCAACAGTGCAAAATCAGCCAAGGGTACATACGTCATTACGTTTGATTACGTTAACTCGAACACCCAAGAAATTACATTTAACAATGATGGTGGCACAAGAAAAGCCCTTGGACAGATTGGCGTTGGTTTGAGAATTGTCGCAGACGTGACGACGCTTACGAATGATGTTGATATCGGTGGGTTAATGCCGATAGGGATTGCTTTTAAAGATAACAAAATTAGTGGAAGCCTTCGATTCAAAGCTTTTGGGCTGAGTAACGATAAGGTCGCCTCTCTGATACCCTCAGATGTGCAAAGCTTGGATGTCTCTGGTATACAGAAAGCATTTGAAGCCGCCGCCACGGTTCGCCTGCTAATTAGTCTGGATGAAACCACCCTCGAGCCAAATCTCATCGGAGTGACCGGCGTAGCCATTAATGATTCTACAAGGGCTTTAAATGCCGCTAAACTACAGCTCACTAATTCCCGGTAAATATCTGTTGATGTATCATGCAAGGAGAGATTTATTATCCGGTAGATGAAAACAAGATTAGATACCAACAAGGCATCAAATGAAAATTGTCGCCCATTCATTTTTTTGTGTTTGCCACCTCAACTAGCTTAGGTGCTCGACTCGTAGATAAACTTTAGCAGATTGCTCGAAAAACAAAGCCAGCGGCGGAGGACGTGCTTAGCATTCAGACGAACCATGAAAAAATCGAATTTTTAATTAGGGTTTGATCAGGTTTTACTTTTAGTCAAAAGAAAGATACCACGTGACCTTGCATGCGGACTGCCATTTTTAAATGAGGTTAAATCTATAATGCTCTCCAGAATCCTGGATATTTTAACCCTCTCAGCAATATTCTCAATATGTATCGAGTGCCGCAATCTGTCACATGGATAAAGATACAAGCGGAACATTAAAATCTGACTCGGCTATTATTTTTCCTCCACCAACCTTGAAGTAGACTCTGACAAAGAGGAGGAGCGTCGGTTTTTCTCTACTCCTATTGGTCAATATATTGCTATTTATTGGGAGCGTGGGAATATTTTTAATATTACAGAGAAAAGGTGGGTTGAGAGCGGGTCAACTTTCAAGTCTTTATACTTTGAAATCGGCAAGGGCTTCTTTCATATGACGATAACCAAGCGCGATGAAACAAATTTTACCGTTAAATTTTGTAATATTACTGGCAGGTCTCCGCTATGCACACAAACATCAGGGGCGCGATTAACTCCAAGCTTAATCGAACAGGCAGTAAACAAAAATGAAGAATTAGTAAACGCTCAAAACAATCGTTAATGATTTTGTTTGAAGGCTTGCCCTGGCCATTCTGCCGTTGGGAACGACCGCTGTGGGTCGCCTTCTGCCGGTCATAACCATGAAGAGTGTTGGTCAAATCCAGTTCAAAGGACTGTTCATGTCGAATGCAGACAATTGGGTTGGCCTTAGCAATTACTTACCCAGCCCCAGCCAGCGGTAAGATGATCTAAGCTTCCGCACCATCAATCAAGGACGATAGCCATGTCAGATAACCCAGAAGCCAAGATCGCCACTGCGGACGCTCTAACGTTGCTCCTGCATAACCAGCACGCCTTAGGTGCTGCCATAGAAGAGATCACCAAGTGGCTCTCAGAGAACGGTGTGGGGAGTGTCGCCGCTAACGCCATGGCTGCCATGGAAACACTCGACACGAATGCACAAGCCATCACTGACGCCATCATGCGACTACGCCTTTAATCGCTGACAGCCAGAGAGTAGCAACCTATAATCTGTCCCGCTCGCCCGGCGTGGACAGTGCCCGTCTTCGCTGGATGCAGTACGTCACGCCGGGTGAGCCCCGTCATTGTTTATCTGGCTGGCGTACAGATCGACCCCCACCCCATGCCGAGTCTGTCAGAGACGGGGGCTTTGAAATGTGTGGGAAACGCTTCAGTGCTTTGGAGTATCCGTAGACGGAACACCGGGTTGAAGCAAATTGGCAACCGTCATCACCAAACCTTCCAGCGACCACGGTTTTGCGAGGAATTGGGTGGTGGCGGGCAGCCCAATGAAGGTGTCAGTCCAGCCGCTTGTGATGACCACCGGCATCTCGGGCCATCTACCACGGACAAGCTCTGCCAGTTCAGCACCTTGAATCTGGCCCGGTAGGCCATGGGCAGCGATGATGAGTGCGCATCGGGTGTCCGACGCGAGCATGTGGATCAGTGCATCATCAGCGTTCGAGAATGCAACACACTCGGCACCAACCTCGCTCAAGGTTTCTCTCATGAGTTCCCGCAACAGGGACTCATCTTCGACGATTACGATTTCGCCGTTGATGGGTGGCAGCCGAAAATTCACATCCATTCTGTGTTGGTCCTGAGTCAGCTCTAGGGCTTTCAGTCTTTCACCTTCGGCGAACCGGGTCCACGTATTGCTTCGGCGTGATTTTCGTGGCTCCTTGGGAAGCGGTCTTTCCTTATGCCTCTATTTTGCTTGAGGCTTCCGAGTCGGGCTGGACCATCGTATATACCCAGTCGAAATGGTGCAGTTGACCGCAGTTCCAACACGCCTTCCTCTCGTTCACTTCGAGATGCTCTATCGCCATTGGGCTCTTGCATTTCATGCAAGGCGCGATGCAAAGGTTCGATGGTTCGACTATGTAGGTTTCTTCGTTTTCGCATCTAACGAGGTGTTTATTGCCGCACGTCGGACATTCGACCGTGGCACTGGCTTCAACCTGAGATTGGCTTGCGTACATTTCTTTCCCGCATGCATCGCAAGTGAACGTGTCGATTTTGTTTATCGACATCACTAACGTGGCTGACGCAACACGCTCTATCTCGTCCAGAATTTCTTGAACGGTAGTCGGAGTGAGCTTGAGGTTGCGTGTATCAGCGAGAGCGGGCGCGTGCAGGAAACTACCTAGCTTCTGGTAGTGCTTGTTGAGCCAATCGACCGAAAACATCTTGTAGTCGCCGATGGGGAATGGAACACCGTCTGGGCCAGTGAACTCGATTGACATGTTCAGATCGGCTTTTGGCTCGAAGCTGCGAAGCATCTTCAATGCTTTGTCTGGTTGCCATTTCCGAAAGATGGCGGGAGGCAATTTTGGGCCAATTTGCTCTAGTTTCTGATAGACGATACGTTCGAGGGCCAGTCGCAGTTCAAGGCAAGCGTGTCGTAATGAATTCTCGTCTCCAGCTTCGATGAACGTCTTTGCTCGTGCAAGGTAATCATCGATATCGTAAATGCTCATAATCGTCCGTCCCTAGTGGATTTGAGGTGCGAGCTTACCGAGTGTTCTGATTGGCTGCCCTTCGTGTGATCGCCATACGCATATCCCATCCGTGACGAATCCCACTCACGTTCCCGGTTGTACATGTCACTAAGTGTCCACTTCAACCGTTCGTGTTCAACCTTCAATGAGGAGAGGGCGGTAGAGCTATCCCGGTGCATGACGATCAACACGGCGATGTTCTGGTGAGCCTTCCGTAAGTCTCGACGTGTCGTCTCCAGTTCCGCACACAACAGGTCACAGTGGTGCTTCAGCATCGCCGTGTAGGAGGGCATGAATCCTGTGGAAAGCGGTCTGGTTGCACTCAGTGTGAAAGCCAGTGCTACCCGGCCATCAGGATCGTGGCGGCC
>Ga0065714_10002956_pt1 | contig 14426 bp, 9 predicted proteins | sample MisRhiReplicate2_FD_59101 | JGI IMG/M metagenome (GOLD analysis project Ga0065714, IMG submission 59101) | Miscanthus rhizosphere microbial communities from Kellogg Biological Station, MSU, sample Rhizosphere Soil Replicate 2: eDNA_1 v2... | ecosystem: Host-associated > Plants > Roots >...
GGCGTCCAGTTCTTCGGCGATCAGCATGGTCAGGCCGGTCCAGATGCCCTGGCCCATTTCCGAATGGCCGAGCAGCATGGTGACGCTGTTGTCATTGCCGATCCGTAAAAATGCATTGGGCGCGAAAACATTGCCTTGATTCTCGGCGCCGATCGCAAAGCGACGGCCACCAGGAATGACAAACGCCACCACCAGACCACCGCCCAGCACCGCGCTGCCCTTGAGAAAACCGCGGCGTGACAGAGGATTGAGGCTGTTCATTGTTCGGACTCCCTTCAACGTGGCATCAACCGATCTCGGCGGCGCGTTTAACCGCTGCGCGGATCCGCGGGTAGGTGCCGCAGCGGCAGATGTTGCCGGAGAGCGCCTGATCGATGTCGCTGTCGGTGGGCTTGGGAATTTTCGCCAGCAACGCGGCGGCCGACATGATCTGCCCGGACTGGCAGTAACCGCACTGCACCACATCGAGTTCGGCCCAGGCTTGTTGCACCGGGTGCGACCCGTCGGTGGACAGTCCTTCGATGGTGAGGATTTTTTGCCCATGGGCCACGGCTGTGGCGGGGGTGACACAGGAGCGCAGCGGCGCGCCGTCGACATGCACGGTGCAGGCGCCGCACTGGGCCATGCCGCAACCGAATTTGGTGCCGGTCAGGTGCGCGACATCGCGCAGGACCCACAGGAGCGGCATGTCTGCGGGGACATCCAGCGCCTGGTCCTTGCCATTGATGTTGAGGGTCAGCATTGCGAATTTCCTCAGATTCACGGTGTTCTGAAGGGGCTCTCGGGAACCTCGGGTTATCCCTACAGCTAAGCGTAAAATACCGGGCGAGACCGGTTCATCGACCACCGGTCACACGATGAAGGCGAACAGGATCGCTCTGTAGCAGCTGACGAGCAGCGCGAGGCTGCGTTCGGCGACGCAGTCGTCGTGAAGTCAGGCTATGCGGTGTGCCAGGACAACCGCGTTCGCAGGGTTTACGACGACTTCGTCGCCGAACGCAGCCTCGCGCTGCTCGGCAGCTGCTACATAGGGCGAGTAGGGCTTAGAAGTCGGTGGACACCGAGAGCTCACGCCATGCCTGCAGCTCAACGGCGACGAAGGCGTTCTTGGCTTCGATCGCCGCGACACAGTCGCTGCCCAGCGGTAAGCGCAGCGGCGCTTTTTGCGCTTGCACCAGGGTGATCATGGCTTGGGCGAGCTTGTCCGGATCACCTGGCTGATTCAGGGTCACGGCTTTGGCAATTTTGCGCACCTCACCCGCCGTGTTGTCATAGTCGGCAATCGAGGCCGCAGATTCGACCAGCGAATTGCCTTCGAGGAACTCGGTACGGAAATAGCCCGGCTCGACAATGGTCACGTTGATGCCCAGCGGTGCGAGCTCGGCGTGCAGCGCTTCGCTCAAGCCTTCGACGGCAAATTTGGTCGAGCAATAAACGCCGAAACCCGGCCCCGACGTGTAACCACCCACAGAAGAGAGATTGATCACATGTCCACGGCGAGCGGCGCGCATGTGCGGCAGGACGGCGCGCGTGACATTCAGCAAACCGAAAACGTTGGTTTCGTACACGCGGCGCACTTCATCGGCGCTGGCTTCTTCCACCGCGCCGAGCACGCCGAAACCGGCATTGTTGACCAGTACGTCGATGCGCCCGAAGTGCTCGATGGCCGCGTTGGCGACCGCAACGCCCTGGGCTTCGTTGGTCACATCAAGGGTGGCGGCCAGCAAGCCTGGCTGCTCGCCAAAACGCTGGGTGATGCTGTTGGCGTCACGCGCGGTGGCGACTACGGCGTCGCCGTTGGCCAGCGCGGCGGCAGCGATCTTGGCGCCGATACCGCGAGAAGCACCGGTGATGAGCCAGACACGTTTGAAGTGTTGGGAAGTGGTCATGATTGCGAATCCTTGTAGTCAGTTGGGGTAGGCACAAGGTACGCAGGAACATTGGTCGGAAAAATGCCCTCGTGTTACAAGCACTATGAAACGTTCTTTCATAATGGCGCCTGCATGAATCACGACCCTTTCGACGGTTTGACCGAGTTTCTCGCCGTCGCCGAGCACAAAAGCTTCACCCTGGCCGCGACCCGGCTAGCCGTTACGCCCACCGCCGTCAGCCACGCGATCAAGCTCTTGGAACGACGCACCGGCGTGCTGCTGTTTCAACGCACCACGCGCCGAGTGGCGCTGACCGAGGCCGGCGCCAGTCTGTTTGCCCGCTTGCGTCCGGCGGCCAGTGAAATCGATGAAGCACTGGCGGTACTCAGCGGTTTTCGTGATCAGCCCATGGGCACGCTGCGACTCACAGCCCCGCGATTGTCCGGGGCCTTGTTGATGGAGCCGCTGATTCCGCTGTTCCGCGAGGCCTACCCGCAAGTCACCCTCGATATTTCCCTGGACGACGCTACGGTCGACCTGATGGCCGGTGGCTTCGATGCCGGGATTCGCCTGGGAGAGTCGATTGAAAAAGATATGGTCGCGGTGCGCCTGACACCTGACCTGCAATGGTCGGTGGTGGGCTCCCCGGTGTACTTCGCCAAGGCTGGCAAACCCGCCGTCCCGGAAGATCTGACCCGACATCAATGCATCGGCTTTCGCTTCTCGACCTCCGGCAACGCGCATCGCTGGGAGTTTCGCCGTGAGGGTCGGGACTTCACCGTGGGTGTCGAGGGTGGCGTGATCGTCAATGACCGCCGGTTGTTGGTGGCGGCCGCTCGCAGCGGTTCGGGGTTGGCCTACGCCTGTGATCTGGAGATTGCCGACGAGTTGGCGGATGGACGCCTGGAGCGGGTGCTGCAACCCTTCGTGCCACTCAGTTCAGCGTTGTACCTGTACTTCCCCAGCCGCACCCAGACGCAGCCGAAACTGCGGGCCTTTATTGATTTGGCCACCCGGTGGATCGCTGAAAAAGGAGGTCTGGGCCGCAGCTGAACCGTCGACTTCAGACCACGGCGCGACCAGACCTTTACCCAGCGATGCTGTGCCAGAAGACGACTACATCAAGGTTGTTTCACGTAAGCCGCGCTGTACTTCTGATATTCGCCAAAACCGGTCACTTCTGCGGCGCCATTGAGCAACTGCAGGCGAAACAGCGGGTCGCCCTCGGGGTCGAGTGCGATGACGAGGTTGCCGGCGAGCAATGGGAACTGATGATGGACTTCAACGGGCGGATCCTTGAGCTGAAAAATGCTCAGGTTGATGTCCGCCATCTCGGGGCCGTTGTCGATCCCCGGCACTACTTTGAGGGTCAGCTCGCCGACACGCCGATCCTGGACATTGCTCACGAGGTAGCGCCCTTCTCGCTGACTGTCTGCTACCCGCTCCAGCTTTTGCGCGGCGACTTTGAACGCGGTCGGCCTGACATTGATGCTCAATTGGCGGGAGCCGTTGATCCACGTGCCGGTCTGGCTGCCCTGCTCGTTCGGCGTACCTTCGATGAACCAGTTGCCGATCATCTGACCGTCGTCGTCCAGTTCACGCAGAATGATTCCGCCATCTTCATAGGTATTGCCCACCAGCCGGATCGGTTTACCACTGCCGGTCTTCCTGTAGCGAACTTCACCGACGTAGACATCACCCTGACGTTGCCACCACAGCTCAACCGGGATCTTGTCATCGAGGGTGCCGCGCAACATGACAGGCGCTTCACCGACAGGACCTTCGAGGCGACGACGCTCCGCCCACTGGCCGGACTTCAGTTCACGATCGGTGACGTCCACGTAGCCATAAGGCATGTACGGATTGGCTTCCGACGGCTTTTGCACCACCTCTGTTTTCTCGGCCACCTTCACAGGAAGGTTGTCCTGTATTTGCCAGGTTGCGCTCTGGTGCCAACAGCAACCGCTTTTGGACCGGGTACGCAGGCTCTTGGTGACCGGGTCGATGTCGAACATGCCCAGATTTTCGTTACGGGTCAGTGCGGAAAAGGGCTCGCTCAACACGAGCGTCGGACTCTCGGGATCGAACAGATAGATGTCGTAGGAAGGGCCGCCATAGCCCGCCTTATTGCCATCGCGTACGGCCAGATCTTGTTGCCCGTCGAAATTGAAATCGCCGAACAACAGCAGATTCTGATCGGCATACGCCAGGTTCCGGTCGAACTCCGAAGCTTTGCGGCCTGGCTTGAACAGGGCGAACGCTTCGGCTGACTCGATGCGCTGCACCACCTGCCCACCGGCCCTTTTGCGCAACGTAATCAGCGCAGGAGCGCCGTCGAAAGTCTGGGTCGGCGGCTGTGCAAACAGCACGTCGATGACGTATTTCTTCGCGGGGTCCGTGAGGTGATACGTCAACGGCCCGGCGTTTACAGCAGCGGCAGCCAGCAGGCAGGAAACAGCCAGTAAACGAGGGGTAACCATGATGCAGAGCGTCCTTGCGGCAAACCAGGTTGGCAAGTCTAGCGGCTATCGGGTCATGCCGACATGTTTGATTCCATCGCCCAGGGAAACTCTTTCAACTTGTCGATCTACGGTACGGCCAGTCGACCCGCGGCTGACTACGCTGAAAGTCCAGCCTGAGTAATCCGCAGAGGAGCTACACCATGCACCGCGTTCAAAAACTTACGCCCTGCCTGTGGTTCGACGATCAAGCCGAGGAGGCCGCTAAGTTCTACTGTGCGATCTTCGATCATTCGAAAATCAGCGCCACCACCCACTACGGCAAGGCCGGTCAGGAGATTCACGGCAGGCCTGAAGGTTCGGTGATGACGGTCAGTTTCGAACTGGACGGACAGAGTTTTACCGGCCTCAACGGCGGTCCGATATTCAAGTTCAATGAAGCGGTTTCATTCCAGGTCAATTGCCATACCCAGGAAGAAGTCGACCACTTCTGGGGGCGCCTGTCCGCGGGTGGGCCCGTTGAGGCCCAGCAATGCGGCTGGCTCAAGGACAAATTCGGCGTGTCCTGGCAGATCGTACCGGTGGCCCTGATGGACATGATGAAAGACCCTGANACGGCAAAATCCCAACGNGCCATGACGGCGATGTTGCAGATGAAAAAACTCGATATTGCAGCGCTGCANCGAGCCTTTGANGGCGAGAGCTAATACACTTCGACGCTGACCTGCCGAGGACGCTGACCATGAAGCCCGCCGTTGCCAAAGACGCTGACAAAGCCCCGCGCTTCTGGCGCGACGACGCCCTGCCCTTCATCGAAGCCCGTTCCATCGCTGACGGCCGCGAGGTCTGCTACACCCGGCATTCTCATCAGCACTTTTCCATCGGTGCGATCACGGCCGGGCGCAGTACCTACCTCCACGAGCAATCGCAATTTCAGGTCAGTGCCGGCACCGTGGTGCTGATGAATCCCGGTGATGTCCACGCCTGCAATCCCATCGATGACCAACCGTGGTCGTACCTGATGCTGTACGTCGAGACACCCTGGCTGACCGATTTGCAGCATCAGCTCGGTTTCAGCCAGAACTTGGCGTTTCGTCGGTTTTCCATCACCCACACTCACGACTGCGACCTGTTTGCCGGCCTCAAAGGTTTGTACGACGTACTGGTCGATGGGCAGCAAGACGTGTTGCGCAAGCAAAGCGCGGCCGTGGAGTTTTTCACCGACGTACAGCAGCGGCTCAACCCGATCGATCAACCGCTGCGCGAACCCAATTTCAAACTGGAACGGGCCGCCGAGTACATCCGCGACAACTGCACGCAACTGCTCAAGCTCGAAGACATTTGCGCGGCCGCACAGTTGTCGCCTTCCTACCTGATCCGCGCGTTCAAACAGCATTACGGCATGACGCCCCACGCGTTTGTGCTCAACCAGCGAATCCAGTTCGCCCGGGAACGGTTGCGTAGCGGCAAATTGATTGCCGATGTGGCACTTGAAGCCGGGTTTGCCGATCAGGCGCACTTTCAACGGGTATTTAAACAGCATTTGGCGGCGACGCCTGGGCAGTATCAACGCTGAAATGAAAGTTTGACTGTATATATGACGCAACACTCCGCAGCGGATATAAACAGTAATATTATTCCCGCGAATCAAAACACCTCCTCTCGCACCGCTATTTATCGGTCGCGCAGCGTCATTGGCCATAATGCCAGCACAACTATCAGCCAATAACGAAACACACCGACATACAGACCTGACAATGATATTTCGCACTTGCCTTTAACCTGAAACGGACAACTACAGCTTATATCTAACAGGCCACCACCTTGAAAGAGCTGCACCTGCATCAATTCGCTAAAAAAACATGGAAGTTATCTTATGTACACACCTATCGATGCACCCGCAGCCTCGCGCAATGAACGTCAGTCACAGGAAGTAAGAAAAGCCCTTATCAATGTTATTGATGACGAGTACTTGTTGAGCAGGCTCGGCAACACATGGAGTCGCCTTGGGGGGAGATCTGTAACCGGCTCGAGCCTTGATGAAGTTCAGCGTGCAGGGACAATTTATCTACTGCGCCTGACCCGGCAAGCCGATTTCATGAAGATGAAGATTAAAAGCGGTATACCGGAAGACTATGCCTTTCATGTCGATAAAAATGGAGAGCTCTGGGCCGTTGAAGAGAAGATGAGTCGGGGCGCACCCCCTGACATTGACTCAACCGAGATAAATGTCTTTTTTTATAGGGTCAGTATTACCCCCCACGCCAAAGCCGCCATACCCGGCATCGTCGACGACCTGAAACTGCTGGCCAATTTGGCCAGACAGGCTGGAGGGACAATTACCTCAAACGGGCGGATCTCGATTGGCCAATGGCTTCAGTTCCATGGTTTGCCGCAGCCAGGCACTAAAGAGGACACCCAACAGCTGATCGACGTGCTTAATTTCGCGAATCTTCCCGCAAGACCACCCTTGGAAAATTACTGGCAACTTCTGGACACTCCCGAAGATTCACCGTTCAGGTTGACTGAAACTACCCGCTCAATCATTGATCAGCAAACCCGACAGCTGAAAGACGATGCCTCCTTCCTGATCAAACAGATTGGCGCCAGGCTGATCAGAGAAAACGCCGGATCAGAAATGCTACCCACCAGCATTGAATACCGAATGCAAAGGCTGCTGGAAATCGCCCGACAATCCTGCAATCAGGGACAAAACTACCTCATTGCGCTGGGTTGGTTCGGTGAAGGGAGCGGAGAAAAGGCATCTCAACAGTTCATCGATCAACTGCTGATTGCTGCCATGTTGCTCGATCTCGATCCTGAGATCGACAGCGCCAACACCTCCTTCGCAGGCTTCGACATTTACGCCAAACGCTTCTTGCAACAAAAGCCTGGAGTAGTGCAACTGGAACTGGAAAAGCATCTGGCCAATCATTTCCAACTACATCAGATGCTCACTCCGCTGGTGGCGCAATGGATTCTGGCGGGCATGGCGCCGCAATTCCTGATCCGTAACCTACCGCCTGAACTACAAGTGGGCACCCCGGGTTGGGTAGTCTTTAGCCAGGCGGTGCACCTGGTTGAGGCCGTCGCCCCCGGCACTTCCCGGTTAATGTCCTATGAACACCTGCTCGGTTTCAGCCTGGTCCCGGGTTTAATGCCACAACTGGCGTCGTTGCACACCACGAACAACCTCGATCCGGTTGTGACATGGGCACTGATGAATGAGCTTGTCGAACGGGACGCTGACGGTAGCCTGAGCCAGAAAACAGTCCTGCGCGCCGTCGAAGAATACGACCGGTATGTCACGGCTTTAACCCGCGCCGTGAGTGACGTCAACACGCCAATTCCCAGCCGCAGAGCTATTGCGTTGAAGGAACTGACATCAAAAATACCTCGCTGCAACCCTAACGAATTGTTAGTAAAGCATCGTGGCAATGGAGGCGGCGCAGGGCGGAAGGTGTCGGTACTGGATCTGTACATGAGCGATGAACTTCATACCACCGACTGGGGGCGAATCAGAGGAAAGGATATTTATCAAGAGTTCCCCGAATTGAAAGACTTGTACCCCGCTAACGATTTGTATGAGGAGGCAATTCACGCTCATTACAATGGCATCACTACCGCGCTGTCGACCAATATTCGGTACGCACTGTCGCAACTGCATCAATCAGACAGGTCGTTCATCGAACATGGCCGACTGGCGATATACCAAGTAAAAAAAGACATTCCCAAGAACATCGTCGGCACATTGAAACCTATCATTTCTGCATTAAGCCCAATTGCCGGGTTGTACCCCCTGCCCGACCCGGTAGCAGATCCGGGACGCTACGGCGTCATCCTCTGTGCTGTGAAAGGGCCATTGATTCGTTGTTATGAACTGTTCCCACTAAGACTGGATTGCCGCTTCAACCAGGTTTTCAGGAACCGATTTTCCTACCACCTGATTTCCGATCCAGTAGGTGGAAATTTTGTTGATAGCAAACTGCTCTTGGACGCGCCCATCGACTTAGAGGCCTACGTTAAAAACATCACGCCGCGTGACGATAAGAATGCCTCGGTAGTGCTCACTAAAATTGGAGAATTCGGGACGTCGGCCCATGACACAACCGCGTCCAATCCGGTGCAGTACTTTAAATCCAGGCGGATAGAAGACGTCAGCAACCTGATTGCTGAACACAATCCGTATATTAATAAAGAAGAACTGAGCCAGATCGGCTTTGACCAGACAGACCGTGAGCTGGCCATTGAAAAAACTGACAAAGTGTTCAATGTCATTCTCAATCTGATCATCCCATTCAAGGAATGCATAGAAGAACTCTCTTCGGGTGTGCCCTCAAGACAGAAAGGCGCCATTGCCGGTTGCGTCATGGAGGCGGCGCTGATCGCGATCTCGCTGATCGCCGCGCCATTGAAAATTGTCGCGGGCTTCACAAAAGGCGCAACCCTGGTCACAAAACTGCTTTCTGCTTCCCGGGTCGCTGCACGGACGGTCATCGGGCTCTTTAATCCTCTGAGCGGCGTTCCTCAACTGCTAAAGGGCGGTGGAAAGCTGATTGGCAGGAGCCTGGCTAAGCTCAGTGTCCAATCCGCACCTCACTTTGCTCGTAAGCAATTGCTCCGACTGACTGGCACAAGCAGCTATGACTTGCTCAAAGCAGTTAATCATTCCGGCGCAGCGTCAGAGTTGCGCATGACACTGGACGCGGTGGGTCACGGGCGAGCGATTTTCAAAAATGACAGCATCGAAACCGCCGAGCACGTCCTCAAGCATCTGTACGACAATGACAAGAAACTCCTCCAGCACATTCCTGAACAGGAGCTTCAGCACCTGATGGAAATCTCCTTGGCCGATATCGCACTCAAGTCCGACAGCGCTCTCCAACTCCGCAAGATTCTGGATTCGAAAGTGGTCGATACATTGACACGTCGGCATGCGCAAACCTTTTATCTGGACAGTCTTCACCAGTTCAAGGACGTCACTGTTTTGCCGGAAGCTCTTCAGGACGCCTTACGCGTGGAATACAAGAACCTGGTAGCCATGCAGGCCCACCAGCAAGAATTGCTGACCAAGAATCTGGGCAAGGCGCCTTATCACGGCGTACTGGATGAATCACGGTTCAATCCTCACGGTTTGACTGACAATACGGATCGAGCAACCGCCTGGATTCTGAATGCATCGAACTCCGAGAATGAAACAAACGCCATCCGGACCTTGCTCCTTGAATACGCCGGCAGCAACAAGCCCTTGACCGATCCCGCGATTTACAACGAACTGCATCGACGTGTTGCACCCAACGCACTCGATCAGTACCGCAGCCCTCGCCCGGATGTTCGCTACCCGTCCAACATCTCAGGCACTGCAATGCTGGAGCACCACATGGCCAAAATGGATCCAGCACACGAACACTTTGGCAAACACCTGTTTGGATCTTTCCTCGGCTATCACGCTTACTCGGATGGCAATGGCCGGACCGCACGTGCCATCTATGCGATTACAGAACTAAGGAAGGGCCGATTCAATGCGCTGGACCGCCCAACAGAAAACGCGTTAAGCGGTTTGAATTGACGGTCAATGTGCTTCCTCCTCGTCGCTGACACCGCGCCCCTGTCTGAAGGGGCGCGGCAGATAAATAGCCGCGAATTGCCAAACCCGTCGCGCCTAGCCATTCGCTAAAAAAGCGCCCATGCCGGCCAGCTCTACCAGCGAATCCAGTTCGCCCGGGAGCGTTTGCGTAGGGGAAAATTGATTGCCGATGTGGCACTTGAAGCCGGGCTTGTCGATCAGACGCACTTTCAACGAGTATTTAAACAGCATTTAGCGGCGCCGCCGGGGCAATATCGGAGTTGACATCAACCGTCATCAACAAAAGAACCCATGGCAAACTTTCGCATATACATTCTGCAATACATCGCCCCATTAAGGTATGTAGCATGCCACCCGGCACCTTGTTCACCCCGCACCCGCTTAATAAATATATGGATATACAGCTAATACGACAACGCGCTTCAGTTCAATTAGCGTAACGGGAAAGATCCTGCCAACCAGGGAACTTACTCACTCGAAGATGGAACTTGAATCATGCAATTACAAGAACAGGCCAACCAGACTTCCAGCGATCAACGCCAACGAATGGCGATTACCGAAGCGCTCACCAACGCCATGGGGGATGAGTACATTCATCAGACTTTGGCGTGGCCGTGGGATCGACTGGCTGTTGACTGCGCGCCCAACTCCGCCTTCCATGAAGTTCATCACAGCAGCGCCGTTCTATTGTCGCGAATGGTTCGACAGCCTGACTTCATCAACATCCGCACCGAACAATTTATCCCCGAACACGCCAGTTTCCATGTTGATCACGATGGCCTTCTCTATTACGTCCGGGAAGACATCAGTTCTTTCGGCCGCCCTGGCGATGTCGATGAACAGGTCAGCAACCACTTCTTCGCCCGCGTCGACATTACCTCCCATGTTACCGACGTTGCCGAGTTCAAACAGAATCTGGCGTTACTGGCAAAGATGGCCAGGCTAGTGGGTGGTTTCATATCTTCCAATGATCGAATTGCCGTTGGCCAATGGCTGCGTTTTCACAACTTGCCACTGCCCACCGATGAAGAAAGTACCAAAGCGCTGATTGACCTGCTCAACTTCGCCGTTATGCCGGACCTGCCGGACACGGGTAACTACTGGGAGCTACTGGACGCTCCAGAGGATTCGCCCTTCGAGTTAACCAAGAGTAAACGCGCGATTATTCGTGACATCACCGCGCAACTGACCGGCAACGAAATGCCGTTGGCCGAATACGTTGGCGCATCGCTGGTGTTGGAAAACGCAGGATCGGACAAGCAGCCGCAGAGCCTTGAGTACCGCTTGCAACGGCTGATCAGCGACGCGCGCCTGCTGGATGAAACCGGGCAAAACTACATTGATGCGCTGGGTTGGTTCACCGATGAGTCAGGCCCCAAGGCGTCGAAACAATTTGTCGATCAGTTGCTGATCGCCGCCATGCTGCTGGACCTCGATCCCGAGATAGACACGGCGAGCACGACGTTTGCAGGGTTCAACCTTTACTCCTCAGCCCAGGTTCAGCGCCGGCCTTGCGATGTCCTCAACGACCTGGAAGCGCATCTGATTCAGCGCTTCAAGCTCGATGAACTCATCGCCCCCCTGGTGGCCGAACTGGTATTGGCGGGTATGGCACCGGAGTATCTGGTGCGCGAACTACCCCCGTCGCTGAAGGTCGGAACGCTGGGCTGGGTCATCCTCTGTCAAGCCGTGGGTCTGGCCGAAAGCATTGTTCCCGGCTGTTCCCGACGCATGACCTATGAACACTTGCTGGGCTTTAGCCCGATCTCGGGGCTCACCCCGCAACTCAACGATTTACACGCCATGGCCGGGATTGACCCAGTCGTTACGTGGGCATTGATGAATGGACTGGTCCAACGCGACGCGGACGGCAACCTGAGCCTCGAAACCATCAATAGAGGCATCAAGGCCTATAACGAGCATGTCGAGGCGCTGTCTACCGCGCTTAACGCGATCAACAAGCCAATTCCCCGGCGCAAAGCCCTCGCATTGAAAGAGCTGACATCGTACGTACCGGCCTGCGACCCTCATGAACGGCTGGTCAAACAGCGGGGCTCCGGTGGTGGTGGCGGAAGCAAAGTGTCGGTGTTGGACTTGTACATGAGCGACCAACTTCACACCCAAGACTGGGGGCGTATCAAGGGCCGCGATATTTATCAGGAGTTTTCCAGGCTCAAGCAGCTGTACCCGGTTGCCAACCTATATGAAGATGCCGTGCACAATCACTACAACCATCTGATATCCGGCCTGTCGACCACGATTCGCTATGTGTTTTCACAGTTGGAGAAATCCGACAAAAGATTTATCGAACATGGGCGATTGGCTATCTACCGCGTAGAAGCCTACAAACAGCATATTTACTTTGGATCCATACCCGAGGCGACACGGGAGCGAACAGGCCGTTACGGCGTGATTATTTGTGCGGAATATCAAGGCACGCTGGTTCGCTGCTTCGAGCTGTTCCCGTTGCGCTCTGAATGCCGGAGCACGCCGGAACTCAGGGAAAAAGTCGGTCAATACCTGTTTGCTTATGAACAGGACGGAACACGGGCCAACTTTGTCAAAGACAACGGCCTTCTCGATGCGCCACTGGATCTGGATGCCTACTTTGAAAACGCTGCGCCGCGCAGTGATAAGAAGTCTTCGGTATTCGTGCGCAAGATAGGTGAATTCGACAGTGCGTCGCACCCGACCCATGCCAACAAACCGATGGCTTACTTCAACGCCGAGCGCATAAAAGCCATCAGCGACCTGATCGCTGAGCAGCATCCCTTCCTGACCGAAAGTGAACTGGCGGACATGGGCCGTGACAGCACAGAACAGGAACTGGCGTCGGAAAAGTTCGATGTCATCTTTAATACGCTGTTGAATTTGATCATTCCGTTCAAGGAATGCATCGAGGGTTTGTCTTCCGGTGTTCCGGCCAGGCAGCGGGACGCGATCGCCAGTTGTGTGATGGACGCGGCGGTTGTTGCCTCTGTCTTTGCCAACGTGCCGGCACAAGTGGGCAAGGCCGTTGGAAAGAGCGCTTCACTGGCCACAAAGTTGTTGTCCGCGTCCCGGATTGGCACGCGCACCGTCGCTTCCTTGTTGAACCCGCTGGACGGAATACCGACTTTGCTCATGGGCGGTGTAAAACTGATTGGCAAAGGCGCGACAAAACTCGCCGGCCATACTGGCGCTGCGGCGCATACCGTCAGGGCGCAGCTGTATCGCCTGACAGGCGCCCATTCCTACAACCTGCTGCGCGCCCTGGACCACACCAGTGCGGCCGCGCGGGTCCGCATGAGCCTCGACACCGTAGCGCATGCGCGGGCGCTGTTTAAAAATGATGGGCTTGAAACCGCTGAACATGTGCTCAAGCACCTGCAAGCCCATGATGCAAAGTTGCTCAAGAACGCTCCCCAAACGGAGCTTCAGCATTTGTTTGAAGGTTCGTTGACCGACCTCGCACGCCAGTCTGACACCGCTCAATCGCTGAATAAGGTCCTGAACTCGGACGTTGTCAATTCGTTGATACGCCAGCAAGCGCAAAAATTTTCCCTGGATAACCTGCGACAGTTCAAGGATCACACGACGCTGCCGGAGCTGTTCAACGACCTTCTTGAGGTGGAGTACAAAAACCTGACGGCCATGAATCAACATCAAAAAACATTGCTCGCTTCGGACCTTGGCAAAGCACCTTACAGCGGCTTTCTCGACGATGTGTCCTTTAACCCGGGCCGCTTGACCGACAACACTGAACGAGCCGCTGCCTGGATTCTCAAAGCGTCGAGCTCTCGGAACGAGGTTGATAACATCAGGACCTTGCTTCGCGAGTTCAGCGGTAATGGCAATTCCCTGACTGACCCTGCCGTTTACAAGGAACTGCATCGGCGTATGGTGCCCGACGCTACAGATGCCTTGCGCAGCCCTACTGCTCAAGCGCGTTACCCGTCCAACGTTTCGGGCGCAGCGATGCTGGAAAAACACCTGGCAGCCCTGGATTCGGCTCATGAGCATTTCGGCAAACAGATGCTGGGGGCGTTCCTGGGCTACCACAGTTTTGTCGACGGAAATGGCCGCACGGCGCGGGCCATCTATGCCATCACGGAACTGCGAGCCAATCGGTTCAACGCCCTGCCGCTACCGGTAGAAAATGCACTGAGCGGCCTGAGTTGATGCGCAGCGCCTAAGCCCGGATCAAAGGATCAAAGGATCAAATATCCTGCGCACACCACCAAGAGCAACGCCATGCTTCGGTTAAACAACCGCATACCTTTGGCGTTGCTCAAATACCCGCGCAAAAACGTCCCGGCGTAGACCCAACAGCCTACCGACACGTAGCAAATCACCAGATACACCGCCGCAAACTGCCAGACCAGCGGCGCCTCGCCATCGGCCACAAAAGCGCCCATGCCGGCCACACAAGCCAGCCAGGCTTTCGGGTTGAGCCATTGCATGACCGCGCCATACAACATCGACGGCGCCCGGCCTGACTCCTTCGCATCCAGATGCCCATTGTCGGCG
>Ga0065714_10064986_pt1 | contig 14394 bp, 9 predicted proteins | sample MisRhiReplicate2_FD_59101 | JGI IMG/M metagenome (GOLD analysis project Ga0065714, IMG submission 59101) | Miscanthus rhizosphere microbial communities from Kellogg Biological Station, MSU, sample Rhizosphere Soil Replicate 2: eDNA_1 v2... | ecosystem: Host-associated > Plants > Roots >...
TATTATCAGTTATACTGTTATCTTTTTCTTGCAAAGCGCAACAAACTTATCCATTAAACACAGATTTTCGTACAATTCCAAATAATGCCTATGCAAAAGATATTAATAATGAACTAATACCTTTCGTTGGAACATGGAAAGCTAGTTTCGACAATAAAGAAATTACAATTGAAGTTGATAAAGTTGACCATCATTATACTAAATTAGGGACACATATGTATTATCAAGATGTATTATTTATTCGCTACAGTATAAAGAACGCTCAAGGAGCAATAATAAAAAGTACAATGAACTTACCAGTAACCCAATCTGGAATTGAAAGTATTGGAACTTTTCCTAATAACAATATTGTATCTTTTGTATATGACGGTGGTGATTGCCAATATGGATGGGGAGATGTTAGTTTGAAATTAATAGATGCAACACATATTAAATGGAGATATCAACCAGAAGGTGTTATTTTAACAAACTTAAACTGCCCGAATGGTGCAGATACCACCATTTACCTTCCTAAGACCTCTAATTTGGTATTTACTAAACATTAATGAGAAGCCTCTTTGGAGGCTTTTTTAGCTTACACAATTATGAAAAACATATTTTTATTATCAATCATTCTATTATCTTTTTCTTGTAAGGCACAACAGACCTATCCTTTAGATACAGATTATGAAACAGTGGCTAACTATTCTTATTTAAAAGATACTAATAGTGAATTGATTCCTTTTGTTGGAACATGGAAAGCAACGTTTGACAACAAAGAAATTACAATTAAAGTGGATAAAGTTGATCATCATCTTGTTGAATATGTTAATCATAAATTTTATCAAGATACTTTATTCCTGCGTTACATCATTAAAAATTCTCAAGGAACAGTAATAAAAAGTACAATGAACTTACCAATAACCCAATCTGGAATTGAGAGCATTGGAACTTTTCCTAATGAAAATCTTGTATCTTTTGTATATCAAGGTGGGGATTGTAGATATGGATGGGGAGATGTTGATTTGAAAGTTGTAGATGCAACGCATATAAAATGGAGATATCAACCAGAAGGTGTTATTTTAACAAACTTAAACTGTCCTAATGGTGCAGATACTACTATTTATCTTCCTAAGACCTCTAATTTGGTATTTACAAAACAGTAAGAGGAGCCTCTTCGGAGGTTCTTTGAAAAATTTGGAATGCCCCCAAAAAGTGTCTAACTTGTTGGGGGTATTTTTATTTTTTAATGAATTTAAAAGTCTCAGTTTTTTCTTTGGTAACAATTTGCAAAATGTAATTTCCAGACTCTAGATGTTGAATATTGATTAAATCTTTTGTCAGAGTATCTTTGGTGATCATTCTTCCGCTCATATCTGTTATGATGTAGCTTTTTGCATCTTTGATATTTTGTAAATAGATGAAATTTTCAGCAGGATTAGGATATATTGATCCGGTATTTTTCAGATGACTTTCGTGGGTAGATAATTTTCTGCATTCACCCACAGTATCATTGCTGATGATCCATCCTTTACTAAAAAGAATATTTCTTTTCGGATTGATATCGACTGAATATGTCAGTAAAACCGGTCCAAGATTAATGTTATTTGCTGTATTGGGATTATCTGCCCAACCTGCAAGTGTGTCGCTGTAATTGTCACAATCTAAGCCCGAACCTGTAAGAGCAACAAAACCATTGGTAAGCGCAGGAAGATTCCATATTTCAAGGCTTTGATTAAAATTTGTTGCTCCTTGAAATATGGTATTGAAATCTGTCACAACACTTGTATTCCAGCTATCCAATGGTTGATTGAATGCTGTACAGGCATGGAACATATGAGAGATGTTTGTGACTTTAGAAATATTCCAGTTATTCAGGGGCTGATTAAAATTTGGATTAAAATGAAACATCCACATCATGTTGGTCACGTTTGATGTATTCCAGTTATTTAAGGGCTGATTAAATGCCTGAGTTCCGGAAAACATATAGCTCATATCTGTAACTTTCGATGTATTCCAACTATTCAAATTTTGGTTAAATGCAACTCTGTTTTCAAACATATATCTGAAGTCGGTTGCGTTGGATGTATCCCACGAACCGATGGGAGCATTAAAAGTATCAGGAATCTGAAATAAGCTAACGTGTGAAAACATATTTCTAAAATCTTTAATGCCTGAGGTGTTCCAGTTCGCCATAGAAGCATGTCCTGTTAACGAATTGGCATTATAAAACATATATGATGCGTCTTCTACGGAAGAAAGATTTGGAGAATCTGTTGCAGTGATCTGTACATATCTGCAATGTGAAAACGCATTATGCATAGATTGCCACTGAATATTACCCCACTGTTCTATTGCAAGCAATTTGTCTGAATTACCGGGATATGTCCATAATGTCCCGGCTTGTGTGACCGTCATACTTGCAAATTTTATCTGGTTAAAAACTCCGTTTCCATTACTTACTTTCACTCTGTAAGTAGCCTGACCAGGATTTGGGTTAAGATGTGTACCGAAACTTATTAAAGTCTGACCTATCGAAGTTACATTGGTCAGTGTTCCGTTATGCTGTGGATAGTTTACTTCTTCCCACTGAATTGTGTAATTAATTCCTGTGCCCGGAAACCAGATCTGACTTGATGTAGATGGATTCTGACCAGTAACATTAGTGATGAAATTTGGATTAATACCACTCGGTTTCCAAATGGTGATAAATTCATTTTGAGCTTGGGTAATCTGAATAGATAGTGTTAGAAAGATAAAAAATATTAATTTTTTCATAGGATGAATTTTAAAATTTGGTGTAAGGAAATAATATTCTTAAACTTTAATTATATATAAATGACAAATATAAGAATTTTTCAAACATATCAATATTTTGTGAAATAAATATTGCAAAATATAAATGCTCATCAATTTTGATGAGCATTGTATGATTTAATTTTTTATTAGTTAATCTTCCATCATATTATCACGGGTATTCTTCTGGACGGCAATTGCGCCAAAAAGGGCGAGCAAAAATGCAAATGCATAAAAACCTTTTTCACTCGGCAAAATGGTTGCATTAAATAGCCCAATTGTCAACAAAACTATGGATGATAATGTAGCAAACCAGCAGATTCCGTAGTAAATATCTGTGACTTTAATGTTTTCCATTCTGTCTCGGACAGCTTTTTGCAATGAAACTACAGCAAATAACCCGTAAAGAAGAATTGTGAAATAGTATCCTTTTTCATTCAGTTGCATTTCTGCTCTTACCAGACCTACAATGTAACCGATCATTCCTGCGCCCAGAGCTACCCACGAAGCTGCGACGAATGCGTTTGATACTCCTTGCTTTTTCATTATTATGTTTTTTTAATGTTAATTGATCCAAATATATTATTTTTTAATGAAAGTCTATGATTTATCTTGGTTTTTATCACTAATCTTTGATGAAATTTGACGACTCTCTCTGTAAAGATGTGCAACTTCATAGCCACGATAGAAGCGGCATCCTTTTTTTGCGGTTCCCGGAGCGAAGCGAAGGGAACCACAAAAAAAGATACAGCGGATAGCGTGATTAAGCTCCTGATTGTATTTGAAATTTAGAGATTTGAGTGATGAGAAGTTTTGAGATTTAATTTATTCTGTGATAAAAAAACGCTCCAGAAAAATTCTGAAGCGTTCTACTATTCTTTATCAGCAATTACTCATTGCTGATTATATTATTTACTAATAACTAGTATCTGTAATATTCTGGCTTGTAAGGTCCTTTCACATCAACACCAATATATTCAGCTTGCTCAGTAGAAAGAACTTCTAGCTCAACACTTAATTTTTTAAGGTGTAAAGCAGCTACTTTCTCATCCAAATGCTTAGGAAGCATATATACTTCGTTTCCGTAAGCTTCAGAATTAGTCCAAAGTTCGATCTGAGCCAAAGTCTGGTTAGAGAAAGAATTTGACATTACAAAACTTGGGTGACCTGTTGCGCAACCAAGATTTACCAATCTACCTTCAGCAAGAATGATTACTTCTTTACCTTCTTCAAGAGTATAGATATCAACTTGTGGCTTCACTTCAGATTTTGTGTGACCATAGTTTTCGTTCAACCAAGCCATATCGATTTCATTATCAAAGTGACCGATGTTACAAACGATCGCTTTATCTTTTAATTTTAAGAAATGTTCTTTTCTTACGATATTGAAGTTACCAGTCGTAGTGATTACAATATCTGCGTTATCTACAACAGTATCTAATCTTTTTACTTCAAAACCGTCCATTGCAGCTTGAAGTGCACAGATTGGATCAATTTCAGTTACAGTAACGATAGAACCCGCTCCTCTGAAAGATGCAGCAGTACCTTTACCAACGTCTCCGTATCCGCAAACTACAACTCTTTTACCAGCCAACATAATGTCTGTAGCTCTTCTTACAGCATCTACTGCAGATTCTTTACATCCGTATTTGTTGTCAAACTTAGATTTGGTAACAGAATCATTTACGTTGATTGCAGGCATTACCAAAGTTCCGTTTTTCATTCTCTCGTATAATCTGTGAACTCCTGTAGTTGTTTCTTCAGAAAGTCCTTTGATATCTTTTGTGAATTCTGGGTATCTGTCAAATACCATGTTTGTTAAATCTCCACCGTCATCAAGAATCATATTCAATGGTTTTCTGTCTTCACCGAAGAATAAAGTCTGCTCAATACACCAGTCGAATTCTTCTTCGTTAAGACCTTTCCATGCATAAACAGGGATTCCTGCAGCAGCGATTGCCGCAGCAGCGTGATCTTGGGTAGAGAAAATATTACAAGAAGACCAAGTAACTTCAGCTCCTAAAGCCACTAATGTCTCGATAAGCACAGCTGTTTGGATTGTCATGTGAAGACAACCCGCGATTCTTGCACCTTTAAGCGGCTGAGACGGTCCGAATTCTTCACGGATAGCCATCAAACCGGGCATTTCTGCCTCAGCAAGAGTAATTTCTTTTCTTCCCCATTCTGCCAGAGAAATATCCTTAACTTTATAAGGAACGTATTGTGTTGTAGTACTCATATGTATGAATAAGTTTAAATTCAAATAATTAAATGCAAAATTACAACATATAATTAAGATAAAAAAACAATGTCTATGATAACCATCAGGAAATAGAATATGCAAGAATTTTATTTTTATTTATTCTAAATTATGTATTTTTGCGAAAATAAATCTATTATGAATCATACTCACACGCAGGAAGAAGCGCAAAGACAAGCAAAACCTGTTGCCCCAAAAGTAAAAGAACTGATCGCAAGAACTCAAAGTATCATTCTTGCAACGGTAGATGCAGAAGGAACTCCCAACTCCAGTTATGCACCGTTTGTAGAAATTGATAACAAATTTTATATTTTGGTTTCTTTCATGGCAAAACATACAAAGAATCTTTCTGAAGGTAGAAAAACCTCTATGATGTTCATCGAAGACGAATCTGCTACAAAACAGATCTACGCTCGTGAAAGATTAACGATCGAAGCAACAACTACTCAGATCGAAAGAGATTCTGAAATCTGGAATCAGGTTGTAGGTTTGTTGAAAGAAACTCACGGTAAAGTGGTAGATGTGATTTCTGAAATGAAAGATTTTATACTGATCGCATTAAATCCTGTGAAAGGAGCTTATGTAAACGGATTCGGAAGTGCTTATTTTGTAGATGAGAATCTCGAAATTATGCAACATAGAAACGATCAGAATCATCAATCGAAGTAGGATGCATGACTTGGGTGATGAAAGTTTACATTTGCACCTTAAGTTTTCAGCTTTTTAAATAATATTGAAATTCACTTAAGTTTTAGGATTTAAGTGAATTTTCTTTTCAAAGTGAATTGTAAAAAATTCTATGATTTCTTTTTGGTAGTCTGTTTGTCATTCCCGAGGAATCTAAACTAAATTTAAAAAAAACGGTCGAGATACTTTCAGCATAAAAAACTGTGCGATGAAAGATAACTCACTACCTGAAAACTTCTATTATCAATCTCCGAACTTCCAGTCAAAAAAATTACTACTTTTACGCAATAATTTTAATTATGCCTCTTTACCGCGATTTTTCTGATGACAAAGCTACGATTCTCGTATGGAAATATGAGGAAGATGAAGAGTTGAGTCCTGATGAACTTCTGGAGCCGGAAAATATCGAAAAAGTAAAAGATTATCATCCGAAAAAATTACTTGAGGTATTGATGGTGAGAAAACTTCTCAAAAGTTTAAAGCCTGATTCAAAAATCTTATATAAAGAAAGAGAGCCATTTCTTTCCCCAAAAGATGCTGAAATTTCGATCACACATTCTTTTCCGTTCGCTGCAATTGCCATTTCTAAAAGTAAAATAGGTATTGATATTGAAAAATTTAATCCTAAAATTTTAAGGTTAATAGATAAGTTTACTTACGAGAACGAGAGAGGTTTTATACCTTTTGATAATGAGGTCACTTTTTATACAATTATCTGGAGCGTGAAGGAAAGTATGTACAAAATTCACCATTCCAAACATTGGTCACTGAAAAAACATTACGAAGTAAAGCCTTTCGAACTTAAATATCTTTTTGATATCAGGTGCAGAGTACATGATGATCAGATTTCAGATGAGTTTAAAGCGAGAGTGAAGTTTTTTGACGATTATTGCTTTACGATTGTGGAAGAGTAGTGGTTTCTGCTCTGTACGTCTGAATTACTTTCCGCTGTTCTTTTGCGACGTCATAGATCAATTCCAAAACATCATGGATATTTTTGAGTTCAGTTAAATGAGAAATTTTATTCGGGTCTCTGCGGTCAAAGATTTCATTTTCTAAAAGTTCAGATTTTCTTTGAAGCAGTAAATTTTCAATCGATGAATCTTCCGGCTCAAGACGGCTTTCCATTTTTAATGTTTCTGTAATTTTTTCGCCATTCAGCAATACGGAAACCTGATTCATCTCGGCTTCTATTTTTTTTGTCCAGCTTTCAGAATCTATTTCCGGGTATTTTTTATTGTTTTTAGAATATTGTGAAAGTGAAGCTGTATAAGCTGTGATCAAATGTGATGTTGCCACAAACTGATGCACGACTTCCAGTTTTTTCTGCTGATTTTTGGGATCGGAAATCATTCTCTGAAAATTATCCGAAAGATTAGCCAATGAAATAATGGCATTTTTTCTTTTAACCTTATAATCTTCAATATCAAAATCTTCATTCAGAAATTTAGCCATTACGCTGTGAAAATAGGTGAGATTAGATTCTGCAGATTTTTTCATTAATTCTAAATTCTGTGTATGTTCCCAAACCGGAAGCACAATATAAGAAACCAGAAAAGCGATAATTCCTGCAATAATCGTATCAACAATTCTGTCTTTAAAAATGACATTAATGTTCCCCGGATTTAAAAAATTAAAACTCATAAAAACATACATCGTCATAAAGAGAACTGCCCAAAAATATCTTCCCTTCAATAAACTGAAGCATAAAATCATGCTCAGTAAAAGAATTGCAAAAAGGATAGCGTTGATATTGACAAAATATAAAATGGCATAAGCGATAACCGCACCTGCAACTGTACCGTAAAAACGAAGAAGGTTTCTCTGTTTGGTAATGGAGTAGGCGGGTTTTAAAATAGCAACAATGGTAATTAAGATCCAATATGTGTGACCAATCACTAAAAATGGTAAAAGAGAAACCAGATATCCTAAAAATAAAGCAACAGTAATTCTTATTGCATGACGAAAATGTGATGAGGTAAGCGAAATATTACTTTTTAAAACTTTAAAATTAATTTTCTCCTCATTCGGCATAAATTTTTTCAGATCAAGACCTGTTGAAAGGCTTTTTGCCAGTTTTACATTTTGGGCAAATACTTTGTAAATTTCGTTGATCTCTTTTGTAATCTCATTGATGCGCATCATGATCTGTCTCAAAATCATGAAATTTTCGAGATTATCGGGAGTCATTTGCTTATTTCTAAGCTCAAAATAATGAACGTTCAGATCCTGCGAACGAGCTTCAAGATTAAAAATAGGTTTTGCCCGAGTGCTGCTTTGAAGTGAAATTCCGATATTGGCAATTTCCTCGGAAAGTATATTTAAATAATCATGAATGTTAACTAAAATGGTAGAATCTTCAAAACTCTGCTGCAGTTTTTGGTAATCACTTTCCGAAGTCATCAATTTTTCATGCAGATCCATTGAATTCAAAAATGTCAACATCAGAAGTCTGCTTATGGTGGTAGATTCGTTGACGATTGTTCGGGTTTTAAAAACCGTCTCACGGGTTTCTTCCTGAAGGTTTTTAATTTCTATCTGTTTTGCAATTACCTGAGTGTTTAATCTGTCAAAATCAGGATTTTTCTGATAAAAATTTGCTTTAATTTTCAAAAATTCGGCAAGCTGCAGATAATTTTCACCAATCATCTGACTGGCAAGTTTGTAAGGCTGAATGGTTGTTACAATTAAGAAAATCAATAAAAACCAGATACAGCCGGCCGCGAAAATCAGTAAACTTTTTAAAATATTGGCTCCCGTTAAATGTCCGTCTATAAAAATTGCGAGAACAACCAACGCCAAAGATCCGACTGCAGCAAGTCTCTGACCATAAACGCCAATCAGAGAGAAAAACATTCCGAAAATGATAATTTCCGAGATGACCAAAGGAATTATTCCTTTGACTAAACTTGCAATCGATGAGACGATCACGAAACAGAAAATAGCAAACGTTAATGAATTTCTTCTTCGAATAAATGGCCCGGGTTGATCTGTCAATGCAACGAAACTGGTCCCAAGAGGAAATAAGAAATATTCTTTGAGCAAGCCGAAATAGGAGAGTATCAAACACGGAATAACCGTTGCCAATGTAATTCTTATCGAAGAATATACATATTGACTGGTTACGATCTTTTTTAGCTCCGCAGAATAGTTCATACTACAAAAATAATTATTGAAAAACAAAAAGCCCCATAATTGCAAGACTTTTGTGAACATATTTTGTTAATGTTTCATTTGTAAGGTGGTTGTGGATTTTCCTTCGGGACTGAATTGTGAATTTAGATCAACAAAAAAAGCTCCAATGAATGGAGCTTTTGTATTTTATGTTTGATTATTCTTAGTTATCTACATTAGAAGTTTCTTCACCGATATTCCAGGTAAGACCAAAACGTAAAGTGTTATCTAAAGCAGTATTAATTTTAGACATATTAATAAGGTAAGAAATGTCTAATCCGAAAGAACGGTATTTTAAACCAATACCTGCGGTTGCAAACTGTCTTGCTCCCTGCACATCACTTTCATGGAAATAACCTCCTCTTACAGCAAATGCATTGTCATAAGAATATTCCAGAGCACCACTATACATGATTGACTCAGGATTTTTGAAAGATTTTCCGATTCCGGACATTACTCCTACATTTGGGACAGCATAAATTGGTTGTCTTGTGTTCGGATCGTTTCCTACGAATTCTGATCCCGGTACTAAGATTTTTGAACCTTCAACGCTCAAACCAACTCTGTTTACATCATCCAGATACATATCATAACCAATACCCAATCTTGCCATGGTAGGAAGATAAGATCTTGATTCTTCATCTCCTGTATAATCTAATTTAGGACCTATGTTAGTCATAGCAAAACCAGCATTAACTTTACCATCATATCCTCCAAAGCTAGAGAACTTAGGTGAAGTATAGTATGCTGAAATATCTACTGCAAAGCTATTTGCAGGTTTAAGTGTCGTATCTGTGTTGAATCCACCGGCCAAATCTGAACGAATAAATCTACCAGTTACAGCTCCGGAGAAAGAATCAGAAAGTTTCAGACCGTACGCAATATCTACTGAGAATTCGTTTGGCTTAGAAGTACCGTTAGAAGTTACCTCATTTCCTACAAGAGAGGTAAGATCAACCTCACCCATATTAAAGTAATAAATACTTGCAGAAATGGTAGATCTTTCCTCTGAACCTATAAATTTATGGAAAGCTCCATAGAGTAAAAATACATCATTCGTAAGTTTTCCCATGTATGGTGTGTAGTTGATACCTACAGAAGAACTTGTTCTGCTAAAAGGATATTTTGCTGCATTCCAAAATTGAGAAAAAGCATCCGGGGAAGTAACGACCCCTTGATCCCCCATACCACCCGATCTTGCATCTGGTGCAATTCTCAGGAATGGAGCTCCGGTTAATACAGGTCTTACCTGACTCAAATCCTGTGCATAGCCTAAAAACCCAGCACTTAAACCAATCCCCAAAAGCAGTTTAGTAGTTAAATTCATATGTTGTCTTTTATATATTATCAGTTTTTTATTGATATTCTTAATTTCTTATTATTTTACTTCAAAAGTACCATTTTTTCTACAGCTGTAGCACTCCCTTTGCATTTTTCTTGATTTTGACTTTTTGCAAATATCTTAAAAATATACGTACCTTTTGCAACTGTGTCACCAAAATCGTCTTTTCCGTCCCATTCTATTGCCTGACGAGGCGTTCTAAAGCCCTGTAGGAAGGGTTCTGCAACCACCGGCTGACTTAAAGTTCTTACTAATTTTCCTGTAATGGTGTAGATCTGAACATTCACATCTAAAATATCATCACAATTGTGCTCAAAATGAATATACGTTTTGTTTGTAAAAGGATTTGGCCAGTTCAGTGGTCTGTTGATTACTAAATGCTGATCTGCTTCATCTTTAACTTCAAAGTTTAACGTTTCTGTTGTCGAATTATTGTTTATATCCCAAACTTTAAATGTCAACTGATGCTGTCCTATTGCCAAGTTTCTGAAAGGATAACTTACATTTCCCTTTTGATAATCGGCCAAACTCGGATTAAGACATCCATTTCCTTCACCTGAAGCGAAGAAATCATTTAAAACTACGGTGTTAATAATTTGTCCGTCCAAATATACAGTAATATCGTGACCAATACCAGACCCTGTAGAATTTATTCCGGTATCATCTGTTACACAGGCAAGAAGCACAGGATGCTGATCGGTAATTCCACCGTTGGCAAAATTGGTGTTGTTCATATACAATTTTACTTTTGGAGGCTCGTTATCGTTGATTCCGTTAGGATTGATATCGCCTACCTGAACTGCCTGATTGTTGAATACATCAATAGCTTTATTGTCTGCATATCCTAGTAATCTTCCTTCACCTACAGCATAATTGATGTCTTTAGGTACATAAAATTCTACTGTGAAAACTCCATTTACAGCAGTTCCTGAAGCTTTCACGATTGCGCTTCCTTCTTCTGTGTAATTTAATGTTGGACTTAAAGCTCCGTCATTATTCAAAGTTGCCTTATTAAGCCTTTTATCAAAGATATTGATCACAACTCTTCCGTTAAATGTTGTGTTGGTGGTACCATTGGTATTATTAATATGACCTGTTATTTTCACAAAATCCAATCCTCTGATCAATCCAGGAACCGGTGTTTCTATAGCATCAATCATTAATAATCTTTTTGGTCTGCTCAGTTTCATAGCAGGATCTCCAAGAAAATTTACTTTTAAATGATTAGAATCTGCACCCCTTGCTTTTTTAGCATTTAAATGAGAATCACCCAATGATACAAAATCATCATTGACCATTTTAAAAATATCTTTAGTGTAATCATCTGTAAAAAGAACTCCATAGCCAACACCTACTGCACGGCTTGAAGTAATCATTGCAGCTGCACCTCCCTGCTTCAGTTTCATCAGCTGTTCTCCGGCAGAAGATGTTCCCGGTTCATCCCAAAGCGTGAATTCACAGGTAATGGTTGATACAAATGGAAATCTGCTGTATACCGGAGAAAAATTATTGGCATTTTGAATTTCATCTAAAGTGAAAACTCTTTCCTGTGCCCAACCGTTGATCCCTCCATGTCCGAAATAGAAAAGATACAAACTGTTGCCCATATCATTTGAAATCGCCTGATTTACCTGTGGAAACCTTTGTCCACCGGCTGTACTTTGTGCCTGAAATGCATCAAGATATAATTTTCTTATATTATATTCCTTAAGAGTAGTTCCTGTTTCAAATATACTCGCCAAAGTATTGTTCATTGTTGTATGAAAGGGTGTTCCTCCCGGAAAATTATCATTGTCGTCATCATCATCTACTACAAAATCAAGTTTCATCCTCCATTCTCCAAAAGGTGTTGACTGGCCCGATAATGAATTATAGTATGCCAATGTCTTATCTATCATATTGGCAGCCTCTGTAGGATTTGCTGCAGGAATTCTTCCTACAGGGAGATCAGGTAAATTGTTGGTAATGAAAGATGTTGTCTGAGGTTTTGTCATGACAATATAATCATCAGTGACAAAAGACGAGATAAAATCACTTGAACTTTCACTCTGATAACTTGATACAACATTAGAATTATTTGGAATTCTGTTTTTGTAGTCATAAGAGGTATCGCCTAATATGAAAACATATTTTAAACTTCCAAGCGGAGTATTCAGTTTCGTGACAAAATCTCTGATTGCCGTAAGATCTCTGCTTCCACTGCCAAATTCGTTATAGATTTTTGATGGATCTACGATCTGAACATTAAAGCTGTTTTTTGTCTGGTGGTAATTTGCCAATCTCTGAGCCTGCGCCATCATTTCTGGTGGTGCGATGATCAGATAATCTACATTTTGTAATGCAGAAAGATTTTGGTTACTGATTTTCTCAACAAATTGTGGAGTATATGCTGCATCTGCTCTGAATGCTACAAATTCATTATTAAAATTAGGATCTGCAGTTGTGTAGGCAAAATTAAAAGAACCTGTTCCGGCAGCTTTGTTTACTCTTCTGTTGGCATTGGTAATGTCGGTAACGTCCCAAACCTGCTCCATTCCGGCTGTGCTGGAAATGCTGAAGCCATAATTGGTATTTGTCCCACTTTCAAGCGAGAAATCTCTGAAATTCATCTGACTTCCGTTGAATTTAAGATCTTCTTTATATTGAATTTCTATAAAATCTAAATAAAACAAACCGTTAGGATTTGTTGTAATGCTTGGTTTGTAATTGATAGAAATTTGATTTCCACTTAAATTACTGATCGTACCATCATATCTAAAAGGTCTGAAATCCAAATCATCAGATGCGGATGATAATGTAATTGGGTTTTGACTATTAATGTCAAATCCGATATTATTTCCTTGAGATCTATAACCAATGACCTGTGTCAGATATTTAATGTTATCTCCTCCCTGAATTGGAGAATTTAAATTAAAAGTCACCGTCTTATCAGTAGTAAATGGAGTTTCCTCTACCCAAGTTCTTCCAACTTTGATCAGATTCTTTTGATCATTATTAATAACCTGGTAATTATCATATCTTGTAATTGGAGCTGTCGCAGGTAAATTTAAATCAATATTCTGAACTCTTTTTCCGGCACCTTTATCATAATTGATGTAGTAATAAGCAAAATCTTCGTAGATGTTTTTCACGTTTTCACTCCTTTCAAATCTGGTGTCTCTCCGCTTAAAGCCATTTCCGTTACCCATGTTATAAAGATTATAACCATTTGGACCCTGTGCATAAAATAGTGCGTAATCAGCATCATTCCAAACACCATCATCTTCACCTACAACCTGAATAGAATTTTCCTGCAATGCGCTGTATTTTATATCCTGATTATGTTCGGGAAGCATAATTCCTCCGTTTCCGTAAATTCTGAAGTTTTTAGGATTTACATTTGAAGGGTTGATTCCAATATCTCTTAAAAACTGTGCAGTGATTTTGAAAATTCCGGATTTATCAACTTTAATTTTATAAAAACCACCATTTGCTAAAGGATTTGCCGTTGATCCTACTTTCTGTGCACTAAAATTGGAAGGCAAATTAGAAGGAGTAAGTTCGAAAGAAGAAAGTCTTTGGATTCTTCCTTTTACATTTTTAAATAATCCTACAGTTGTGTTGGCAATTCTTTCGCCTTCGAGATAATAATAATTGATATCTGTAATATCATAATTGGGCAACAGATCTTTGTTGATGTCGAATAAATCTTTAGCTGAGACCGGTTCCCATACAAGATTGGTAACTCTTAACTGGCCTTCTCCTGTTTTTTGTTTGTTTTGGATGAAGATATTATTTTGGCTGTAAGAAAAACCCTCATTTTTAAAGTTGGGAAGATTCCTTTTTATGTCGCCAAAGTCTTCGATTTTTGCACCATTCCATTCTATGGTGATTCTTTGAGCCCAAATCGTTGATACAAAAGCAAATAGGAATAAAAGAGTTATTTTTAGTCTCATGTTTATTTTTGAAATTTCTAAATTACAAAATAAATGAAAATTTTATAATAAGTAGCGATACAATAAAATTAATTTGCAAACGTTTTTCAAAAAAATCAAATCTTTATTTGATTTATTGAATAATTTATTTTTTCTTTGTACTTTGAATAATATTTATATCGACTATGAAAAAACTAAAGTTGTTTTCATTAATAGCATTAAGTTCTACACTTGCATTAACC
>Ga0065714_10064987_pt1 | contig 14392 bp, 20 predicted proteins | sample MisRhiReplicate2_FD_59101 | JGI IMG/M metagenome (GOLD analysis project Ga0065714, IMG submission 59101) | Miscanthus rhizosphere microbial communities from Kellogg Biological Station, MSU, sample Rhizosphere Soil Replicate 2: eDNA_1 v2... | ecosystem: Host-associated > Plants > Roots >...
CGTTCGTCGCCAGCGTACAACTGACCAGCAACGACATGCTGCGGGTCGGCGACTGGATCGAGATGCCGCAAGTCGGTGCCGACGGTGACGTGGTGGACATCACTTTGCACACGGTCAAGGTGCAGAATCACCCGTGAGTTATGAAAAACTGACTCTGACCCGTAGATAAACTCAAAAATGGACAACCCATTTCATCTGATTTCCTGCTACCCGAACCAAGCTCCCATCCCCCCACCCCCACCCAGACTGTCAGCAATGGCTTCGGTGTGGCTAACGCCTACTCAGCACTTCTTCGGCATTTAGTAGGTAACCCGAATAGGTGAATCGGTTAGCCAGAGAGACGGTAGCGAAGCAGCTCCAGCGTCTTGATGGCATCAGTCAATCACCTAGTGGTAATTGGGATTGGGCAGGAGCAATAGTGCTGGAGAGGACTCGTATTTCATGTGTACGCCTCTCCTAATCATCCTTAGCCAACCCTAGCCATCTCCCCAGCACCTTATTAGATGGGGCTGACAATGTCGTCCTCAGGAATAGGTGCGCTGCCGTACCGCGCTTGGAAGATAGCTCCTGCTCCCGGAGGTAGATATGAGCAATACCTATTCACGCTGCATCATTCAATTCAGGCAGCACGATGCGTGCTGACTGGTGAAACGCCGAGCTTGCCAATCGGATACACGACTCTTCCGCAGGGAGGAAACCAGCACTCGCAAACGCAGCAGTAGCAAGCGAAGGAAAACCTCCAATCAGCCAAACGGGTGTAGCGATGCTGTCCTAAAGAGCCGTAGACACAGAGTGAGCGGCAATTAGCCGGCTAGCAGCTTTAAACACAAGTCGAACAAAACCTTGAAGCAGGCATTGAGCCGTTCTAAAAAACCTCGGGGTACCAAGGCCCTAACGTCCAGAGTTAGGTGATCCAGCGACCGTTGGTCAATTGGTGTCGGTAAACATCTTGGCGCGAATAAACGATAAATAAGGTTGGTTTAATAGTCCCTAGATATCGAAATTTCGCACCACTATTTTTTCCTATCAATACTGATCTTGCGTCCGCGAGCCACAGAGCTCAAGGCGTGGCGAATAGCGCAACAAGAGCACCAGTCAAAATTTGGCAAACAATCAAACCTGACAATTCATTAATAAATAAATAAGCATCAATAATGCGCATATAAGAGTCTACTCTCCGCATACTCTAAATGGCTCTTGACAGCACCACCGGAGGGGAACTTCAATCGCTACCCCTAATCCATAATCGCGCCTTCGAGCATGCCAGCACTCGCAAATAAAACGCCTCGAAAAGTACCTGTTAGAAAGTACCGGTACGTGACGTTGCCGCTTGTGTCTTTATTTAGAAAGTCGAATCCCACTGATGACGGGGATGGCTCTGAGCAAGAAGCTATTTTGGCGGGTAACTATTCCATCAGACCGTTCGATAGCAATGGCGGAGATAAGGAAGTCCGTAACGTACCGGTAATCCTTAGGCCAGATGGTTCCATATGGAGACATGGTTCGCTTTACATCCTAGCGAGAGCCATGGATTTTGACGCGCCGTCAGATCAGACATTAAAAGGATTCGCCAAGGGTCTTGTGGACTACATGAATACGCTTGCACAAGACGGCGTTGATTACCTGGCAACACCCAAACGAGAAGGCGCACGCCCGACATTTCATTACAAGGCCGAGTTAAGCCTAAGGGTTAATCTGAATGAAATTGCACCTAGCACTGCAAACGGGCGAATTTCAGCAGTCGTGAACTTTTATCGCTGGATGCAGGGTCGTTACGACTATCATCCCACCGAAGCCCTATGGACAGAAAAAGTTTGCAGAATTCCATTTCATGACAGTAGAGGCTTCTATCGAAACAAAACAGTAATAACGACCAACCTAAGAATCGTGGCAACAGGTGACGACTCTACAGACGATTACATTATCGATGAAGGCAAGCTCTATCCGTACAGCCAAGAGGAACAGACCGTTCTAGTGCAAACTTTGGTTGCAAGCGGCAATACCGAAATGTTTTTGGCTTTCCTTCTGTCCATATTTACAGGATCAAGGATCAGCACAACTTTTACCATCCGCGAATGCAACATTCTGAATCCGGAATTCGTTAAAACAAATGAAATAGCAGTCAAAATAGGTCGCGGGACGCTGATCGATAATAAATTTAACAAATCCATGCTCATATATATTCCCGCTTGGTTAAACGCCTTACTTTACGCCTACATAAATTCAGATCGTCATACTAGGCGAGTCACCAAGGCCTCAGCAAAAAACGGCGGGGAGCAATATGTATTTCTAACTCAACACGGCAATCCCTACTACATATCAAAAAATGATATTGAAAGGGGTCTAGACAAACCGATTCAAGAAGGCTACTCAGTTCGTCAGTTTGCCTCTAAAAAACTCCAACCTCTATTAAACCAGTCTGACACGCCATTCAAATTTAGATTTCATAATCTTAGGGCTTGCTTCTGCATGAATCTAATTGATCAAAAATTGAAAGGCATACCTAGCTCGGATGAGAATCGTATTTATGCCGTGCTAACTGAAGCGCAGCGAAGAATGGGCCACAGCGACTTTTCAACAACGCAGCGATACTCCCGTTTCCGCGAAACGAGAAATATCGGCCTGCAGGCTCAGAGTGACTTCGAACTTCACCTTCAGACCTTGGCGGAAAACTATGTTTACGCCTAAAGTTCGCTCAATACTGCGTAACAATCCAGCCATTACAGTCATTGACGTCGACAAGACCTCCATGATCGAAATTCATAAGATTATTGATAACAATGGAATTCAAAATCTTGCCTTCCTGGTAGTTGACGAAGACCTATTTCATGTCGGGTCACACTGCTTTACTCAGAGGCGCCGGATATCAGGGAGCTCTCTTTACAAGTGCAACCAGTACGATTACTGTCGCGATAAAGCCAAGGCAATCGATGGATGGGCCAGAGCGCTTATCGACAATCTCAAAACCGGCGAAATTAGGCCTATAACATTCATGGGGCGATGCCGGTTATTGAATCAGCAGTTCGAGTGGGCCTATAAAAATGGTTATTCCGACCTGTTGAAAAGCGATCAGAATTATTATGAATGCTATTCATCATACTCTAACGCTGTTTACAATCAGTGGGTAGCCGGAAAAAACGTAGACTCAACGGCTTCCGGAAAACAAACCTATGCATTCAGCATTATCAAGTCTCTATTTCCCGATTCAGAAACGCACTTCAAACAGGCTTTACCGAGAGTTTATGTTAACACTAAGGCTCCTCCTAAAAACGAGACAAAGGTTCCTAAGGAAGATGAGTTGTCGCATGCTCTTGCGATCTCGTCCGACATTTTCAGCGGACTAACAAAATCGCTGATTAACCTTGACAAATATCCATTTCAAATTTTCTTATTCGGCAAGATGCAGTGGATCGTTCCTCATGAATATTTCTGCCATCCAAGAAATTTTGTTCCTCTCCAAGGCGCAAGTGAGGTCTGGGACTACAACACGGGTTCGTTGATTGCCAACCAACCCAGAAATCGCAGGAAGCGGTATAGGAACGGCCTTCTGTCGCTCGAGAGCGAAAATGCCAATCCCGCTATTCTAACTCAACATAGGCATCGGCTCGCCAAATGGGCGCATGACTGTTTTCTTCTTTTATTCGCGGCAAACACTGCAATCAACGAGAAACAGATCTCTGTCCTAGAGTGGCATACTGGAACCTACGACGTAGTGCCGGCTCACCAAGGTTTCCGTACTGTGAAGTGGCGAGCAGGTAACAAGCGTCAGAGCTTTACCATAGCTGCGAAATTCGTCAAGAGATTTGAAGAGTATCTTGAATTAAGAAAATTTATCACCCGCAACTATGCTTCGAAGTATCTTTTTCTGCATGTACCTGTGATGCCGGAAGATAGGGTGAGACCTCTACAAAAAGGCTGCTTATTAAAACTTATATCTGCGATGCGCTCATTTGTAGACAAGGATTTCCCCAAGGTCGGCTACCGGCAGCTGCGCCTATATAAGTCAAACTACCTGCTCAAAGAGTACGGACTTGTCGTAGCAAGCCAGCTTCTACAAAGTAGGATCGGCACTATAGCCAAGGCATATTCATCAGCTGAAGACGATGTAGCCACTAAAGAAATCAGTGCATTCTACAATCTGCTATCAGATGCTATTAAAGCTTCAGCCCGAAAGCGCCAGCAGAACATACCTGCTGGACACTGCATTGAACCCGGAAATGCTATAGCTGTGAAGGAGATCGAGCCGGACGTTAGCCAACCAGCTTGTGAAAACTTTATCACATGCCTGTTCTGCACAAATTTCGTCGTGCATGCTTCAGATAATGACATCAAAAAGCTTTTTAGCCTCAAGTATTTTCTTAACGAAATCCGCCACCACTCTACTTCGACTGAAGAGTTCAATAAGTTAAACGGCCCAACAGTGGGACGAATAGAATCAATCTTAATAAGCATTAGCAAAATCTCACCGGAGCTCGCCGAAAGAGTTTTGACCATCCGGGCCTCTGTATTTGACCATGAAGAACTTTCTGGATACTGGGCAGCACTACTTAACCAATTAGTTCACGTAGGGGCAATTAAATGAAATCATCATCCACTGTATCGCTCCAGCATGGTATCGATGCCTACATGGGCATCCCCGCCTACCTGGTCACGCCTGCGACCGTAATTAGCAGGGACATACACGGCAATATCTTAAGCGTCGTGAGAGATATTGAATGGCAGACGCCATTGTTGAGAAACCACCAAAATAGAAAGGCTTACATTAGCTTCAGCAAGTTCAGGACAAATACCGAACTTGAGATCAAGAACCTCGAACAAACACAAAGAATTGTTGCAGTCTGGATTTATCGGCCTTCACAGAGAACTGGCTCCTACCCGAGTATTGACACAGTACGATCCTTCTTAACTGATCTCCGCAGACTCTCCAATCAAGCCACGAATAAGGGCATCACATTGGCGGAACTTCTCGAACATCCTGTCCATTTTAAGTCACACGTTGACAAAATAAAGTCGTACACGACCCTCAGAACTCTACAAATGATTATCAACAAGGTGATTGAAGAGCACATACTTCCTGTGTCTACAACTATCACCAAGATACTCGACCGGGCAATTCGAGAGTCTGAGGATGAGTCAGAGCAGCACCCCGTTATTCCAGGGCGAATTTTGTTCGAAAAGATTTCTCATTACACGTCCCTACTTCAGGAATATAAAGAAAATGAAGCAAAGATTTCTGAATTGAACCGACGAGTAGGGTCGAATCGATTCTATGGCCGATTCAAAAGAAAGTCCAAGGATCCGCACAAACCCAACGTTGAGTTCGACGTCGCAATGGAAGAATGTGGTCTCTCAGCGATTCGTGACAAATATAAGATGAGGCAACTCTCGAATGTTGGCAACTTTATCAGCAGATGTAACTACGCTGCAAAAATGCTTATTCACGTCTTTACCGCCATGCGGGATCGGGAAGCCTATCTTTTAAAGGATGGGTGCGTTAAAAAAACAGGGCCTAAGACATACATTGTGGAAGGACTTACGGTAAAGCTCACCAAACAGCCTCGACCAGCCAAGTGGGTCACCTCCGAGTCGATTCTACTTTCTTACGATTGTGCTTGTAGCATCACTCGACTGATCAAAACATATATGCCAGCTTGCATAGATACTGAAAATCGCCTTTTTCTTTCAGTATCATACCTTCCGGTAGCCAACGAATACGAAAAAAAACAAAAAGATACCGAACTGTACCAGAGTGCCCTACACCCAACCCGCTGGGAAGAGACTTTTCCGCAAACAACAATTACAGATGAGGACTATCAGGAACTGGTAATGCTTGACCCACTTCGTAACTGGGCCGCAAATCCAAAGTTTCAAGTAGGTCAAAACTGGAACCTAACCACGCACCAATTCCGGCGATCAATGGCCGTTTATGCAGCTCAAAGTGGCTTGGTGTCCCTACCCTCTTTGAAAAGAATGCTTCATCACACACTGCTACAGATGTCCATCTATTACACCCGGGGATTTGCATCTGCCAAGTTTCTTTTCTCCGAGCAGAATCCTGATTTGGCGGAGTTCTTCAAAGCGCAGGCAGTGAATGCTGAAGCTAGCCTCTTCCTCAAGGATGTAATTATGGAGAAAGCGAATCTGCACGGCGCTGCTGGAACCTGGTATGAGCGCAACGTTAAATCGGAATACGCCACCAACATTGTTACAAACTTCAAGGAAACCCTGAGCAAAATGAAACAGGGACTTCTTTCATATAAAGAGACGATCCTTGGTGGCTGCTTCAAGGTTGGGGAGTGCAAGGAGCGAGCGCACCTTAATTACGTGAGCTGCGTAGACTGCAGCAGCGCCTGCATCAAGGAAAAAAAGCTAGACCAAACAATCCTAATTCAATCAAAAATCATCGAAAGTATTCCCGAAGGAACATTTGCCTACAACACAGAACAAACCAAGCTTAGTATGCTGCAATTTTTCAAAGACAAAATCTCACAGGTGATCGCATGACCTCAGAAGGCATACAACACTACGAAGCAGATCTTCAACGACTGATCAACAACAAGCCTGCTTCATCAGGAGTGAAAATCAGCCGTGATAGCGTGACTAAAACAGCACTGCAAAAGAGCTCGCCTAACGGTAAACATTCCCGCCCCAAAGTACGCGCTCTAAAAAACAAAGCACAGCGTGTTGAGATTGTTAAGGATGATGTGAACTCATGACTTCCGATGTCATTCTTCAATATGAAACAGCACTTCAACGACTGGTTGAAAACAAGCCTAACATCTTGCCGCCGGGCAGCAAGATCACCATCAACAACGTGGCCTTGGAAGCTGGGCGCGGTAAAGGCTCCATCAGAAAAGATCGTGAGTGCTTTGATGAGCTTCGCGAAAAGACCAAGGCAGCCGCAGCCAAACAAAAAACAGAAAATAGTGCGAAACCCAACAAGGGGGCTGAAAAGCTTTTCAGAGACCTCTATCACGAGAGCTTGGCCAGGGAGCTGATGCTTATCTCGCAGATCGATGAGTTGGATAAAGACCTCTCGGCGTTGAGTAACGTTACCAACATCGCCACTCATAAGGAAAAAAACAGCAAGGCTGCCAAGAAATGAGCGCCCGGAATAAGACTCTCAATTTTGCGTAGCGGGATTAACGGAGTCACTGGAGAGGTTGCCGGAATGCCTTTCCAGAGACGCTTCCAACACATTGGAGAATTACACCAAGAATTAATGATTGGCGAGGATGACATACGTCTCTGGGCGTGTATTCGGGGGCGCACCAGATGCCTATAGCGGGCTTGATGCACGAGGTTGGAACAAGTTGTTTGAGTAATGCCGACTGTATGCAAGGTTCAGTCAGATAGCCTATCCCTGCATAGCAGCATTTGGCACGCCCTTAGGGCCAGCTGTCGTGAATCAAGCCAGCCATTTTTCATTGGCTATCTTGCCCCTTCGGACTTCCATCTTCCTGCCTGCGCGCGCCGCTTGCCTGATGTGACAATCCTCCAACACATCAGTCCTAGCTGCCTCACTTGGGCAAATCTGTATCTCTTCAAAAAAATCACTTCGGGCTCAAGGTTTTCCGAAACCATCCGTTTGTGATAGGTAAGTACCCCTTTTGAGCGATGGCTTTGACCCTCTCTACACATGACTTCGCACAGCGCCTGAGCGACGCCCTACCGCTCCCCTTCACCATTCTCGGCAACCGCCAACGGCGCACATGGGAGCGACTGATCGGCTACATCGAATCCTCTACCTGCAAATCCGCATTTGACAAGGCTGCAGCTTACGCAGAGGGCTACGCACAAGCCTTGGTCGATAGCGGCCAGATCGAGATTTCCATCGCAAGAGATCTGTTGATCATCGAAACGGTCAACGCCTGGCGATGCACTCGTAATACCTCGACCACTTCCACCAATCGGTAGCCTCCAGTGAGAACCATGACCTCTATTTTTCAACGCTATGCCGACCACGAACCGTCTGAATTACGCATCCAGATGCCGCAGCGGGCTCTGGCTACAACCGTTAGCCATTATCCAATCGATGTTCTGGTAGGTCACTGGGAAAAGTATCTGGTTGACCCCTCCTCCGCTCGCGATAGGTTTCCGTGGGCTGCGCGATTTGTCATGGGCATGCCTGTATCAACCTGGGCGCGCGGATTGGAGTGGAACCTCGGACAGAAGTCTCGTTTCATCTCCGCAGTATGGTCAGGCGCAGATCTGGGGAGCTACCTCACGAATGACTGGTGCGAATCAGAGAGCGGTGGCAAGACATTGGCTGAAAACAGTGAAATTTTGATTGATGGCCAACAACGTCTGCACAGCCTTGAAGAGTATTTCCTTGATCGTCTTGCAGTGCCAGATGCACAAGGTCATCCGAGGGTCTGGTCTGAACTTGGTAATGGCGAGCGGAAGCGTTTTTTGTCGACGATCTTTACCCACGCTAGGGTGTCTTCTGGCGACGAAGTAGCATTGCGCAAAACGTATGATCTTTGCGCGCAGGGGGTTGCGCCTCGGTCATTTCTACAACGAGCTGTTCGGTAACCTTTTTCATCAGGGCGGTTGGGCGTATCCCTTCGGGAGCGGCTGTCGTAAACCGAGCCCCGTGACGACGGGTCTCGGCCCTTCGGGCTTCCATCCTTACGCTCTTCGACCATCGTGGTCTGCGCGCTCCGCTTGCAGAGCGAGCCGACTCATCTACTTGCTTGGACATTGGCTATCGCTCCCACATACTGATCTCGCATCGATCAGAGAAGAGACTAGGTGATGGCGTGGCTATTTTGGAAAGACAAGCGCCCCGCGTGGATTCAGGCGGAAGAAGGGGAATTCATTAAAGCTGCGAACCGCCTAAAGACGCTTCAGGTAACGCCTCGCGGTGGCATGCGCATTGACCCCGAGGAACTCAGGGATCAGATCCTTGCGGCGCGAGAGTTATACAAAGACCTGGTTCAAAAATAACGGTAGTGAGCAGGCAACCTGCTTGCAGCCACAGCCCATTCGCACGGGTTCAGAAATTTAAAAATGGTGCTCAATGGAGGTCTATTCACTGACGCCATGGCCCCCAGTTCGGTGGGTTCTCAATGATATCGATTGAGGTGCTGAGCTCATCCTGCATGCGCTCGAAAACTCTGTTGAGAGCCGGGTGGGCATTTGACTCTCTTAGGGTGCTCACCAGCTGCAGCAGCTCCCTGCCCTGCGCCAAGGGCATTTGAACGTCGCAATACACAGTGTCGTCATCGTCTAACATACCCATAGGATTTTCTCCGCATAACCCTGTTGTTCAGCTTCGCATCCCGCTGAGGTGACATGGGTGTGTGTCCCTGCGGGGAAAGGCTGTCGGCAACCGAGCCTTGGCGACGCCTGCGTCTCGGCCCTTCTGGCTTCCATCCTACACGCCTGCGCGCTCCGCTTTTCAAAGCCAGCCCGACTAAGCGACCTACCAGGTGCGTGATTACGCTCATGCTGAACCCGAATGCCTTGCTGCTGACTAGCCAACTGCATTCTAGCTGGCCAGGCGTTCGCGCTGGACTTATCCACCTTTTGGCATCCAGCCTGCCAGCCATCCGCATCCATTTGTTCAATCGACTCGTATCAATGGCCGGCAGATCTCGACCCATTGCTATCGGTCGCGACCGCTGGAAATCAGCCCGATTCAGACGCTCGCCGTCCTAATTTTGGCTAGGGTGTTGATGCCGCCTGCTCCTTTATTCTCCTATTCCCTACGCGCTTCACGTAGGAAGTGTCAATTTTGCCATCAGTACCGCTTAAAGCACTGCTATATTGAGCCTGCAGTGATATCTCAGACCTATTACTTACGGCGTAATCATGGAAAGCCTCATAACCCGGGATGATCTCGGTGCCGGCTCGGCACGAACCCTATCCCGTTTAGATTTTTCTGGGCGCTACTTACGCGACATCGAGGGTAAAGAAGTCACTTATAGTGACTGCACGTTCTCTTATAGCATCATCGAGCGTGGCTACTTCCATAAGGCGATTTTTATAAACTGCAAATTCATCGGCGCACGCATCCGCGAATCGATTTTTCGCTCTGCGACTTTTGAGAACTGCGACTTCAGTTATGTTGATTTCCATCGTTGCGTATTACCAGTACCGCAAATTCTGGCTAACCTTCCAGGCTATCCGAACGTACGCTGGGAACTGCTGCATAACTTAAGAGCAAATGCTCACAGCGTCGGCGATACGAAGTGGGAAGCAGATGTCGTATACCATGAAGCTCGCACGGAGATTGAACATTGGCGCGGCATCGCAAACGCAGGCACTGGCTATTATCAAAAATACTCCATGCGCCAGCGACTAGCCGCGCGATTTCACCATGTTCGCCTTTTAGCAGAAAGATATATTTGGGGGCATGGAGAGTCACTATTTCGACTAGCACTGTCGACTGTTTTTTTTCTGATTACATTTAGTTTTTTTCACTCTATAGGTCAAGTCGCAGATCTGGAAACCGTATCTATTGGTGCTTTATTTCACCAGTATCTCAAGAGCTTGTATTTTCTGTCGTCACTTTATATTGATCTCCCAAGTGTAAGTGCCGCTGAGGTTTCAGCCAGCCCTATCACATCCGTACTCGCGGTGACCTTGCGCTATGTATCCATAGGTTTAGCTATACCTGTACTTTATAAATACATAGCCAGAAGGTAGAGTAAAAATGAATAATTTTAAAGCATACCTTTTCGGTTCGGTTGCGCGTGGCGACCAAGATCGTATGAGCGACACCGACGTGCTGCTCGTTTACGACAAAGTGCTCGACAGCCGTTTACAGGCTGATGCAAGGAAACAAGTCACCTCCGCGATGTCCATGCATTGCACCTTCGCGGAGTATTCGAGTGTCCACTTAGAGCGCATGTTCAAAGAGGGCCACTTGTTCGCTTGGCATCTGCATCTTGAGGCTCGTCCGATACCAGGGTGGGAAAACCGTCAGGAATATCTACACACTTTCCCATCTCCTGCACCTTACACTGGAGGTTTAGTCGATGCGATAAACTTCAGCGATTTACTCAAATCTGCGCAGCAGTCAGTCATACTTGGCAGTAAATCTCCGGTGTACGAGGCGGGTATTGCTTATGTTGCTCTTCGCAATGTTGGTATGTCATTGAGCTCGTCCGTTCTAGGGCTCCCTTGCTTTAGCCGATTTGCACCGTTTGACGTGTCGGCGCGTCTTCAGCTAGCGCCGCCGTGCAGTGAAAATTTCTACCAAACACTTATCACCGCTCGCCATGCGTCACAACGCGGATTACCTGCACCTCCTATTGCTATTGAAAAGCTAGTGGAGGGTATTCAGTCAGCATACACATGGACACAGAACATAATTGAGGTTGCACGTGAGAACTCCTTCTGCTGACCGCTTTGGCTCCTTCTTTTCACGAGTCCAAACTGAACGCAACGTGCTCGCTATAGTAAACGCCAGATTTTCAAGTGTCGCCGAACTGCATGGTTTGACCACTGAGGCGATCCAGCAATGGCAAAAGCGATGTGCTGCGGTTGAAAGACCGGTGGAGAACCTTGATGCCATTTGCTTCCTTCTTCATCGAGTCTCCGCAAGGTGCAAGTCTGAAGCTGACCAGAGTCGGATAGTCTTCGACGATGAGGCGCAACACCGCCTTCCTATATCTGGTTTGCTTATCCAGCTTCGTGAAGCCTGCCTACAAGGCTAGGTAGTAACCGGCTGGATTTACGTAAGGGGTCGGATGATGGCTTGGGTAGCGTACATAGATCTACCACTGACCGCTCCTGGCCGGTTGTTGCCTGGCGCCACCAGCAGCTACGAGTTTCTGCCGGTCAGGTTTTTTCGACTGTCGTTCTCAAGCACGGTGACAACTCAGCCAAAGATGAGCGAAGCATTTACTACTCCCCATAAAGAAGGGCCCCGCAGGGCCCTCTATTTGTACTCAACCGAATTTACTGAGCCAGCCAGCTCTCGACGGTGTCGGAACCGTATTCAGCTTTCCACTCCTTCAGAACCTTGTGGTTGCCGCCCTTCGTCTCGACAACTTCGCCCGAGTGAGGATTTTTGTAAACCTTCACGGCGCGAGCCTTACGGGAGCCCTTGGTTTCAGCAGCTGCTGGAGCACGGCGGTTTGAAGACTGCGGATCGAGAATCGCGACAATGTTGCGCAAGCTGTAACCATACTCACCTAGCAGGTCACGAAGTTTCGTTTCGAATTCAATCTCACGCTTCAGGCCATCATCGTTTTTCAGTGTTTCAAGCTCTGCCAATTGGGCAGCCAGCTGCTTTTCAAGCGCGCGGAACTCAGCAAGACGGGACATGGAGCACCTCAGATATTAAGTGGTGGCAGTATAGTCAGCGCCGTCAACTGTAGACAATCGAAGGTGCGCTTGAGGCTAAACGCTTAAGCGCTCACCTTGCAGACCTGTAAGCATCCAGGTGCCCCATTTCAACTTGCCATTGAGTCAGGAATTTTTCCCAGTCATGGGCGTACGGGCCATCGATCAAACGCGTGGAGCCGACGCTTGCTTGCAGAAATCGCTCACGCCATGGCTGTGGGATGCTGGCCTCGCGCACAATGCTGATCCCGGAGTCGTGGCGCTCAATCTGAACTGCCTCGCGGACAGCATCCAAATTGAGGCTTGGCTGACTCTGGTTGAAGTCGACGCGCTCTTGGCCTTCGATGTCATCCAGAACATCCAAAATCGCGGCAGCCTTCGGATCACCCGGTACCAGGTGCGACAGTGTCCAGAGCGCTTTGCGCCTGACAGACTCACGCGTACGAAGATCATCAGCCATGTCCATTGCCTCGATTGGAACCGGCAGTCAGTCGGCGATAAAGGTCGGCTAAGAGGCGAGCATCCAGCAGCGCGTGATGTGGAAGTTCCGGGAGCGTCACGTCGCCGATCTCATCCGCTTCGAGGTGCCTGAATAGCAGGATCAGGTTAGTCGCGCGATTGGCAACGTTACGTGGCCAACGATGATCTACGTAGGCCAGTTGACAGAAGAGATCCCAATCCCAGTCCGGAGCGTCCGAGCAAATCTCGAGCGGGCCTCCAAGGTCGCTAAGGAAAGCGAGCAGTGAGGTTTGAGCTTCGACCAAGGGTTTCCCATGTTCAGGGAGGTTGAGCTGAGGCAGGACGTTCTGGATCACGAAGTCGCTGCAGTCTGCAACTTGGTAGGTATCAGTGAGCTCGACGTAGAATTCGTGGCCGGCCTCGGACACGAGTGCCAGCGAAATCAACTTCGTGTCTCGGTTGAGCCGAGTGAACTCACAGTCTAAAAATAGCTTCATCCTCTCCTCCCCTGTGAGTACCTGGTTCATGCCTGCGGTGTACCTCTGGCAAAACGTTCAAAGCCGACTGGTCTCTTTTATGATTTTAACCGATTGTCCTGACGAGCCTATGCCTGCACTCACAGCAAGGGAGGTTTGCCAGGTGCTGCGCGATGCCATCTTGGGAGGCGCATGATGGTTACCCTGGTGGACGAGAGGCATTGATCGCATGGATTCGCGATCAACTCTATGCCGACGAAAGCGATGTCACAGATCCAAGGCGTGCTTGATGGCCAAATTATCGCATCGATGTATAGATGCCCAAGATCTTCTTTTATTTTGGGAAACCCGCCCAAAAAGGCCCATTTTCTACGGCCTATGATTACCTCTCACATGACGAGGTACTGAAGATGTTTGATTTTCTGAAAAAAAGACGCGAGACCGAACAGCAGCGCAAAATCAAACGAGTCTTGGATGCTCAGGAAGCGTTTTTGGCTCTGTATGAGACGTCCACGCCGATCACTCTGCAGGAGGAACTCAACGCCGTTGCTAAAAGTTTTGAGCAAGGACGGCGCGATGATCGAGAGTGATTTGGAGTGACATAGTAAAACCAGTTTTGGCATTCACGGGTCGCTCAAGGGGGTAATGAGGAGTAAATTAGGGGTAATTCGTATACCTCTCATTGCCCCCTGAAAAGCTCAAAATAATCTTTTAACCATATGATATACAAAGTATTTTCTGTAGCGCGAAACTATAGGCCTCTCTAGAAGCGATCCTGCGCCTTGAAGTACAAAGGAGCCAACGTAGAGTAAGCAGGGTTAGCAACCATGTTGGAATTAGCTAAAGAGATTGTAAGTAGCGGGCCTTCGGGAGTTATCGCCTTGCTGGCATTCGCAGCATTCGGCGTAGCTTGGAAAGCTCTATCAGTGCTGGAATCAGTGAAAAAGAAGGACAAGGAATGAGGCCCTGGTCGAAAGTGCCGGCATGGTGGTCTGATGAGATTGCGCTCCTTCGCGGAGGTGCTCATGCAGGGCGGTCTCAGGCGATGCTTCGTGTGATCTTCGCTCTTGCAACGATGACCCCTACTGCGAAGACATACACGGTCGTCTCCTCTGTCAGCGAGCTGATGGAGCGCACAGGATTAAGTCGGCCCATGGTTC
>Ga0065714_10064988_pt1 | contig 14377 bp, 13 predicted proteins | sample MisRhiReplicate2_FD_59101 | JGI IMG/M metagenome (GOLD analysis project Ga0065714, IMG submission 59101) | Miscanthus rhizosphere microbial communities from Kellogg Biological Station, MSU, sample Rhizosphere Soil Replicate 2: eDNA_1 v2... | ecosystem: Host-associated > Plants > Roots >...
CTCCTACCCTCACAACTCTCACAAAGGACACCCTCATGGCTTTGCGCCCCTATGAAGAACTTGTCGGCCCCCTCATCGTCCCCGTCCGTGGCAAGGAATACCCGCTCCCGGCCGTGTCGATGACGGACGGTCTGCGCATCCATGCCGCAGGAAGCGGTGGCGGATCCATCTCCATCGTGGAACTGACGGAGATCATCCTTGGTGACACCAAGCAGGTCATGCTTGACGACGGCATCCCGCCCGCGGTAATCGACCGCGCGCTATGGGCCGGCCTCGCGGACTTCCAGGCAGGCCGCGAAGCAGCAGAGCAGGTCTGGGAGCACGGGGTCCCAAAAGCAGTAATGGAGGAGATGGGGAAGATCCTCCAAGCGGTGATGCAGACCCCGCCGGCCGCGGAATCTACGACGAAGCCACCGGCCTCTGGGAATACTACGACCGCCCGGAAGGCGAAGGCACCAGCATCGCGTGGGAGGAAATCCTCACCCACTGGCCCCTGATCGTCGCTGACTTCGCCGACTTCTACACGATCCGCCTCCACCGCGAATCCATGACGTGGGCGGAGTTCCGTGACCTGATCACTGGGCTTCTCCACAAAACCGACTCCCGGCTGTGGCAGGCGACCCGCCACGACGACGAACCGACACAGCAGGGAGCGTAAGCCATGACCGGCCCCACCACCACCGGTTCCATCAACGCGGAACTCACCATTGATAAGTCCGGATGGGATGCCAAAGCCGAAGAGGTGAAGGCTGAAGCCCGGGAACTTGGGGCGCTCAACCCTGAGATCAAGGTGGACGCTAACGTCGGCCCGGCGATCGCGAAACTCAACGAAGTAGCGATCGCCGAACAGCGCCTCGAAGTCGCCACCCGGCAGGCCGCCAACAGTGCCTCGGTCGCATATGTGGCCAACGAGCGGCTGACCGCTGTCATGGAAAAGCGCGGACGCACCGACATGCAAGTCGTCGCCGCTTCGGAGGCGGCCGCCCGGGCGGACCGGAACGCTGAAGCCTCAGAGATCAAACTGCTGGCTGCCACGGAGGCGCTGAACGCTGCGAAGGCCGAGTCTGTCCGGAAGTCTCTGGAACAGGCGTCCGCCAACGAGATTGAGTCCAAGTCTGAGGACAAAGCCTCAGCCACGGCAGAGACCGCGAATCACCGTCGCGTCTCCGGGCTGCAGATCCTCATCGGACTGGCCCCGGCCCTCCTCGGACCGACAGCGGCCATCGCAGCCGCAGCGGTCGGGCTGGGCGTCGGGTTCGGTGTCATGGGCGTCTCCGGTGTCCTGGCAATCAAGGGCATCAAGGACCAGATGGAAGACGGGACAGTTGTCGGGGCGCGGTATGCGGGCGGCCTGTCCCAGCTCAAAGGCAACCTTGATGCCCTTGCCAACACCTCGGCAGTCCACATGCTCCAGGGGTTCGATCAGTCTCTGAACGCCATCGAAAACAAGATGCCGTTCCTGAACACCCTTGTCGGGAACATGTCGGGGCTGCTGGGCCAGATGGGCGGCACAGCCCTCAACGGCGTCCTGTCAGGGCTCCAGCAGATGAACACGCTCACCTCAGCCGGCGCCATCGAACTGTCGAAATTCGTGACCTGGCTGTTCAGCTTCAACGGAACCAACGGGTTCACCCAGTTCATCTCCTACGCCATCGACAACCTGCCCGCGACCATGAAGCTGATCGAGAACCTTGTCACCCTGGCGGGGCACATCCTGTCCGCCTTCGCACCCCTCGGGCCTGTCGTCCTGGGCTTCCTGAACGGTCTCACCGATGTTCTGAATGCCCTCCCGCTGCCCGTCCTGGCCGGCCTTGTCACGACAGCACTCACCGTTGCACCCGCCTTGCAGATCGCCGGTAAAGCGGTGGAACTTTTCGGTATTGAATCAAACCTGGCCGTCCCGGGCATCGGGATCTTCCTGGCGCTGCTCGCCGGGGTCGGTATGGCGGTTGCTTCGTCTGCGCTCGGGACAGAGCAGGGCACGCAGGCTTTCCGCGACTACACCCAGGCCCTCAAGGACGACAACGAGGAGCTTGGGAAGAACGTCCGGCTGCAGGCGGCCAAGGCCCTCTCCGACGCGGGAGCCTTTGATGCAGGAAGGGAACTGGGCCTGACCCAGACCACTCTCACTAACGCACTGATGGGGAACGCCGCTGCCCAGCAGATCGTCAACGACCACATCAAGGAGGGCAGGGCGTTCCAGAACGACTGGACTCAGGGCGTCGTGGACGCCAACACCGGCATCTACGTGGCTACCGCAGCGCAGGACAAAATGGGCAAGGCCATTGACACGGTCACCAAAACCCTCGGTGCCCAGAAAGACTCCATCGACCGGTCCAAGCAGATCAACCTCGATCTCGCGGCAGCGAACGACACGACGACCGGGAGCATGACGGCCCAGACGGCCGCACTGCAACTCCAGGCGAACCAGTTCGGAACGACTGCAACATCGATCAAGGGCGCCCAGGACGCGCAGGACAAGAATGCCCAGTCCACCGCTGACGCGACCGCAAAAATGCAGCTGCAGAACGACGCTGCCGGGTTGCTGAAAATGGCCCTCGACGGGCTGAACGGTAAGGCCATCTCGGCAGCACAGGCGCAGAACGCCTTCGATTCCCAGCTGTCCAATATGGGCACCCACGTGGACAAGGTGGGCAAGCAGATCACCTTCACCACGGCAAATATCGGGGACATGTCCGCGGCGTCGGTGGCACTGCGTGGACAGCTCAACAGCCAGGTGTCCGCACTCATGCAGACTGTGGAGGCCAACGGCGGGCTCGATGAGTCAACGGGTAAAGCCAAGGCGCAGATGGAGCAGATGCGGACTCAGATCATCGACAACGCGGTAGCCCACGGCGTGGACAAGGACGCCGTGACCGCGTATGTGGACAACCTGCTGAAAATCCCGGAGTCCGTGCCGCCCACGAAGGTGGACATTGATAAGGCGGAAGCCGAGTTGAAGCTGCAGGGCTTCCAGTCGGCGATCAACTCCCTGACGGGCAAGACGGTCACGATCTACGCCCAGGCGAACATCGACGCCGCCATGGCCGCACTGGATACCCTCCACGCGAATTCAATGGTCGCCGCCAACGCCTACGCCACGGGGGCGGCGTACCGGTCTGAGGGTGGGACTGTCCCGGAGTACCACGCAGACGGTGGCATGGCCGGGGTGAACTATCTCGCCGCCGGCGGTTCGCCGTTCGTCCCACGCGGTACGGACATCACCCCGGCCATGCTCACTCCCGGGGAGATTGTCATGAAGCGCGCATCGGTCAAATCCCTCGGCGCGGGGAACCTGCTCGAGGCGAACCGGACGGGCCAATGGCCCGGGCAGGGGCAGGGGCAGGGGCAAGGCGGTGGGGTGCATGTGGATCAAATCACCATCTATGACCAGCAGGACCCCGTCGCCACATCCATGGACGTCCAACGCCGACTATCCATGATCGCCACTTAAGGAGGCCCCGGTGCCCTACCCCGCCCCGATCACATACCCATCCAGCCTCCTCTACCCAGGGCTGGCCGGGTCCGGATCACCGGTCAGCCTCGGGAACCTCACCCTCGGGGTGGTGGACGCTGACGGGACCATGTGGGGGCTGCAGGACTTCAAGGGCTGGCACGGTTCAGCACCGTCCACCCTGCAGCTCACACCCCGGGCCCGCGCGCACGGAGCGACAGGCTCCGAGCCGTTCTTCGGGGCACGGGTCATGACCCTAGCGGGCATGGTCCGTGCCCAGACGGCGGACCTGTCCACCAAAGCGTTGGATGCTCTCAACGATGCGGTGGCTCTGGAGCCTTTTCAGATGCTTGTGTCCGAGTCGGGCCGGATCCGGAACGCCATGGTCCAACGCCAAGGCGAAGTACTACCGGTGAAGCTGAACAACCGCATGTTCCGCTACTCCATCCAAGTCGTGGCCAAGGACCCGCTGAAATACGGCGACCTCACCACAGCGACGACCCTCCTGCCGTTCTCCTCCGGCGGAAGGACGTACCCGGCAACCTACCCGATCACCTACACCGGCAGCTCCAACACCGGCATCGTCCGCATCAACAACCCGGGAAACACCCAAGCCCCCGTCTGGCTCCGCATCGACGGCCCCGTCCCCGCCGGCGGCTGGACGGTAACGCACATCGGCAAGAAACAGTCGCTCGCCTTCGCATCATCCCTTGCCCTGGTATCGGGTGAGTTCGTGACGGTCGACATGGAACGACGGGAGATCCTCGCCCAGGGGCAGGCCGCCCGCGCCGGATACGTGACCACGCGCGGCTGGTTCTCCCTCGACCCCGGCGATAACGACATTGCCTTCTCGGCGGCCAACTATTCATCCACGGCGTTACTGACCGTGACCACGAAACCTGCATGGTCTTAGGAGGCCCTCATGACGATCACTTGCCAGCCAATGGACGCCACCGCCGGGGCGCCCGCCTACTCGGCACAAAACGAACGCCAGAACATGGCCCCACTGTTCGGCGGCGGCGGGGGCGTCGTCCTCGGTGCCCGGTCAGGGTGGCGTGTGGGGACGCCTTCAAACATCCTGTCTGTGACCTCGACTGCATGGACGCTCGGCCCGTCCTCAGCCGTCATCACACCCGGCGCCGCCACTGCGCAGGGCTCATACCGGTGGGCTACGGATGCGAACATCACAGCGGCGAACAACCTCACCCCACCGGACGCGACCTATGACCGCAAGGACATTGTCTACATCCAGGTCAACGACTCATCCTCAGGCGACGGGTCCGGGGCGCTCACAGCCCCAGTGTTGTACCTTGCCGGCGCCGCAACAGCAACCCCGGTTGCACCTACACTCCCGGCACGGTCCTTCCTCGTCGGCACCATCACGGTTCCCAAGGTGGGCGGCGGCTCACCCACTGTGATCCGCAACCCCGCCGTGTTCGTCGCGGCCGGTGGAATCCTTCCGGTGGCTGACGGCTCCGAACAGGCACCGCTGACGCAGTATCCCGGCTCGGCAACGTCACGCGGCGGGATCCTTGAATTGTCGGACGGTTCGGCTTGGAACCGTCCTGGTCCAAAGGTCATTCCGTCGCCAGCGTCTCAGGTGGGCGCAGGGTTAGCATCAACCGCATTCACAACCGGTACAAACATACCGATCATCCAAGTTGGGACCGTCGTTGTAACCACGGACGCATCGGGATATTTCTCCATCACATACCCGGCCGCGTTCCCCAACGGTGTCCTCATGGTTGCGTTCACAAGCGGCGATGCATCGGTTGGCCGGAATATCGTTCTGGCGACGGCGGGAACACCCTTCACGCAGTCACTCAGTACCGCCTACGGTTCAGCCGTGACGGGCAGCAATGTGCCGTTTGCGTCTACTGCAATGCGCATCAACTACTTCGCGGTTGGCTTCTAATGGCTACGACGATCCGCGTAACGAGGGTGGCCTGATGGACGGGACGCTGCAACTCATCATCAACATCGGCGCCGCGGCAACCGCCCTGGCCGCGATCATCGGCCTGCCTATCGCGTTTGTGAAGCTCTGGCCCCTCATTAAACGCGCCGTGACCATCGGCGCGTCGTTGGAGAAGCTCCCGGAGATGGCGCTGGAACTGTCTGCGCTCGCCATCGGGCAGCGCGCCCAGGCCGAAACCCTCACCCACCAGAATGAGCAGCTTGACATCATCAAGCATGAGGTGGAGTTCAACAACGGTTCTTCGGTGAAGGACGCCGTCGTGCGTACGGAGAAGGTCGCCAATGCTGTTGCTGAGCAGTTGACCGCGCACCTGAACGCACCGCAGACGACCATCAACGTGAACGGGGTGGCACCATGAACGACTACCTGCCCGGCGCCGTCCAGGACCCCCAACCAGGCGGTGTCACTCTGGACACGTCCCTGCCCGCCAGGTTCGTCTGGCACATCACCTGGGACCAGCTCCGCGCTGACGGCTCACAGCCGGACATTGATGCGGTCGACAGTTACCTGCAGTCCAAGCAGTACTGCCCGAACATTATCTGGAACCCGTTCACTGGCTACGTCAAGCAGTACTACCCGGCGTCGTTGGGCGGCCGCGCGCTCGCCTACAACAATCAGGACGGCGCCGTATGCGTCCAGGTGGAAGTGTTTTTCACTCCCGGATGCGTCGTGGACGGCATCAGGTACGCCACTGTCGCTGACACCCCGCTCAACGGCTGGGCGGAAATCCTTGCGTGGGCCGACAGCCTCGGCGTGCCCCGCACCTGGCCCATGGGCGCCCCGCAGTGGCAGAACAATTCCCGCGACGTCGGGACATGGAACAGCCAGGCCGGGCACTACGGCCATTGCAACTCCCCCGGCGACACGCACACCGACCCTGGCCCGATGCCGGATCTGAACCGCAGCACGGTCACCACCCAAGGCACTATCACACCAGTCCAGGAGGACGAATTGAGCGCAGCAGAAGTGGCAGCCATCATCGACGCCACCCAGAAAATGCATGACGTCACACGGCAGCACCTGAAGGACACCATCCCCGGCCTGTCCGCCGCTGCCACTGTCGCCCAGCCCATCCCGTACAAGGACCCCGTCACGGGCGCGGACACCGCGCAGACCACCACCCTCGGCACCGTAGCGGGATACACGGACTTCCAGCACAACGCCACTCGCACGAGCCTGCCGGCCGCCGTCCTGAACCAGGCATTCACGCTCCCGGACGGCACGGTGACCAACCTCGCGGGGATCCTCACCGCCATCCACGCCCAACCCGTAACGGCGGGGACAGTCGTCAACGCCACCGACCCCCAAGCCATCGCCGACGCCGTTCTCAGCGGCATCAAGACTCAATGGAGCAAATAATGGAAACCCCCATCTCACCCAAGGTCATCGTCTCCGTCATCGTCGGAATCGTCCTGACTGCCATCGTCTCGAACATTTCAGCGATAACCCCGGACATGCTCGACTTCCTCGGCCCATGGAAGCTATTCGCGTTCGGCACGCTCATCACTGCCGTGACCGGTTTGGCGGGCTGGTGGAAGACCGACCCGCTACGCATCAACCCAAACCAGAAGAACGCCGTCACGGACACCGCAGCAGTCGAAGCATCCAAGCAGACATCCCTCGCCGCGACCGCCATTGACGCACCTCCCACCGTGTTCCCCGCCGCCAAAGTAGACGCCGCCCTCGCAGCACCCGAACCCACCGTCGAGCCGGTCACCGTCACCCCCATCCTGCCCGCAACTCCAGCACCGTAAGTCAGGAGGACCGCGATGACGATCTCCTGGGTTTCAGTCAACGCCAACAACGGGAAAATCGTCGCGGACCTCCCCACCCTCATCCCCGACGGTCCACTCAAACAGACCCTCATGCGGTACGAGTCCCAGACCGCGTCCCTGCCGATGGACGGGGCGCCGTCGAACTGGCAGCAAGCCACCCGCAAAGGGGCCGTTTTCCTCGTCGCCCTCGACGAGGAAAACGCCAACGGGGCACGCAGGCCGCTCTGGGGCGGCATGGTCACCAAACGCAACCGCAAGGTAGGCGCCGGCGTGAAAATGGCCCTGGTCACGGCCGAGGGCTGGCTGGACCGGGTCTACGTCGGGGACGAAACCTTCACCGACATACCGCAGAACACCATCATCAAAACATTGGTGGAAAAGTACGCCACCACCGGCACCCTCCGGGGCCTGCCGATCCGTGTGGAGATCCTCGGCGGCACCGGCATGGCCCGGGACCGGACCTACAAGGACGCCGACGACAAAACCCTCTACTCAATCCTCACAGACCTGTCAGGAGTCATCGGCGGCCCTGAATGGACGGTCCGGTGGGAATGGGTGGACGGGGAAACACTCGGGCTTGTCCTGACCTGTGGTGACCGGGTAGGCGCATCAGCGCCCTCCGGTCTGAACCCTGCCGCACAGTTCTCCCTCCCCGGGTCGGTAACGGACGCGGAGCTCGTGGAGGGCTGGGGAGACAGGGAAGGCGCCAACGACGTCATGGCCGTCTCCTCCGGCACCGGCGGTGCCCGCCCACAGTCCCCGCACCAGACCAACGCCCTGGACTTGCGGCCCCGGTTCGAATATCGGTGGACCCCGTCAACGTCCATCACGGTCGTGGACACGCTCACCGCCCACGCACAGCGCGCCTTGGCAGCCATGAAAGACGGCTCCCTCGCCCTGACCATCACCGCTAACCGGCAGGAAGCCCACAAGCTCGGCGTGGACTGGTTCTTGGGGGATGACGTCGGCTTCGACATCACCGCCCCGGAGTTCCCCGGTGGGCTCAAGGGAACGGCCCGCGCCGTCGGCTTTGAGCTCACCGAAACCACCATCTCACCGTTGGTCGATGTGACCGGAATCGAAGGGATCGACTAATGGGTGGACAGCCCGGCCTGCCCGGCTCCCAATTCGTGGGCGAGGACTACACGGTCCGCAGGTTCAAAGAACTTGAACAGCAGGTCCAGCAGTTCAGCGCCGCGAACGTCCTGGCCACGGCCGGCATCGGGGTGATCCCTAACGGGATCCTCGTCAACGGGCAGATGCAGTTCAAACGCGCCGATGGCACCTTGGGCGTGTCGGTGAATCCCACCGATGGAACATTTGTTGCCTACGATTCGACGGGCTCTGCCCCTGTGGCCAGGTTCGGTGCCCTTGTCAACACCGCGCCGGGCTCCTACGGTGTGGAAGTCCTCGTCGGCCTCACGTGGGTGCAGGTCGGTGCGCAGACATCCACCTGGGGAACGCTCGCCGGGATCCCTGCCGAGTACAACCCCACGAACCATAAGTGGGCGCCGGACGCCCACACCCACCCGGGCGGGGACGTCACCAGCCGGGTGGCCGCAGCGTCGGATGTGATCGGTTCCCAGTCCGGGTGGACGAACACCGTCTCCGGAACCAGTTTCTTCGCGGCCTGGTTGGGCAACGACGCAGGCTACAGTTTCGGCCGGAACGTATCCTCCATCCGGTACAAGACCAACGTCCGGTCCCACTACACCGACCCGGCCAATGTCCTGGCACTCACACCAGTCCTCTACGACAAGATCCCCACGCCTCCCGCCACGGCGCAGACGGACGAATATGGTCTGATCGCGGAGCAGGTCGCCGAGTACTGCCCGGAGCTGGTGCAGTGGTTCGAAGGAAAAATCGACTCGGTCAGATATGACCTGCTCGCTGTCGCGCTCCTCTCGGTCGTCAAATCCCAGGACGCGCAAATCAAAGCGCTCGCAGCCGCGGTGCAGACACTCATCCCCGGTTTCACCCTCCCGGCCCCCTCGCCGGTCGCCCCGCATGTCCCGGCGTCCGCGGCACCGTCACCGGAACCCGCCCCGTTGCCCTACACCATCCAGCCACAGTAAAGGACCCCTGACCATGCCGAAACGTAACTGGGTGGATGGTGCCACGGGCAACACACCCCTGAACGCCGCCCGCCTCAACGCCCTCGAAACAGACCTGGACGCAGCCTTGACCGCGCTCGCCGCTGACCCGTCCCTCATGTTCTCCGGGGCGGTGACCAGGGACACCAACGGAGTGCCGACGTCGGCGTCCGTGGTGTGGCCTGACGGGGTGGCCGGGGTGTACTCAGGCACGGCCTCGACAGCGTTCCCCACAGCGGTGGATTCCTACACGGTGACCCGGGCCGTGACACCCACGAAGACCTACACGCAGCCGGCCGTGACCCGCGACGGAACCGGCCAGATCACCACCCGCCCCCCGATCACGGTCAGCAGCTAAGGAGTCCCCATGTCTTTCCTCGATGTCCCTGGCGTCAAACCGGCCGGCCTTGACGCCGCCACCGCAGCCCTTCTATCCAACCCGGCATCCGCCACCGCAGGGGCAGGAAATGCCACTTACCTTCCCCAGTCGAAGCTCCCGTATATCGACGTCGATTTGCAGCGGCTCTCCGGCGACACTGACGATGCCGTGGTCTGGCAGCGGGCCGTGACCGCTGCAATCACGCTCGGCATCAAGCGCGTCGTAGGCAGGTCTGGAGTCTACAACTTCGGGTCATTCGTCAACCTGGGAGGCGCCAACGGGCTGACCATTGAGGGCGGCGGCATGAACGCCACTCTCGTGAAGCCGACCGTTGCACTGAATTACGCCTTTACCGCTTTCACGGACTGCTCAAACATCGTCTTCCGGAACATCGGCTTCCTCGGCACGGCGGTGGATGATGCCACCGGCCCGCGCCGGTCCAGGACATTCACCGGACACACCGGCTTCGCCGTCGCAATCAAGATGCAGGGCGACCTAACCGCAGGGCAGACCCCCAGGATCACCAACGTGACCTTGGACCATGTCAACATCACTGGCACATCGACGCTGCCCGTGCTGCTCTCAGGCATCCGCGGGGAGGCGAAGATCGAAAGCTCCCGATTCCATAACAACATGGACGTCGGGTTCATCTTCTGCGAGACGGCCAAGTTCGTGAACAACCACGTCACGAACTCCGCTGATAATGGCGTCTCCGCGTCCCGCGGTAATCAATGTGTCATCATCGCGGGCAACACCTTCGATAACTGCGCATACTGGGCTATCTGGACAGCCGGATACTCTGGCGATGTGGCGCCGAAAGACATCTCCATTGTTGGCAACGTGGCAAAGAACCTTGGGCAGGGTGGTGTCACGCTAGCGCTCGGCGCGAGGAATGGCGACATTTCGGGAAATACCTTCCGCAACATCCTTCGCGGACCATCAGATCAGCCATCTGATGATTCCTGCGGCGTCGGTATCTTCATCTCGTCATTCCCGTCCGACCCGACCGCGCCCACAACCTACGCGGAGAACTGGACCGTCACCGGCAATACATTCATCGACGCCGCACGGGGCGGCATCCTACTTTCGGGCGGAGTCCGGAACATCGGGATCTACTCCAACGTGTTCGTCCGCATGGGATCGCAGTTCTATGCGGACGGCACGACGACCGTCACCACTGCAGCGTCAGGGCAGAACTTCGGTGTCGCGGCAGAGCCCACCTATTCTGCACTCGTCAAGAACGTTAACATCCAGGCCAACACCTTCATTGATGACCGGGCTACGCCATTGATGAACAACGCCGCCATCGCCACGTCGGCGGTGAACTGGGCGCAGAACAACAACAATGTTATTGGCTCCCGCCTCCAGTACAGCGACTCCGCGAAGTCCACTGGCGGCGTGCAGACGTTCACCGCCGAATCCCGGTTCTCAGCCGGGTTCCGTTCAGGATTCAGCGGCGCAACAGGCACCATCGGCGGCAGGTTCACGGGTGCGGCGGGCTCAACCCGCGCCCTCAGCATGCAAACTGAGGACGTAACGCGCTGGCAGATCAAGGCAAACAGTAGCGCCGAGACGGGCAGTAACGCCGGCTCCGACTACCAGGTTGAAGCGTTCAGTGATGCTGGGGCAAGCCTCGGAGCGGCTTTCACGGTCATCCGGTCAACGCAGGGTTTCCGTCACGAGAACAAGCCCATTGGCTTCTACGGCGCCACGCCAATCGCTAAGCAGACAGGCACCCCGGCTGCGGCTACGGACCTAACTACCGCTCTCGCGCTGGTCAATGACCTTCGGGCGAAGCTGCTGGCGCTGGGCATTATCGGCTAGTCGCCGCCCGGTTGCAGACGTGCTCCAGGCTGGAAGTGTAGGCGGTTGAGCCCGCGCATTCAGCCTGGGGTAGGTCATCGCTATGACAATAAGGGCGACCAAGATGGGGGCTGCCCGCCCCTGCGTCCAGTAGATGAACCGTGGAAGCTCCAGGACGCCAACGAACACTGCCGAGTAAGCGATCAGGGCGGGAGTGCTGCCCTTGGTGATTGCCGCAAATATGCCACCCAGGGCCAGCCCCACCAGGAACCAGATCGCGACCATGCCGAGCAGGCCAAATTCCGCGTAGGTCACGAGGAAGGAGCCTACGTTGGTAAAGTCCTTGCTTCCCTCGGTGGCGAGTATGTAGGTCCACCAGTCATCGGGCTTGAATCCATAGATCCCGCCCTGCGCGGCGGCATCAACTCCGGGCGCGTTCCAGATGGCAGGCACGCTGAAGTAGGGGATCGCGTTCGATCCCTCGTAAGCCTGAGCAAACAGAGCGCTGTTGTTGAATGACGTGACGTAGTAGCCAGCAAGGCGTGCCGAAACCCATTCAACGAACGGCAGGTCCGTGGTCATTTGGTAGTAGATCCAACTCCTGGCGTACTCGGATGCGGCGAACACCGCCCAGATGACCGGCGCGACAATCAGCGGCGCAGAACGGGCCAGGCCAGACCACTTCGATCCGGGGCTAACGGTCAGTGCTGCGATCACGAGAAGAGGAATTATCACTTCGATAAGAGCAAGGCGTTCCGCATAGAACACCGTCCGAACGGCCGACAGTAGGACCAGGACAAGGAATCCCCTGCCGCCGATGCCAAGCTTCCGCAGGATATGACCAAGGACCACAACGACCGGGGCAAACTGTGTCATCGTGGTTAGGCCGCCGATAGGGCGGCTATTGCTCTTCAGTTCGCTGATTGCGCCGAGTTGCCGGTCAACGACGGCTATCAGGTCCTGAGGGCGGACCCCCTGAGCCATGGCGCTGACAATCCAGATCGCGTAGCCCGTGAGGGTTAGGAAGAACAGGAACTTGTACGCCCTCCGCAGATAGGCCACCTGCTTTGGCGTAAACCGGAATGAGGCGCTACCGCCGCGGCTCGCTGCGCCACTCGCAATCATGATGCCGATAAACGCCGAAAGTACGCCGATCATGAGCGTCGTGGACATGCCGCCGTCCAGGAACTTATGAGCACGCCAAGTGACGAACACTTCTTCTGGCAAGGTAATCGAGATGAGGGCCATCGAGCCCGTCAGGAGCAGTAGTGCCCAGCCTGGATGCACCCACCAAGGCCAGCGGATCACGAGGACACTGTCCTCCGTTAGTGCAGCTGCGATAGGCGCACGCGATTTAGCCTTGATGTACAAAGTTCCCCCAGCCGGACAGGCACAAAAGTTTTCCTCATTCTACGGCCCAACAAGTGGCCGCCATATTCAAGCGCAGGTGAGAGGATTGGACCTATGGCTAAAGAGATTGGCAGGGTGCCGTTCGTAACGAAGTGCGACAGTTACGGGAACGAAACCAAGGTGATGCTTTTGTTCTTCGATGATGGCACGGTCCGTTGGGAGGCCCCTCCAGCAGCTCCAGGCTTCCCGACCGTCCCGTCCGCGTCTCATTTCTCACCGGGTCAATAAGTCACGGTCTGACAGCGGCCAATAAGACCGGTTAAGTTCCCAAAGTCAGCCAGTAGCGAAAATGCCCCGTCCACTTCGGTGGGCGGGGCATTTTTTCGTTGCCCGGGTTTACCCTGAGAGTGCACTACCAAAAAACGACGGCGACCCGCCCAGTCCTGGCAGACTGAACGGGCCTTCTGCCGTCAACCATCACCCGCTAGAGCACATGGAAGACGACATGCAAAACACTACCCTCGTTGGGCTACCCAACACCCGTATTACGACCAATGCAGAGCTCGCGGCCGCCGGCTACCTTGCCCGCTACCGGGGCGGCACCCGCGAAACCTACAAGGTATCCCTGAAGCTCCTTTTCGGTTGGTGCGCCGGCCTCGGCGTGGATCCGCTGGAGGGCATGCGCCGGCCGGTGCTGGAGCTCTTCGCCCGGTATCTCGAGGACGAGCGTCACAACTCCCCGGCCACGGTGGCGCATCACCTCTCGATCGTCCGTGGCTACTACAGCTTCGCGGAGATTGACGGCTACATCGACCGCTCACCCGCCGCGCACATCCGGATGCCCCGCGTCTACCAAGACGAGTCCCGGACCATGGGCCTTGACCGCATGGAGCTCGGCAGCGTCATCCAAGCCGCACGGGCATCCTCACCATCCGACAGTGCCCTCATCGCGATGATGGGCATGCTCGGGCTGCGCGTCTCCGAAGCCTGCGCAGTGAAGATCGAGGACTACCAAGAGATCGAGCGTGGCCACCGCGTGTTGCGCCTGGTCGGCAAGGGCGGGAAGCTCTGCCGGAAGGCGGGCATCAAGAAGAACGTCACGCCCCACGGGCTCCCGGCATAGCTTCGTGACCGCCTGTCTGGACGCTGGTGTGCCGCTGCGTGACGTGCCACTCGGACCCACGCATCACCGCCCGGTACGACCGCGCCAGGCACAACCACGACCGTCACGCTTCGCACGTGGTTGCTGCGTTCCTCGCCGGCGCCGCGTAGGATTCGAAGTGGTATGAGACAACGCTCCACTCAAAAGCGTTGGTTGCATGAGGGCTCTTCCCATCACGGGCGGGGCCTTCATGCGTTTAAGCCCAGGGAGTTTCCCGGGAGTTTCCCGGGAGTTTCTTCACCGAGTAAAGCAAACAAAACGGCTGAAACTCGCAGAAGTTGAAACAAGCCGAGTTGCCCGCCAAATCAACGAAAAAGGGGCCATTCCCCCGCGAAAACACGGGAAAAATGGCCCCTCAAAGTGGACAGGTTGACCGATACGCCGGG
>Ga0065714_10064989_pt1 | contig 14376 bp, 15 predicted proteins | sample MisRhiReplicate2_FD_59101 | JGI IMG/M metagenome (GOLD analysis project Ga0065714, IMG submission 59101) | Miscanthus rhizosphere microbial communities from Kellogg Biological Station, MSU, sample Rhizosphere Soil Replicate 2: eDNA_1 v2... | ecosystem: Host-associated > Plants > Roots >...
TACCAATATTTCTTGTAAATTTAAGATCTCTACTCATTTCTAATTAGAATTTAAAGTGTGAGAAAGCTTTGTTAGCTTCCGCCATTTTGTGAGTATCAGATTTTTTCTTGTAAGCAGCACCTTCTTCTCTTGAAGCAGCTACAACTTCGTTAGCCAATTTCAAAGCCATTGACTTATCATTTCTCTTTTTAGAGTAAAGGATTAACCATTTCATTGCCATAGAAATTTTTCTGTCAGCTCTGATTGGCATAGGAATCTGGAAGTTAGCTCCACCTACTCTTCTAGAACGTACTTCTACGTGAGGCATAACGTTAGTTAATGCATCTTTCCAGATTTCAAGGGCAGTCTTTTCAGTTTCTCCTTTTTTAGTTTCTACAATATCTAATGCATCATAGAATATTTTGAATGCGATAGACTTCTTACCGTCCAGCATCAAGTTGTTTACAAATCTAGTTACCAATTGATCATTAAATTTCGGATCTGGTAACAACGGTCTTTTTTTCGCTTTTGTCTTTCTCATTGTTTCTGTACCTTATTTAATGATTATTTTTTCTTTCCTTTAGCTGGCGCAGCTGCTGCCTGACCTGGTTTTGGTCTCTTAGCTCCATACTTAGATCTTCTCTGCGTTCTTCCGCTAACACCTGCAGTGTCTAATGCTCCTCTTACGATATGATAACGTACTCCCGGTAGGTCTTTCACCCTTCCGCCGCGTACCAATACTATCGAGTGCTCTTGAAGATTATGTCCTTCGCCCGGGATGTAGGCGTTGACTTCTTTACCGTTTGAAAGTCTTACCCTTGCAACTTTTCTAAGCGCAGAGTTAGGTTTCTTAGGAGTGGTAGTATATACTCTCGTACATACACCTCGTCTTTGTGGACAAGAATCAAGGGCAGCCGATTTACTCTTCTTGGTGAGTGCGACTCTTCCTTTTCTTACTAATTGTTGAATAGTAGGCATTTAATTGCTTTTTATTTTAGGGTGCAAAAATAGTAATAATTTTTTAATCTACAAGCAGTTATAAAGAAATATTGTTATTTCGTGAAGTTTTTAATTCATTTAAATTCTTGCTGATCCGAATATAACTATTGTTCAATAATGCTTACCCGAACATTCTTATTCCAGTGAAAGTTTTTTACATTATCTTTAAGCAGCTCGTAATTCTCAGGATTTATAGAATAAATTACCACATGATCCAAAGCTGCATTTGTATTGTCACTGATTTTTAAGACCGCAACTTTTCGCCAGTTTTTTGGAACATAGCCGCCAAACCACTCTTCGTACACAATCGCCAATTCGTAATTATTTTTAGCAGAATATTCTGTAACGAAATTCTCAAATTTCTGATCAAAAATTTTTCCGTTTTCATTGAAAGGGATCATTTCTTTAGATCCTAACCCCACAATATCTAACAAATGAATATCTGAGAAATAACAAACTGCTCCGATATCATTTGCTACAACTTTAGAAGTATTGTAATATTCTTTTAAGAATCTGGCAGACTGTATCTGTTGCTCATAAATATTACGACTCCCGTTGACAATCATGAAATGAGAAAACACAAATTTATATATAAGTAAGAAAAAATTGCAAACCACAAGCAATCCTATTATTTTATCTTTTTTAAATTCAAATACAGGATTCACAAAAAATCCTTTTAGCCTTGGAATGATTACCATGACAAAAGCTACCGAAATATAAGTTTCATATCGGTAAAATCCACGGAAATTACCAAAAAAGGCATGGAGCATTAAGGTAAACGATAAAACAATCAATAAAAAGTTATTCAAAATCAACTGATGAAAAGAAATCTTATTTCTATAGTCTCTGTAAATAAGAACAGCTGCAATAAGAAGAAAAAACAGCCCGACTTTATAAAACGTAATGTTAAAAAATACTTTATCGAAAAAAAGATATTTTATCTGTGGAAGCAAATCTCCGGAAGGATCAAACGTAGAACCTTTCACCACAACCGAGTATGGCAAAAAATAACCACATTGCTGATAATTAAAATACCCAAAAATAAGAATAGGCAAAAAACCACAAATCAACGTCAACAACGCATTCCTGAAATTTTTAAGACACGCAAAAACAAATGCTAACGATACGAAATAAAACATGCTTTCGAATCTCACAAGTCCAAGGAGTGCGATGGTAAAGTAAAACCAATAAGCAGATTCCGTTTTCTTAAAACCTGATACAACCCATTTTTGAAAGAAGTATATATTCACAACAAACAAGAAAGCCTGCAATACATGCTCCATTCCCAACAAAATCTGTAGATGGAAAACCGCAAAAAACAATGTAAAAAGAACTGCAATAATTACCGTTTTATTTTGTTGAAAATATTGGCTATAATATTTAAGAAGAAAATAAATTACAAAAACCGTAACAATCAGATTAAAAATCAATGGGATAATATCATGATTTCCAAAGATAAAAATGAAAACACTTAATATAAAAGTAAATATCGGTGATGAGGAAGATGATGAAAAAGTATACTGAGTCATTCCCCAAACCTTGTGCAACGCAAAATTTTTCGCCAAAGCTAAGTGGATATAGGCATCATCAACTGTATAAGTAAAAATATTTTCGGTTTTGGAAAGCATCATTAGAATATAAATCACGCAAACGCCGAAAAACAAACCGCAGGTAGTCAATAAACTTTTCATATTCCCGCAATATTAAGAAAACTTCCCGAATTTTTTCTTTAAAACCAAGCAATAGTTATCATCTATATCTTTTCTGATATTTCGGCACAATTTTTCCTGCTTTTAGAAATATTAAAAAATTAAACATATGAAAAATGCAAGCATTATCGGTCTCCAGGAAGCCGATTGTAAAAACATTTCAGAAAAATTAAATATTCTGTTAGCGAATTATTCAGTTTTCTATCAAAACACAAGAGGTTCTCACTGGAATATTAAAGGCGAGCAGTTTTTCACGCTTCACCCCAAATTTGAAGAACTTTACAACAGTCTTGTTTTAAAAATTGATGAAATCGCTGAAAGAATTCTGACTTTAGGCGCAACACCGGCACACAATTATTCTGATTATCTGAAAGTTTCAACGATTCAGGAAAGTAAAGAAGTAAGCGATGGTAATAAAAGTGTTGAGATTATTTTAAATTCATTTAAAGTAGTGATCGACCTACAAAGAGAACTTTTAGACATCACTGATAAAGCCGGAGATGAAGGCACAAATTCTCAAATGAGCGATTACATTACGGAACAGGAAAAAGAAGTTTGGATGTACAACTCTTATCTGGGAAAATAATCTCACAAAAAACAATCAAAATATTTAAAAATCGTCTTACATTTAGACGGTTTTTATTTTTTATCATTACATTTGCGTTAAAATTACACATATGCCAGAAATACGACTTAATTCCATACTCGACAACGATTTTTATAAGATTACCATGCAAAATGCCGTAGTCAAACTTTTCCCTAGTCAAATTGTAAAATATGAATTTATCAACAGAGGGAAACATCATTTTCCGGAAGGTTTTGATGCTGCTTTGAGAGAAATCGTTGCTAAAATGGCAGAATTAAAACTCACGAAAGAAGAGAAAAAATTTCTTGCTAAAACCTGTCCTTATTTAAATTTACCATACCTGGATTTTCTTGAAGGCTATCATTATGATCCGTCTGAAGTAAAAATCGTTCAGACCGGAAACGAGCTTTCAGTTATTGTTGAAGGACTTTGGTACAGAACGATTCTTTGGGAAGTTCCGTTATTATCATTAATCAGCGAGCTCCATTACGAGATGAATCACATGGAAAGAGATTCAAACGAAGTAGTAATGAATAAAACTCTTGAAAAAGCAGAATCATTAAACCAGTTAGGCGTTAATTTCGCAGAATTCGGTACAAGAAGAAGACATTCTTACAAAGTACAGAATCTTGTGATGGAAGCTTTGACACATAAAAAAGATTCAACATTTATAGGAAGTTCAAACGTACATTTCGCAATGAAATATGGCGTAAAACCAATAGGAACCCATGCTCACGAATGGTTTATGTTCCACGGGGCCGAATTCGGTTTCAAAATGGCAAACGAATTAGCCCTTGAACACTGGGTTGATGTTTACCGTGGCGATTTGGGAGTTGCTCTTTCAGATACTTACACAACTGATGTTTTCTTCCAGCAGTTTGACAAAAAATTTGCTAAACTTTTCGATGGTGTACGTCACGACAGCGGAGATCCGTTTGAGTTTGCCGATAAAACGATTGCCCATTATCAAAGCAACGGAATCAATCCTTTATTCAAATATATCATCTTTTCAGATGCATTAAATCTTGAAAAAGTAGAAGAAATTACCAATTACTGCAAAGGAAAAATCGGTGTTTCATTCGGAATCGGAACCAATCTCACCAATGATGTAGGTTTAAAACCAATGAATATCGTGATGAAATTAATCGGAGTACAATCATTAAATAAAGAATGGATTCCGACAGTAAAACTCTCAGACGAACACGGAAAATACACTGGAGATCCTAAAATGATCGAACTGGCAAAAGAGTTTTTGAGAATAAAAGATTAATTTAAAATTTTACATGATGAAAAATTTATTTCTGCTTTCAGCACTTGCTCTCACGCTCGCATCTTGTGTCACCTACACAAAAGGTCAGGATGGTCAACCGGGACAACCCGGGAAATCCACAGCTCATAATAAACAAGAAAAAAACGTCTCCGGATTCAATCAAAAATTAGCAGATTCTCTTGACGCAGATCAATATGGAATGAAACCCTACGTAATTGTAATACTTACAACAGGAACTGCAAAAATTGAAGACAAAGCTAAAATGAGCGAATTGATGAAAGGTCATATGAACAATATCGGAAGGCTAGCCAAAGAAGGAAAAATAATGATTGCAGGTCCATTCTCCGGAAAAAATCAACGCGACTATCGTGGAATGTTTATTTTTAATACAAAATCTAAAGAAGAAGCCGAGCAATGGGTAAAAACAGATCCCGCAGTTGCTGCCGGAATTTTCGGTTATGAAATTTTTCCTTGGTACGGCTCTGCAGCGTTGCCTCTGTATCTGAAGCATCACGATGAGATCGCTAAAGAAAATCCTTAAATATTTAAACCTCGCAAATTTGTGAGGTTTTCTTATCTTTAATTAAAACTAAACCACCCATGAAAACCATTGAAGAAGTTCTGAAAAAATTAGATGAAATTATCATCTGGAGCAAAGAAAATCAAAGTCCGGTCGGATATTTCGCCTGTACTTACCGGATTATGACCGCTCAGGTTTTGAAAGGAATTCAGCAGAAAAAATTTGAAGACAACGCAAGAATGACTTTGCTTGACCTCGCTTTTGCCAACCGATACCTTGAAGCTTGGGAAAAATACAGACAGGGAAAGAAATGTACAAATGCATGGTATCTCGCATTTGAAGCGACAAAAAATAAAGATCTTCTTATTTTACAACATATTTTTCTGGGAATGAATGCACACATTAATCTGGATTTGGGAATTTCCGCAGCTTCTGTAATGCCCTCCCGAAAAATAAATCCGCTGAAAAAAGATTTTGAAAACATCAATTCTGTAATTGCATCGATCAACCAAAATGTTCAGGATTCTTTGAATAAGATTTGTTACCCAGTCAATCTCATAGACAAACTTTCCAACGGAAAAGATAATGTGATTTTAGATTTTGCCATTTCAAAGGCAAGAGACACTTCCTGGGCAACCGCAGTTATCGCATCAAATACGCCAAATTTTCTAAGAGAATCCGTCATCAATATTGTGGATTATGCCGCAGCAAAAGTTGCTTTACAAATTTTAAATCCTAAATTACTTTCTTCTGCATTGGCAAAAGAACTTAAAAAATGTGAAAGTAATGATGTGGTGAAAAACATTGAAATTTTAGCTTCAACAAAAAATATATAGATTTCGTTAACCATTAAGTTTGTCATTCCGCAGAAATCTAGACGGCTTGTTTTATAAAATAGTTTTAGATTAATTGAGAAAAAATAATTTCACCAAATAAAAATCTTATGGTTTCCCATAAAAGTTTTGAACTTTTCTTTAGTAATTTTGAAAAATGGAGACGACTTATTTAATCATCGGATTTATTTCCGGAGGAATTCTTGGTGCTGTAATTTTATATTTTATCTTAAAATCGTCAATGATTTCTAGAAATTCTTATGATGAGCTCAATCACTTATTCATTAAAAACAATTCAGATCTTGAAAATTCAAATCTGAAAATCAATGAACTAAGCCAAAATATCACTAAAGAAAAAGAAATCAATCTTAGTCAATCTGATTTACTAAATGATTTGAGAAGTGAGTTTTCCAGAATTTCGGCAGAAAATTCTTCATTAGACATCCAGCTCAAAGAACAGAAGCAGATTTATAATAATCAAAATATTCAGATTAAAGAACTTCAGGAAAAGAAGCAGGAAATTCTTGCTTTGAATTCTGAACTTTCGGCAATTAATTCAAGCCTGAAGAACTCTCTTAATACTCAAAAAGAAGAAATCACTAAAATTCAGGAAGAATCAAAATTACAGTTTGAAAACCTGGCCAATAAAATATTAGAAGAAAAAAGCGAAAAATTCACTTTAGCCAACAAGCAGAATCTGGACACTCTTTTAAAACCTTTAGGAGAAAATCTGGAAAATTTCAAGAAAAGAGTGAATGAAGTTTATGAAAATGAAGCCCGTGAAAGACATTCGTTAAATAGTACGATCAAATTGATGCTTGAGCAGACCACAAAAGTCAGTCAGGAAGCCAATAATTTAGCAAATGCTTTAAAAGGACAAACAAAAACTCAGGGAGATTGGGGCGAGATGATCCTCGAAAGAATTCTTGAAGATTCCGGACTGACAAAAGACAGGGAATATTTCAAGCAGCAAACCATCAAAAATGAGGATGGAGACAGTTTACGTCCAGATTTTATTTTAAAATTACCCGGAAATCAATTGGTCATTATCGATTCAAAAGTTTCTCTGAACGCTTATGAAAAAATGAATTCTTCGGAATCTGCGGAAGAGAAAACTCAATTGACAACGCTTCACATTGGTTCTATCAAAAGGCACATTGATGATTTAAGCAGAAAAAGATACGACCACATCAGTGAATCTCTGGATTTTACAATTATGTTTATTCCAATTGAACCCGCATTTTTAATTGCGGTTCAAAACGATCAGAATTTATGGAATTATGCTTACTCAAAACACGTTATTTTGGTAAGCCCAACCAATTTAATCGCATTTTTGAAACTTATTTCCGATTTATGGAAACGAGATGATCTCAGTCAAAACGCCTTAAAAATATCAGAAGCCGGAGCAAGATTGTATGATAAACTGGTTGGTTTTGTTGATAACTTAGAAAAAGTTGGCAAAAATATTGACCTTGCCCAAAAAACGTATACCGATGCTTTTGCCCAATTGTACACAGGAAGAGGAAATCTCATCAAACGAGCTGAAGATCTTAAAAATATGGGACTTCAGAATAAGATCAATAAATCTCTGCCGCAGAGCTTGGTCGAGACTTCCGAAAACCAAATTGATCTTCCTGAATAAAACTTTCTGCCAAATTTTCCATAATTTTGCGAAATGCTAATCGAAAGTTTTCAAAACGAAAAGATAAAGAATATTACCAAACTTTTAACGGATAACCGGTTTAGAAAAAAATCTGGTGTTTTTGTCGTTGAGGGACAGCAGGAAAATGAGAGAGCTCAGAAATATAATTTTGAGGCCACAGAATTTTTCATTTGTGAAAACATATTTAAAGGAAAACTTCCAAAGGAAAAAACTCATTCCGTTTCTGAAAAAGTTTACGAAAAGATAGCATACAGAGGAAGTTCTGAGGGAATTATCGGTATATATAAAGCAAAAGAAGCTGAGCTAAATACTTTCAAACCTAAAGAAAATTCAACCATTATCATTGTTGAGGGTGTTGAAAAACCCGGAAATCTGGGAGCAATATTGAGAAGTTGTGAAGCTTTCGGTGTTGATGCATTGATCGTAACCGATGCTAAAGCCGATTTTTACAATCCCAATGTAATCCGATCAAGTGTAGGATGTTTGTTTGGAATGGAAGTTTTTCAATCTGAAAACCAGGAAACTCTTAAGTTTTTGAAAAACAACAACTTTAATATCTATACAACGATTATGGATGAAACTTCGGAAGATCTTTATAAAAGAGATCTCACACAGAAGTCTGCCATTTTATTCGGGACTGAACACTCAGGATTAAGCGATTTCTGGTCAGGAAAAGGAAAGAACACTTTAATTCCTATGTCGGGAAGTATTGATTCTTTAAACCTGAGCAATGCGGTTGCAATTACCTGTTACGAAGCTTTAAAGCAAAAGAAGAATTAGAATCTTTTTATTAATTAAAAATTCAAACATAAAAAAACCGCTTCGCTGGGCGAAACGGTTCTTTTATTTTAGCGGTAGCTAGAAATTACTTCTTAACTTTAGCTGAATCAGACTTAGCTTCAACGCTATCTTTCTTCATATCAGCGCTAGCTTTAGTAGAATCAACAGCAACTTTAGCTGTAGAATCGATAGCATTCTGAGTTGAATCAGCATTAGCCTCGATAGAATCGTTAGTTCCTTCAGCGTTAGTAGCTTCAGTTTTCTTACAAGCAACTAAAGAGATTGCAGCGATAGCAGCTACGAATAATGACTTTTTCATAATAAATTAAATTTAATTTGTTAATATTGTTTTTTAAATCTTTTTCTCTGTTCGGTTATTTGAACAAGACAAAGGTATAGCAGATAGAAAGTTTGTTTATGAAAAATAATTGTAATACCTTTGTAAAACAGTTTTACAAATTAATAATACTGTAAATCAACACATTAATCATTTATTAAGAAATTGACTGATTTAGATTTATTACATTTCGAGCAGCTGAAAAAGGACGTTCAGGCTCAATACTTGAAAGAATACACCCCTTCTTATGATGATATATCTAAATGGAAGGGAATTGACATCATATATTTTCAGGAAGATCTTCGAAAAAAGGCTAAAGGAAACATTAGCGAAAAATCTTTTTATACCTATTTCAAAAACTCACCGGTAACCAAATTACCCCGTATTGATATGCTCACATTATTGAGTATCTATGCGGGTTACAGCTCATGGTATGAATTCAAAAAACAGCATCTTTTTGCAGGAGAAATGCTACAGGATGAGCAAGATTTAGATGAAGATGACCGCAGAGAACTGGAAAAAACAGTTTCAAGTGCATTAAATTTACCTAAAACTGAAAATCAGCCTGAAAAATCAGGAATAAAGGCACCCGAAACAGTTGATTTACAAAAAAACACTATTGAAAACCAAACTGTTGAACAAAAAACAGTTACTGAAAATTTTAACGAAAATAAAAACGAAACACCCCGAAAAAAGACCTATCAAAAAACTGCCTGGGTTGCTGCAACTTCAGTTTTTGTGATTTTACTCGGTCTTTTAGGGTTTAAAGATGAAATTTTTGAAAGAACTTATACCTATTGTTTTACAGATGCAGACCGAAACCAAAAAGTTCAAAGCACGATTGAAATAAAAATACTTAAAGAAAACGAATCTCCTTTATTTTTCAGAATAAAACAAGGCGAATGTTTTCATTATCAAACCAAAGACAAAAACATTAAAATGCAGATCAGCTCTACGATGTATGAGAATCTGGAAATCAATCGTAATCTGGAAAATGCGCCGGAAGAAGAAACGATAGAGCTAAAACCAGATGATTATAAAATGGCTGTTTATTATTTCTCAACGAAAGACGTAAAAGGTGTGAACGCAGTAGAACAGTTTAATCTTATCAGACAGAAAAGAAAACAGCTTGAGAATCTCATCAGTAATGAAGCGGTGATCACTCAGGTTTACGACAGTGACATCTACGGACTGGAATCTCTTGACAAGCAGGATTACATTACTCTTGTAACAACCCCTACTACATCATTAAAAAACCTCAACGTAATTGAGATGAAAAGAGATAAAAAGGGTAAAATTATATCTATCAAATTTAAAATATCAACCAATGAAAACAATCAATAAAACTTTGTTTTTCTCAATATTGATCGTACTTGCCGTTATTTCCTGCGTGAAGAAAGAAGACACCGCAGTAAGCGACCTTGATAAATTAAGAAATACCAATAATCAAACTGTTCAGATGGACAGTACTCAGGCGATTAATGCAATCACCCTTCAGAAAGTACAGGATGTTTTGGATCTTTCCACGCTCTATCTTTCCGGTGAGAAAAATACGGAAATAGACACCGCAATTTATTCTAAAATTGAAAAATACTTTCAAAAACCCGACAGCCTTACTTTCAACGTGCTTTTTAAGGAACTTGAAAGCCTGCAGGTAAAAAAAGTAAAAGTCAACAACATTAATATTTATCAGGAAATACAGGATAAAGACACCTTGGATCTTGCAAAATTTAATGTGGAGTATTTCGACAATAAGAACAGATCGATAGGAACGTTTGAGAAAAACGCACAATATACTTTGGTCTCTAAATCTTTAAAAAAAGAATTTAAATTTTATTTTGTGAATTTTTATCAGCAGCCTTCAAAAAAAGACAGCACTTCGGTAGGAGTAACCAAATAATCGACGGGAATATCATTTTCCCAGACATCATCAATCACACTATCGGGGTCAAAATAATTGACTCCGATTTTTTTTGAATCTTTGGAAACCATTTCAAAAAAAGCATCGTAAAAACCTTTTCCGTAACCTACTCTATTCCCATTTTTGTCACTGTATAAAAGCGGCGTGATAATAAAATCGAAGTCATAAACTTCAGAATCATCACTTGAAAGAGGTTCTGAGATCCCCCAACTGTTGATCTCAAATTTTGTATCGTTAAAAATTTGAACAGAAATCAATTTCTTATCAACAATTTTAGGCACAAAAACACGAATATTCCGGCTTAAAAAATAGTTAATGAATATCTGAGTATCAATTTCCTTAAACTTTTTGATTGGAATAAAAATATGGACTTTTTGCTCCGGAACGGGTTTAAAATAACTGATAAAGTTTTCAAAAATCTTTTCAGACCACAAAAAAATTTCATCATCGGTAAGAGATTTTCTTTTTTCGAGATATAACTTTCTGATTTCAGATTTTTTCATTCTCAAATTTATAAAAAAATGCGCCCTGTCGAGCGCAAAATTTAAAACTATGTATCGATATTATTATCCTAAGATTTTATACAATTTATCTGACAGACGAACTCTGAACGGAAGTTCAAAAGTAATCTGATCTCCTGTTTTTGCAGTTTCACAAGTATTTCCATTTACATAAAGCTCAGTGATAATAACTTCTTGTTCACCAGTTGTCGGACCAGAAATCAAAACTTTATCGCCTACGGAAAGTTCATTGCCTTCAATTAAAAACTGTGCAATTTTTGATTTTGTGTAATAATGCTCAGCTTTTCCAATCAATGATTTCTTGATTGAAATTTTTTGGCGTATGTTTTTCGTTATTGCTTTTGCCAAAGGTTTATTTGGTAAATCTCCCGAGTTTTTAAAGGTCAAAGCATCAGATTTTCCTTTTCTGAATACTTTATTTCCAACCTGCAAACCTTTTCTTAGCCTTAATTGTTCAGCAGCAGGTAAATGGGTAATCTCTAAACATTCAGTTGAACAGCAATTTTCCATAGCTGCCTTACATTCATCACATTGAATAAACAACAAATGACAAGCGTCGTTTGCACAATTGGTATGATTGTCACACGGTTTTCCACATTGGTGACATTGAGAAATAATGTCGTCGGTAATTCTTTCTCCTAATCGATGGTCAAATACGAAGTTTTTACCAATAAATTTACTTTCAATATTTTCTTCTTTGATTTGACGCGTATATTCAATAATTCCACCTTCTAATTGGAAAACGTTTTTAAAACCCTGATGTTTGAAGTACGCACTGGCTTTTTCACAACGAATCCCTCCCGTACAGTACATTAACAGGTTTTTATCTTCTTTAAAATCCTGTAGTTGCTCGTTGATAATAGGCAGACTTTCTCTGAAAGTTTCTACATCCGGAGTAATTGCACCTTCAAAATGACCGACTTCACTTTCGTAATGGTTTCTGAAATCCACAACAATCGTGTTTGGGTCTTCCAATAAATTATTGAATTCTTTTGCTTTTAAATGTACACCTTTATTGGTAACATCAAACGTATCGTCATTCAAACCGTCAGCAACAATTTTATTTCTTACTTTAATCGTCAATTTTAAAAAAGAATGATCATCCTGCTCAACAGCAACATTCAGACGGATTCCTCTCATAAAATCATATGCTTCTAATGTATTGCGAAAAGCTTCTAAATGATCTGCAGGAACGCTCATCTGAGCATTAATTCCTTCATGAGCTACATAGATACGACCAAGAGCGTCAAGTGCATTCCAGGCTATAAATAATTCGTCGCGAAATTTTTTGGGATCTTCAATTTTGGCATACGCATAGAAAGACAAAGTAAGGCGTTGCTTACCGGCTTCATCAATAAGCTGGGCTCTTTCTTCTGCGCTTAAGGTGTTATACAGTTGCATGCTATAAACGTTTTAAGTGAGAATATATTTTTGCAAAGATAATATTTTTTAAATTGAGTTACATAATGACAAATGACAGCTTCTGATAACGGAAAAATTGTCACTTTTCTTTAATTAAATCTTAAGCTTTGTTAATAAAGCATTCAAGAATTATGACTTAATGTATAAAATGGAACAATTCTCGTTAAATTTTAGTTAAAATTGAAACACAGCATATTAATTGCATACTTATTTAGCATTAAATTTGTGTTCGACAATATTATAAATTAAAACAAAGAAGATAATACAATGAAGAGTACTTTCAAAAAACTTTTACCATTTGCCGTTGTAGGGGTTATCTCAGGAGCTACCACAGTTGGCATACAACAATACATAGGTCATGATTCAAACAACGTTGACCAATCTTATTTTACAAGCTCAAAAAACGCATCTTTTGTAGGAATGAATACTGCAGCCGTGGGTGATGATTTTGTAAAAGCTGCAAAAACGACAGTCCCTGCTGTAGTAACGATTAAAAATTATCAGACCAGAAGTTCCAACAGAGCATCTGATCAGGATCTTTTTGATTATTTCTTTGGCGATCCGTTCGGAGGGAGAGGTCAGCAAAGACAAAGACAGCAGCAACAAGCACCGGACAATATGCCATCAGGAATGGGATCTGGTGTGATCATTTCGCCTGACGGTTATATTATTTCAAATAACCACGTTGTGGCAGGTGCAAACAAACTTGAAGTCGTTTTAAGTAATAAAAAATCTTATATCGCAACATTGGTAGGAACAGATCCTAATACGGATATTTCATTATTAAAAATAGAAGAAAAAGGTCTGCCATTTTTAAATTTTGCGAATTCAGATAATATCGATGTCGGGCAGTGGGTTTTAGCAGTGGGTAATCCATTAGGATTAAATTCAACGGTAACAGCAGGTATTATTTCTGCGAAAGGAAGAGGAATCGGAATTTTGGGGGCACAGGGGAAAGCAACCAATCCAATTGAAAGCTTTATTCAAACAGATGCAGCAATCAACCCTGGAAATTCCGGAGGTGCTTTGGTAAATGTAAATGGAGATTTAATTGGAATTAATTCAGCGATTTCTTCTACAACAGGTTATTATCAGGGGTACGGATTTGCCGTTCCTGCAAACTTAGCTAGAAAAGTTGTTGAAGATATTAAAAAATTCGGAATCGTACAGAGAGGTTTCTTAGGTGTAAATTCTTTAGATCTTTCAGACCAACAACAAGTAACAAGCTATAATCAAAATGAAAAGGCCAATTTAAAAGTAGGTTCAGGTGTTTATGTGAGAGGATTTTCTCCTAACAGCGGTGCTCAGGATGCCGGATTAAAAGCAGGAGACGTGATTGTAAAAGTTGACCAAATGGAAATTACAGATTTTGCAGATCTTACTATTTCTATCGGAAGCAAACGTCCCGGAGACAAAGTACAGGTCACTTATTTGAGAAACGGAAAGGAAAACGTTACAACAGTAACTTTAAAAGACCAAAACGGAGGTACTACTGCAAGATCAAAAGCTGACCTAAGTGTTACAGAAAAAATCGGAGCAAATTTCGAACCTCTTAATGACAGATTTAAAACTGAATACGGCTTAAACAGTGGTGTTGTCACCAAGAATGTAACAGAAGGAAGCGAGATGGCTAAAATTGGTGTCGTTGATGATTATATTGTGATCGAAATCAATGGTAAACCGGTAAATTCTCAAAAAGATGTAGAAAAGATCTTAGATAAATACCAAGGAAATGTACAGGTGAAATTTGTAGATAACTACGGTAGAATTTATACAAAAGGATTTAAAATGCCTTAATAGAATTCCACTAAAAAAAATCGCGGCAGTCTCTGACTG
>Ga0065714_10002736_pt1 | contig 14363 bp, 13 predicted proteins | sample MisRhiReplicate2_FD_59101 | JGI IMG/M metagenome (GOLD analysis project Ga0065714, IMG submission 59101) | Miscanthus rhizosphere microbial communities from Kellogg Biological Station, MSU, sample Rhizosphere Soil Replicate 2: eDNA_1 v2... | ecosystem: Host-associated > Plants > Roots >...
ACCTACGGCATTCCGCTGGCGACCGTGATGTACCAGGCGCACATCGCGGGCACCATCTTCGGCGTGATCCTGGCGAACATGATTCCGGCCGTGCCGTTCATGATCCTGGTGATGACACCGTTCATCGAGCAGATCGATGCCAACCTCGAATCCGCCGCCCGCGTGTTCGGCGCCAACACCTTCAAGCTGTTCTGGCACGTGCTGTTGCCGCTGCTGGCGCCGGGCATTCTGGCGGCCTCCCTTCTGGTGCTGGTGCGCACCATCGGCATGTTCGAGCTGACCTTCCTGACGGCTGGCCCGGATTCGCAGACGCTGGTGGTGGCCCTGTACTACGCCGTCTTCGCGGCGGGCGTTCGTGCGCCGCAGTCGGTCGATGCAATGGCGATGGTCTACATGGCGGTCACGCTGGCCTGGCTGCTGATCGCGCTGCAATTCGTCAACCCGACGCAGCTGGTCAGCCGCGTCAAGGAACATCCAAAAACGGCCTGATGCCGCCCCCCATGAAGATCACGCAAGTCGATACGGTCCACGCAGCCGCCTATCCCAACATCTTGTGGGTGCAGATCCACACCGACACCGGCCTGGTGGGCCTGGGGGAAACCTTTCGTGGCGCCCAGGCCGTGCAGGGGCAGATCCATGAACTGATTGCGCCCTACCTGCTGGGAAAGGATCCGCTCGCCATCGAAGCCCACAGCCAGCACCTGCTGTACGGCTATGTCGGCTTTGCCAGCAGCGGCGCCGAAACGCGCGCCGCTTCGGCGGTCGACATCGCGCTGTGGGATCTGTTCGGCCAGGTCACGCAACAGCCGCTCTACCAGTTGCTCGGCGGCGCCGTGCGCGAACGCGTCCCGGTCTACAACACCTGCGCGGGCTACACTTACAACAAGGCCCCACAGCGTCGCTCGGTGACGCAGGCCAGCGCCGACGTCGCGCCCGAAGGGCCTTACGAGGACCAGGTTGCATTCGTCAAGCGCCCAGCGGCGTTGGCCGAAAGCCTGCTGTCCGAGGGCTACAAGGCGATGAAGATCTGGCCCTTCGATCCCTTCGCCCAGGCCAGCGGCGGGCAGTCGATTTCGGCCCGCGACCTGGACACTGCGCTCGAGCCATTCCGCGAAATCCGGCGCGCTGTCGGCTACGAGATGGACATCATGGTGGAGCTCCATTCGATGTGGAACCTGCCGATGGCCGTGCGGATCGCGCAGGCGCTCGAGGAGTTCAAGCCCTATTGGGTTGAGGACCCGATCCAGATGTCCAACCTCGACACGATCGCCGAATTCCGTTCGCGCACCCGCATTCCGGTCTGCGGCAGCGAGACGCTGGCCACCGTTCAGCCATTCATCCAGCTGCTCAAGAACAATGCGGTGGACTATGTGATGCTGGACCTGGGCTGGGTCGGGGGTCTCTCCGAAGCCAGAAAGATCGCGACCCTGGCGAAGGCCTTTCACAAACCGGTCGCGCCGCATGACTGCACCGGCCCGGTCGTGCTCGCGGCGTCGCTCCACCTGGCGATGAGCACGACCAACGTGGTGCTGCAGGAAGTGGTGCGCGCTTACCTGGGGGGCTGGTATCGCGAACTCGTGACGCAATTGCCCGATGTCCGCGCCGGCCATGCGACGGTTCCGCCCGGCGCGGGCCTGGGCCTGGCGCTGTCGCCGGCGCTGCTGCAGCGGCCTGACGTCACCATCCGCAGTTCGAAGTCGTGAGCGGATGGCGATGCATCTGAACGTGACGCCCGACACCACGCTGTGCAGCGGAGCGCTGACGGCGACGCTGGCGCCAGCTGCCGGCGGACGCGTCACCAGCCTCAGCTCCCGCGCAACCGCGGGCGAACGAATCGACTGGCTGGTGCCGCTCGACGACGCCGTCCGCGCCGGCGGGTTCGAATCCACCCGGTGGCCCAAGGCCGGCTGCTATCCCCTGGTTCCGTTTTCGAACCGCATCCGCGATGGCCGCATCGCCGGCACGCAGGGCAGGGTGCAGTTGCCGCTTCATCCGGGGGAACGGCACGCGCTGCACGGCGTCAGCCAGCAGCGTCCATGGCACCTCGAGCAACACGCAGCGGACCGCGCCACCATGACCTATGTCCATGTGCCGGGGGATCACGGCTGGCCATGGGCTTTTCGGGCCGAGCAGGGAGTGGAGCTCGACTCCGCAGGCATCACGCTGAGCCTGCGGGTCACCAACGACGACCGGGAGCCGATGCCAGGCGGTTGCGGCTTCCATCCCTATTTCCCGGCCCGCTTCGCGCACAGCCTGCAGTTCGATGCGCGCATCGTCTGGCCGGCGGACGTCGAATTCCTCGCGAGCACGCCGGTGCCGACCGGTCCGGCGGACGACTACGCGTCGGCGAACGCCTTGCCCGATGTCGAATGCACCCGTTACTACGGCGGGTGGAACGGACAAGCGCGGATGGCGGCGACCGATGGTCCCGCCATCGAACTGCTGGCCAGTTCCGCGCTGCAGCACCTGGTGCTGCATCGGCCGGGTCCGGGAGCGTACTTCTGCGTGGAACCGGTCTCGCATGTCGCGGACGCCGCCAACCTGGCTGCGGCGCGCGCTGACACTGGCTGGCGGGTGCTCGCGAACGGCGAGGCGATGACATGCAGCCTGCGCCTGTCCGTCTCTTCTCTGTCGAGGCAGGCCAATGACAACACCCGCGCAACTACACGAGACCGACGACATGACTGAACCCACAACGCCCCTCAGGACCGCCCTGGACGGCATCTCAGGCATCCTGGTGACGCCCTTCGACGATGCGGACCACATCGCGCCCGATCGCCTGGGCCCCGTCGTCGACCGCGCCATCGAGGCCGGCGTCCATGTGCTGGTGGCCAACGGCAACACCAGCGAGTTCTTCGGCCTGACCATGGCGGAGGCCGAGCGCATGGTGCATGCCGCGGCGGAACATGTCCGTGGCCGCGTGCCCTTGTTGGGTGGCGTGGGGCGCAGCGTCCACGACGCCTGCGCCCTGGCGCGCGCCTCACGCAAGGCAGGTGCCGCTGCCCTGATGGTGCATCAGCTGACGGACCCTTTCGTCGCGCCCAGCGGTGTGATCACGTATGTGCGCCGGGTTGCCGACGCGGCGGACGGCCTGCCTGTCGTGCTCTATCTGCGTGACGACGCGATCGGTCTGCCGGTGATCGAAGCCCTGTGCCGAATCCCGCAGGTCATCGGCGTGAAGTGGGCGTCGCCCACGCCCTTGCGCCTGGTGCAGGCCATGGCGCAGGTGGCCGATCGCGGCCTGGCCTGGGTGTGCGGACTGGCCGAGCCCTGGGCCCCGCCGATGTATGCGGTGGGTGCCCGCGGCTTCACCTCGGGGCTGATCAACGTGCGGCCCGACCTGTCCGTGCGCATTCACGCCGCGCTCGCGAAGGGAGATCACCAGCTGGCGATGGAATTGATCGGCGGCATCGCGACCTTCGAGGAATTGCGCACGCATGAGCGCAACGGCTCGAACGTGAGCGTGGTGAAAGCGGCGCTGCAATACGCCGGGCGAGACTGCGGCGCGGCTCGGCCGCCCAGCACCTGGCCGCTGCCGGAAGCGGACCTGGCGCAGCTCAAGCAGCTGGTCGACGGCTGGCAATAGCATGGAACGCCGCTTCTTCGCCGCCCTCTTGTTCGGCCTCATCGCTGCTGCGGGCTGGCCTGTTGCCGCACAGACTTATCCAGCCCACCCGGTGAAGCTGGTCATCCCGGTTCCGCCCGGCGGCAGCGCGGACGTGGTCGGGCGCCTGCTTGCCAATGCGGCGTCGGCGGAGCTGGGGCAGCCCATCATCGTCGACAACCGTGCCGGAGCCGCCGGCAGCGTGGGAACGGCATCGGCGCTGAAGGCGCCGGCCGACGGCTACACGCTGGTCCAGTGCAGCATTGGTAGCTGCGCCATCAATGCGAGCCTGTACAAGAACATCGGCTACGATCTGTTCAAGGACATGGCGCCGGTGATCCTGCTGGGCGCATCGATCAATGTGCTCACCGTCAACAACGAGGCGGGCATCCGCAGCGTGAAGGACCTGGTCGACCAGGCCAGGCGCCAGCCCATGGCCTACGCGTCTTCGGGCGTGGGCGCGTCCAACCACCTCGCCGCCGAGTTGCTCAAGAAGATGGCGGGCATCGAGCTGACGCATGTGCCGTACAAGGGATCGGGGCCTGCCATCACCGACCTCATCGGNGGCCAGGTCCCGGTGTTCTTCGACAACGAGCCTTCCATCCTGCCCTTCATCAAGCAGGGCAAGGTGCGTGCGCTGGCGGTGACGGGCAAGACNCGCTCGGCCAATCTGCCGGACGTCCCGACGATGGAAGAACTGGGTTTTGCCGGCTTCGTCATCGAGCCGTGGTACGCCTTCGCGGCCCCGGCGGGCACGCCTGAGCCGGCGATCCGGCGGCTCAATACCGCGTTCAACAACGCGCTGAATCAACCGGCGGTGCGCGACAGGATGGTCGCTATGGGCATTACCCCGGCGGGCGGCTCGCCCGAAGTGCTCGGTCGCCTGATCCGCAGCGAATACACACGCTGGGCGGAGTTGATCCGCGTGCAAGGTATCAAGGGAGATTGAGGGCCAGCGGCCGCAATGCGGTGCGGATACGCCCGTCAGAGACCCACCAGCAAACGCGAAGGCGAAGCGAAGAGATCGCTGGAGCTTCGGGTCTTGGCCGCATTCTGCCCTTTGAGGTTCAACCGAAATCGACGGACCTGACGATGGTGGCCGCGTCGGCACCAAGAACCAAACCGCTTGCGGGCACCGCGAACGTCCGGCTTCGAGCGAATTCCGAAGCACGGCTGACCGGCCGCTGTTGGCCGACTGTAGCCGGTCGCGCGAAAGAACTTCGAGCTGATTCCTGTTTCCTGACCTTCTTGAAGGCAGTCACCGGCTGATGGCCTGAAAGGGTCAAATGCGCGCAGGTCGCCAAGTTCCGTGGAAGCCGAACGGTACGCGATGCGGCAAACGGGCGACCGCGACGGGGTCCGCCGCCAGGTCCATTGCATCGAATACCAGCAGGTCGCTGCGCCTGTCCTGTTTACGCCAGGCCACGGCGAGCAGCCAGCCGTCGCCCTCGGCTGCGTCGGTGGCGCGCGGCACGAACACCGGTTCCGACACCACGTCTCCATGCGGCAGCGTGTGCATGCTGCGCTCGCCGGTATCGAAATCGAAACGGGCTAGGCTGTCGTAGAGCACGCTTTCCGAGTCATCCCTTGCGCGCGCCGTCGCATGGCAGGTGTAGAAGCCATAGCGGTTGCGCCGGCCCGCGTAGCGCTCGTCGATGCGTGGAAACTCAGCCACCAAGTCGTCGAGGTACTCACGCCGGAATCCCGTGTCCGTGCCGCTCAAGTCGAAAGTCCAGCGGCACAGGCGCGCGGCCATGGCGTTGGGGTCACCCGGATCGCCTTCGGCATCGGGCAGGCCGGGCGCCGTTTCGGACTGCATCACATAGGCCACGACAGTGCCGCCGTCGTCCCAGGCATTCATCACATGGAACACGTGGCAGGCGTCGGCATCGAACCAGCGCAATGTGTCCGTCGCGCCATTGCGCCGCATCACTCCAACGTAGGTCCGCAGGCCGGCCTCCCAAGCCAGCAGTGGCTTGCCGCGCATCGCGCGTTCCACACTGAGCGTCAGCGGCGTGACGGGAAAGAGCACATGCCCTCGCGTCACCATGAAGTCATGCACCATGCTGGCATACGGCGCTTTGAACGACTCGAGCTTCGTGACGTCGCAGTGTTTGTCCATCACGCCATAGAGCATGGTCGGCGAGCAGGGGCCGTCGGGCGAGTACGCAAAGAAGTGCAGTTCGCCGCTCACCGGGTCCACTTTCGGATGCGCGGTGCAGCGCGAGGCCACGCGGTCGCCGAAGCTCTGGTGCCCCTTGGAAGCCAGCGTGTAGGCATCCAGCTCAAAGGGTTGATGCGACTCTTCGAGCGCGAACAGCCGGTCGCCATGCCACAGCATGCTGGTGTTGGCCGTGCCACCGTTTCGGCCTTGTACCAGCGGGTCGCTGGTGGCGGGGTTGCCGAATGTGCCGAAGAGCGCGCGTCCGGCTTCATGTTCGAGCTGCCATTTCGGCGTGCGTGCCCAACGGTTGCTGTACGACACGCTGCCCTTGTCGATGTGGAAGGCATGCACCATGCCGTCGCCGGAGAACCAGTGGTAGTTGTTGTCGCGCGGTGCGTATTGCGGGTTCGGGCCGACACGGTACAGGCTGCCCGACAGCCCGGGTGGCAGCGTGCCTTCGATGTGGAGCGCCGCGATGTCGTGCTCCTCCGTGAGCGGCGCGTAGTTGCCGGTGAAGAAGTGGGGGTTCGTCTGTGTTTCTGCGTTCACGTGGAGCCTTTGGAATTCAATCAGGAGGTCGACGTGCCGTTCAGATGCGCGATGGCTTGCCCAACGTAGGCGGTCAATGTCTCGTCGATGCCCGAGCCGACCCGCAGAGCCGCGTCGTGGTGGAACGCGCGTTGCAGCTTCGCGTCCAACGCGGCGTCGCCGCCGGCCTTGGCGAGCGAGAGCTCCTGCCAGCGCCGCGCCAGAGCACGCATGGCTGCGCCATCGGTGGGAGCGCCCGCCAACATCTGTTGCCGAACGTCGGCAATGAGCGGCGGCCATGCATCGGTCTGGGCAACGTAATGCTGGCGCAACGTGGCCATGTCGCTGGCGCTGCAGTAAAGCGCATAGAGCTGCAGGCGCGCGAAGGCCATCGCGTGAGAGATGTACCGGATGCCCGCGCGGTCCACACCGGTCAGCGCGTGGAGCGACGGCTCGTTCCAGTGCATGGTGTAGAGCTTCATCAGCAAACCTTCGTCGCCGCCGGCTTCTTCGAGCAACAGTTCAATCCAACGTTGCGCCAGGGTCTGCGCTTGCGGGCTCTCGGGCGATACGCCGGCGGCGACCAGGCGGTGCAGCCACGCCGACAACTCGGCACGCTCGGGCGCCACTGCATCAGTGAAACCGTCGCGCTGCGTCTTGAGCGTGCGCTGCTCGTCGTCGCTGAAGTACTTCGAGCCTGCGACCATGCTTTCGAGCGCCAGCAGCCAGTCGTCCATGCCGGGTTCTTCGCTGGCTTGCAGCTGGCCCTGCACCGCGAGCAGATGGGTGCGCAGCGCCGACGCCTGCAGGATTTCGCGGTCGAGCTGCGCCACCTGCTGCGCCACGACTTCCGAGATGCCGCCGGCTGCGTTGTCGAGCAGGCCTTGTATGTCGGAAAGCGACAGGTCGAGTCGCCGCAACGCCTGAATGCGGTAGAGCCGCGCCACGTCTTTCCGCCCATATAGGCGGTAGCCGCCACTGGACCTTTCAGACGGCACCAGCAGGGCGATATCGTCATAGTGCCGCAACGCGCGCACTGTCAGCCCGGTGCGCCGGGCCAGTTCACCAATCTTCAGAAACATGCCTTCCCTCTCAAATCGAAAGGCATCCTAGACCGTGCCGTTACGAGAGGGTCAAGCACTTTTCGTGGCCCGCGGTCTTTTCCCTCAGCCGCTATGTAGTTCCATCGGGGTGCTGGTAGACCCTTTCGATCACTTTCACTCGAGCGCCCAGCGCCTCGAAGCGGTGGACAAGGTCGTCCTTCAGGGCAACGCTGACGCTGTCGTCCAGCAGCTGCAGTGGCAGCTGATGCTTGAGCTTCAGCAGGCTTGCGCCTGCGAGGTGCCTGTAGTCCGGATGTGCCTTGAGCGCTGTCAGGACCCGCAGGGGTTCGTCGCCCAGGTCCGTCAGGTGCACCGTATGGAAGACCGTGGGCACACCGCCCCTCGGCACCAAAGGCGGCACATGCACCCGGATGCGCTCCATCAGCATCTGGAGATTCGGGAAAAGCGGCTGCGGCGACCAGCGTCCGCTCCCGTGCCAGTCCCACAGCACCGGCACCTCGGGCTGGCTGATATCGCCGATCAAGGGGTCGCCATCTGCGTTCTGTAAGACCACCCAGTGCGGCTGCCACAGGCCCGCATCCACGGCGTCGCTCCACACCAGATGCTCGGGCGTACTCGCCTTCTGGTCCAGGATGAAGCGGTAGCCTTCCATTTCGGCCAGCAAGCCAGGCGCGTCGACAGCGCCCGAGCCCGTGAGCACGCCACCCCAGTGTTCGCGCCAGTTCGGCTCCTCCAGCACAAGAGACTGGGTCCCCATGCGGCGGCACCACGCGAACCAGTCCTGGATCGGCGGGGGCAGGGGCGGCAGGGCGAACCGAGATGCTAGCGAAGCCTGCAAGGCGGCTCGGCTGGGCCAGTTGTCGCGTGTGAGGGCCATTGAGTTTCAGGACGTCTGCGGCGGTGGCACCGGCGGCACCGGAATGTCGAAATGCAGCACGTCTTCGCGCACGCCCAGCTTCGAGTACAGGGCGACGGCCGGCGCATCGGGCGGATCGGCCTGGACGAAGATCACGTAGGCCCCGCGTTCGGCGCCGATGCGCTGGAGCTCGCGGATCAACGCAGTCGCCGCGCCCCTGCGCCGATGCTCGGCGGCAACGGCCAGGTCGTAGATGTAGATCTCGCTGCGCTCCTGCTCGAACTTTTTCAATTCGTAGGCCGCGAGGCCACCGATGACTTGCGACCCCTCGCGCGCGGTCAGTGCAATGAAATAGTCGCTGCCCAGCAGCTGCCGGAAGTAGGCGGGCCGAGGGCGGCTGGCGCCGTAGGCGACCGGGTTATCGAAGGCTTCGCCGAAGACACCGAGAAGCGCAGTCATGAGCTGCCCGTCGTCAGCCGAGAGCTGCTGAACCGTGTAGCTGGCGGGGGGCGTGGACATGGCGGCATCCTAGCAACAGGAAATCTCAAGCGCCGCTCATGGTCTTGTCGGCACCCTCTCCACAACCGCAGAGTTACCCGTCGACGACGGCCTGGTGGTCGGCGTCGGCAGCAGCCAGTCCCAAGCTCAATGAGAAAATTCCATTCCCAATGAAATGCGACATCAGGCTTGCAAATTGAAAGGCAGCTGGCGCAACGGCTTGCCGGTGAGCTGCGCAACGGCGTTCGCGAAGGCCGGCGCCAGCGGCGGCAGGCCCGGCTCGCCGATGCCCTTCGGCGGGTCCGCGCTGGGCACGACGTGCACGGCGAACTCGGGCATGTCGGTAATGCGCGCCACGCTGAAGTCGCCGAAGTTGCTCTGCTGGACGACGCCGTCCTTCAGCGTGATCGCGCCGCCCGGAAGGCACATCGACAGCCCCATGACAGCGGCGCCCTGTACCTGGGCTTCCACGCTGCGCGGGTTGACCGCCAGGTTGCAGTGCACGCCGGCGGTCGCGCGGTGCAGCACAGGCTGGCCGTCCTTGACCGAGGCTTCGACCACGTAGGCCACCACCGATTCGAACGACTCGTGCACGGCCACGCCCCAGGCACGGCCGGCGGGCAGCTGCGTCTTGCCGTAGCCGCTCTTGTCGACCGCCAGTTGCAGTGCGGCGCGGTGGCGCGGATGCTTGTCGCCGAAGAGCTGCATGCGGTAGGCCACCGGGTCCTGTTTGGTGCTGCGCGCGATCTCGTCGAGCAAGGTCTCCATCACGAAAGCGGTGTGCGTGGAACCCACGCTGCGCCACCACAGCACCGGCACATTGACCTTCGGATGGTGCACCGTCAGGCGCATCGGAATCGGGTACGGCTCGCGCATGCCTTCGGCGGCCGTCGCGTCGATGCCATCCTTGACCTGGAACGACTCGAACACCGTGCCCGTGAGGATGGACTGGCCCACGATGACGTGGTCCCAGGCCAGCACCTTGCCGCGCTCGTCGAAGCCGATGCGCGCGCGGTGCAGGTGCATGGGGCGGTAATAGCCGCCCTTGATGTCGTCCTCGCGGCTGTACAGCAGGCGCACCGGAGCGCTCAGGCCCGCGGTGCGCGCGGCCTTGGCGATTTCGCAGGCCTCGACCACGTAGTCGCTCGAGCCCACGAAGCGCCGGCCGAAGCCGCCGCCCGCCATTTGCACATGCACGCTCACCTGCTCGGGCTTGAGCCCCAGCACACGCGCGGCCGCGGCCGCGTCCAGCCCGGCGCTTTGGGTGCCGACCCAAAGTTCGGCGCGGTCGCCCGAAAGCTTGACCGTGCAGTTGAGCGGCTCCATTGGCGCATGGGCGAGGTACGGGAACACGAACTCGGCTTCGAGCTGATGAGGTGCCTTGGCCAGCGGCGCCATGTCGGCGTCGAACTTGCGCGGACCCGGCTTCGAGGCCAGTTCGCGGTATTGCGCCAGCTGCTTGTCGCTGTCGACCTTCTCGACGGCGGCCGTGTCCCATTGCAGCTTCAGCGCATCGCGCCCGAGCTTTGCGGGCCAGTAGCCGTCGGCCACCACGGCCACGCCTTCTGCGCCGCGATCCAGCGGCACGCGCAGCACGGCCTTCACGCCCTTCACGGCACGCGCGGCGGCGTCGTCGACGGACTTCAGGCGCGCGCCAAACACCGGTGGGTGCGCGACCACGGCCGTGAGCTGGCCCGGATGCTTGACGTCGATGCCGAAGTCCTGGCGCCCGCTGCTCTTGGCGCGCGCATCGAGCCGCGTGGTCGGGCGGCCGATGATCTTGAAATCCTTCGGGTCTTTCAGCACGACCTTCTCGGGCACGGGCAGTGCCATTGCCGCTTCGGCCAGTTCGCCATAGCCCAGCTTGCGTCCACCCGGGCCCAGCACCGTGCCGGCCTGCGTGCGCAGCGTGGCCACGTCGACCTTCCATTTGGCGGCCGCGGCAGACAGCAGCATGGCCCGCGCGCGCGCGCCGAGTTCGCGATATTGCGTGAAGCTGTTCTTGATCGAGTTGGAGCCGCCCGTAAGGTGCATGCCGAAGACCGGGTCGTGGTAGGCCGCGTCGTTGGTGCCGCTCTTGCTGCGCACCAGGCTCCAGTCGGCATCGAGCTCTTCGGCCAGGATCATCGGCAGGCCCGTCTGCACTCCTTGGCCGAATTCAAGCCGGTTGTGCGTCACGGTGACTTCGCCGTTGGCAGCGATCTGTACGAAGGCCAGCGGCTGCTGCGTGGGCTTGAGCGCGCCGGCCGGCTTTGCCGCGCCATCAGCCTGTGCCATGGCCAGGTGCGGAAACGCGCCAATCGCGAGGCCGCCGACGCCGGCCAGCTTCAGGAAGCTGCGGCGCGGCAGCGCGGCGGCTGCGGCTTCGTCGGGTTGGCCTGCGGCCAAAAGGCGCTGCAGCGCGCGCGGCAGTTCGCTGGGGTCGATGTGGGTGGGCAGCATGGTGGGTTCTCTTTCAGGCGAGGGCTCGGGCGGCATCGGCCACCGCGGCGCGAATGCGTGCGTAGGTACCGCAGCGGCAGATGTTGCCGGCCATGGCGCCATCGATCTCGGCGGCGGTGGGTTGCTTGCCCTTGGGCTGCGACTTGAGAAATGCCGTGGCGCTCATGATCTGGCCGCTCTGGCAGTAGCCGCACTGGGCCACGTCATGCTTGACCCATGCGGCGTGCACTGCGGCACCGACCGGGTCGCTGCCATCCGTCGCGGCTTCGATGGTGACGATCTTCTTGCCTTCGGCCGCGGAGATGGGCGTGATGCACGAGCGGATGGCCTGGCCGTCCAGGTGCACGGTGCAGGCGCCGCACAGCGCGGCGCCGCAGCCGAACTTGGTGCCGGTCATGCCCAGCGTGTCGCGCAGGGCCCAGAGGATGGGGGTGCCGGGGTCGGCGTCGACCGTGTGGTTTCGGCCGTTGACGTTGAGCGCGCTCATGTGCGGATCTCCGAAGGTGGGAGGAATGAAAGAATTAGAGAAAAAGTCGGAAGCGATGCGGCGGCTACTTGGCGCCATCGGCCAGCCACTGCGCGAGCGCCTGCAGATCCGCATCGGGAACTTGAGCTTGCGGCGGCATCGGCATGGAACCCCACTTGCCTGAGCTGCCGGCCTTGATGCTGGCCGCGAGTTGCGCGGCCGTGCCTTTGCCGTCGCCGTACCGCGCGCCGATGTCCTGCCATGAGGGACCGACACCCTTGGTCGCGGGTTGATGGCAAGCGACGCATGTGTACTTTTGCGCTAGCGCCTGGCTGGCCGCGGCGTCGGTCGGCGATGCGATGCCCGCGCAGGTCGCAACCACCGCGGCGAGAGTCGCCGCAAGGGAATGCCGAACGGCTGTGGTGCGCTCGACTGCGGCTCGCGTTGTACATGCTCTTGCCATGTCTTTGGTCTTTCGTAGGCTGTGGGTGCGCAGACTGTACGAACATGGATCTGAAAGAAAAATGGGGCAATGCTGCATACCGTGTGAAGTTAAGCTTCAAGGTATGAAGCTGAACCAACTCGACGGATTGATGGCATTCTGGAAGGTTGCGGAACACGGTGGGTTCACCGCGGCCGCCGCGGACCTGGCGGTGTCGCCTTCCGCATTGAGCCAGGCCATCCGGCAACTCGAGGCGCGACTGGGCGTGCGCCTATTGAACCGGACCACGCGAAGCGTGAGCCTCACGGAAGCCGGCGAGGCCTACCTGGCGCGCGTCGGTCCGGCCCTTGGGCAGGTCATCGATGCGGGCGACGAGCTCAACGCTCTCCAGGGCCGGCCTTCCGGCACCTTGCGCCTGAACGCCGCGCGGGTTTCAACCGCGCTGGTGCTGCGGCCCCTGTTGGATGGATTTTTGCGTGCCAACCCGCATGTCCACCTCGAGCTGACCAATGACGAAGGTTTCGTCGATATCGTCGAGAAAGGATTCGATGCCGGCATCCGCTTTGGCGAGAGCATTCACCGCGACATGGTGGCCGTGCCCATCGGCGGGCCGGTCGCCGTTGCGGTGGTGGCTTCGCCCGAGTACCTGCAGCGCGTGCCGGCGCCTCGGCATCCGGATGATCTCGTGCGCCACAACTGCATCCGCTTTCGCTTTGCCGCCACGGGCGCCATATACAAGTGGGAGTTCGAGGTGGACGGCCAGCTGGTGGACTATGACATCGCGGGCAACCTCACCCTCAGCGACACGATGTTCGGCCTGGACGCCGCGCTCGACGGTGTCGGGCTGGCCTACACCTTCGAGCAGCTGGCCCGTCCCCACATCCGGGCCAAGCGGTTGAAGCGCGTGCTGACGTCTTTCTCGCCGACCTTTCCGGGCTTCCATCTCTACTACCCGAGCCGGCACGACCAGCCCTCGAAGTTGAAGGCGCTGATCGAGTACGTCGGCCGGCACCGGCATTGAGCGAAGGGCGGCGTCAGCGCGGCCGCGCCAGCGTTTCGGCAAGCTCCCACAGCGATCCCATCTGCCCTGAATGAAAGAGCAGGGGCGGCGTGTCCGTGCGCGAGAAGCGGTCCACGCGCCCGAGGATGATGGTGTGGTCGCCTTCGTGATGGCGCGAGTAGGTCGTGCATTCGAAGGTGGCCACGCTCTCGATGAGCCGCGCGCATCCGTTGGATGCGGTTTCGAAGGCGTCGGAAAAACGCTCGAACTTGTCCGCCGCGGGCTTGGCGAAGTGCCAGGCGAGGTCGCGCTGCCCGGCGGTCAGCACGCTGAGGTTGAACGGCCGGGTTGCAAGGAACGCGTCGGCGCTGCGCGTGTCGTCGCGGATGCTCCAAAGAAGCAATGGCGGATCGAGCGACACCGAAGCGAACGAGTTGATCGTCATGCCCTCACGCTTGCCGTCCGGCGTGGTGGTGGTCACGAGGCACACCCCCGTGGGAAAGGCGCCAAGCGCCTGACGCAGCTGGCGGGCATCGACCGTTTCGGCCGCATCGCCCGTAATGAGAGCCCAGGAGTACATGGCCGGCGCCCCGATCAGTACTGGCCCTTGGGCTCGAGGCCGAGCAGGTATTGCCCGACCATCGAAGATACCGCGTCCCAGTTGAGGCTGATGTGGCGCGAGATCGCATTGGTGTCGCGCCACATGCGCTGGATCGGCTGGTTCAGCGAGAGGCCCGCGCCTCCCACGCTGGCGAACACCGCCTCGACCGCATCGCGCGAGAGGCGCGCGGCAAAGGCATGGTCGCGGCGGTTGCGGATGCGCTGTTCGATGCTGATGACATGCCCGTCGACCGCCATCTGCTCCACCTGTGCCGTGTCCCGATAAAGCAGGAGCCGCGCCGCGTCGACGCTTGCGGAGGCTTCGGCCAGGCGCGACTGCACAGGAAAGAATTCACTCAACCTGCTGCCGCCTCCGGCCACCGCCCCCCGCGTGACGCGCGTGCCGGCCAGCTCGATCAGCTCGTCGACCGCGCCTTGTGCGGTGCCGATGATTGGCGACACGAGGCAGACAGGCACCGCTGAAAGAAAGGGAATGCGGTAGATGGGATTCGCGTTGACCTTGGCGCCCGGCGGGTTGTTGGACGAGGCTTCCGCGAAGGTCAGCTTGCGGTGCCCCGGAATGAACACCGGCTTGTCGATGACGATCGCCTTGGAACCCGTGCCCGCCTGGCCGGCCACGTGCCAGTTGTCCTCGATGGCCCAGTCCGACCGCGGCGCGAGCAGAAAGCCGGCCGACGG
>Ga0065714_10064990_pt1 | contig 14346 bp, 10 predicted proteins | sample MisRhiReplicate2_FD_59101 | JGI IMG/M metagenome (GOLD analysis project Ga0065714, IMG submission 59101) | Miscanthus rhizosphere microbial communities from Kellogg Biological Station, MSU, sample Rhizosphere Soil Replicate 2: eDNA_1 v2... | ecosystem: Host-associated > Plants > Roots >...
GGCGCCGTACACCGGGTGTGCGCCCGCCTCTGCCAGCGCCAGGCCGGCCAGCGTGGTACCGGTGCCTGCGGCCAGCCACCAGGCGTCGTAGTCCGCCCAACCCAAAGTGTGCAACTGCGCACGCACCTGCTCGACCAGCACCGCGCAACCCAAGGCACCCGCACGGCCTGCGCCGCCTTCGGGCACAGGGTGCAAGCCCGGATACTGCTCGCACCATGGCCGCCAGAAACCGGGTTCATGCCGCGCCCGATAGCCGCCATAGCCCAGCCAATGCAGCTGCATGCCAAAGGCTTTCAGGTCGAGGACGGTGGGGGTGTCTTGCGCATGCCCGCGCAACAGGCCGACGGTGGGGAACCCGAAGCGCTTGCCGGCAGCGGCCAACGCGTGCAAATGGTTGGAGTAAGCGCCGCCCAGGCTGATGAGGCCGCGAGCGGTTGGCGCCTGCGCCAAGTGCCCGGTGAGCTTGAACCACTTGTTGCCGCTGATCAGCGGGTCGATGCGGTCCAGGCGCAGCCCAGCCAACTCGACACCGTTCAGCCAATCCAGCTGCAAGGGTTCAAGCGGTGCGTGGGGAAGCCAATCGAAGGGACCCATCGGGAGGGATCTGCCTGGAAAACGGGGCGGTAGTCTAACACCGCCCCGCTCGGGGTCTTACAGCTCGGCAGCGAGACGCGAGCCCTGGTTGATGGCGCGCTTGGCGTCCAGTTCGGCCGCCACGTCGGCGCCGCCGATCAGGTGCACGTTCTGGCCTGCCGCGACCAGGCCGTCGTGCAGTTCGCGCAGCGGGTCCTGGCCGGCGCAGATAACAATGTTATCCACCGCCAGCACCTGGGGTTCACCCTCGGCGCCAATACGGATATGCAGGCCTTCATCGTCAATCTTCAGGTACTCGACGCTGTTGAGCATCTGCACCTGCTTGTTTTTCAATCCGGTACGGTGGATCCAGCCAGTGGTCTTGCCCAGGCCATCGCCGACCTTGGAAGTCTTGCGTTGCAGCAGGAACACGTCACGCGCCGGCGCATGGGGTTGCGGCTTGATCCCGGCCACGCCGCCACGGGCTTGCAGCTGGGTGTCGATGCCCCACTCTTTCCAGAACGCTTCGCGGTCCAGGCTGGTGGACACGCCCTGGTGCACAAGGAACTCCGACACGTCGAAACCGATGCCGCCCGCGCCGATCACAGCCACACGCTTGCCCACCGGCTTGCGCTCAAGGATCACGTCCAGGTAGCTCAGCACCTTGGCATTGTCGATCCCCGGGATCGCCGGGGTGCGCGGCGCGATGCCGGTCGCCAGGATGATCTCGTCATAGCCGCCGGCCGCCAGTTGCGCCACGTCCACACGGGTATTGAGGCACAGCTCCACGTGGGTGGTCTGCAGCTTGCGCTTGAAGTAGCGCAGGGTTTCGAAAAACTCCTCTTTGCCCGGCACACGCTTGGCAATGTTGAACTGGCCGCCGATCTCGCTGGCGGAGTCGAACAGCGTCACCTGATGGCCACGCTCAGCGGCCACCGTGGCCGCCGCCAGACCCGCAGGGCCGGCACCGACCACGGCGATCTTCTTGATCTGCTTGACCGGCAGGTAATTGAGCTCGGTCTCGTAGCACGCCCGAGGGTTGACCAGGCAGGTGGTCAGCTTGCCGCCAAAGGTGTGGTCCAGGCACGCCTGGTTGCAACCGATGCAGGTGTTGATCTCATCGGCGCGGCCGGCGGCGGCCTTGTTGACGAATTCAGGGTCGGCCAGGAAGGGGCGCGCCATGGACACCATGTCCGCATCGCCCTCGGCAAGAATCTGCTCGGCGATTTCCGGGGTGTTGATGCGGTTGGTGGTGATCAGCGGAATCTGCACCGCACCGCGCAACTTGGCGGTGACCTTGCTGAACGCGCCACGAGGCACCTTGGTGGCGATGGTCGGAATGCGGGCTTCGTGCCAGCCGATGCCGGTGTTAATGATGGTCGCGCCGGCGCCTTCGATGGCCTTGGCCAACTGCACGATCTCTTCCCAGGTGCTGCCGCCTTCCACCAGGTCAAGCATCGACAGGCGGAAGATAATGATGAAGTTCGGGCCTACGGCCTCACGCACGCGGCGCACGATTTCCACTGCCAGGCGCATACGGTTTTCGTAGCTGCCGCCCCAACGGTCGGTACGATGGTTGGTGTGAGCCGCGAGGAACTGGTTGATGAAGTAGCCTTCGGACCCCATGATTTCCACACCGTCGTACTCGGCGACCTGGGCCAGCAACGAACAGGTGACGAAATCCTGAATCTGCTTTTCGATGCCCTCTTCGTCCAGCTCCTTGGGCTTGAACGGGTTGATCGGCGCCTGTATCGCGCTGGGTGCAACCTGCTTGGGGCTGTAGGCATACCGACCGGCGTGGAGGATCTGCATGCAGATCTTGCCCCCCGCCTCATGCACGGCCTGGGTAACGATCTTGTGCTTCTGCGCTTCTTCGTCGGTGGTCAGCTTGGCCGCGCCGGAATACACCCCACCTTCGTCATTTGGGCCAATGCCGCCCGTGACCATCAGGCCTACGCCACCCCGGGCGCGCTCGGCAAAATAAGCTGCCATGCGCTCGAAACCACCGGGTTTTTCTTCAAGGCCCGTGTGCATCGAGCCCATCAGGGTACGGTTGCGCAAGGTGGTAAAACCCAGGTCCAACGGGGCCAGCAGGTGCGGGTAGGCAACAGCGGTCATGGTCAAGCTCCACAACGGATCATCACGGGACGTGGCAGGCTCGAATGGCCTGCCATCGGTTTATGCCCCACAGACTAAGAGGCGCTGGTCGACGGCTCAATGACTGAAACTGACAACTTATTGATCCAAATGCACAGCAGCCCTTGGCAAGCCCGCCCATGGGCCCTACCCTAGTCGGCGAACCCTGCACACGGTCTGTTGTCTGTTCCCCCATGCGTAAACTTCTAGCTTTTACCGTCACCATGGCCCTGGTTGCCGCCGTCGCCGCGTATCTGGTCTGGACCCAGGAGCGCCCCGTGGCGCATTACCTGTCCGACCTGCGTATCACCCTCGCCGTCAACGAAGGCCTGCCTGCCGACCGTGGCAACTTGCTGGGCATCCAGCCGGAGCTGTTTCCGGCCGACTACCAGAGCCTTGAACGCCTGCACCTGAAGCTCGCGGCCTACCTGCAAAAAGCCCGTGACCTGGGGCTGATCAACGACAAGACCATCGTGGTGCTGCCCGAACATATCGGCACCTGGTTGATGCTCACGGGCGAAAAGAACGAGGTGTACCAGGCCCTGCACGTGAAGGACGCGATGAACTGGCTGTCGGTCAGCAACCCGTTGCTGTTTGCGCGCGCCTGGATCAGCGCCACGGGCGACAACCGCACCGATGACGCCTACCTGCGCATGAAAGCCTCTGGCATGGCGCAGGACTACCAGCGGTTGTTTGGCGGCCTGGCCAAGGAGTTCGGCGTCACGCTGGTGGCCGGCTCCATCACCCTGCCCAACCCGAGTGTTAGCCAGGGGCAACTGCAGGTCGGCCATGGCGCGCTGTACAACGCCAGCCTGGTATTCAGCGCCGACGGTTTGCCCGTGGGCCAACCGCAGCGCCAGCTGTACCCGATCTATGATGAACGCGGCTTTATCGAACCCGGTGATGAAAACGTCGTCAACGTGGTCGATGCCCCGGCCGGACGCCTCGGCGTGCTGGTGGGTAGCGACAGTTGGTACCCGGACAACTACCGCAAACTCAACGAACAAGGCGCGCAGTTGATCGCGGTGCCGGCCTTTGTGCTCGGCCGTGATACCTGGGACCGCCCTTGGCGCGGTTTCAAAAGCGTCTCCACACCAAGCGAAATCAGCCTCAAGCCCGAAGAGCTCAGTGAGGGCGAAGCCTGGCGCCGTCTGACCCTGATCAGCCAGTCCCCCGTCAGCCAGGCCAGCGCGGGCATGAGCGTGTTCCTGCGTGGGCAGTTCTGGGACCTGGGCACTGCCGGGCATAGCTTCCTCAGCAGCCATGGGCAGATCAGCGCCGATGGCGAAGCCCGTGGCGCACGCTTGTTGAATATCTGGCTGTGAAACCGGTACGGCTGGGGGACCTGTCGGTGGGCTTCGTGCACACCCTGGCCGATGCCATCCACAGCCACGGGCTGGACCCGCAACCGTTACTGCTGCAGTACGGACTCGACCCAGCGCGCCTCGCCGAGGCGGGTGCGCGCCTGTCGATCCCGCGCTACATGCGCCTGGGCCATGCGGCCATCCAACTCACCGGCGACCCGGGCCTGGGCCTGCGCATGGGCCAGCTCAGCCGGTTGAGCCAGGCCGGGCTGGCGGGGGTTACCGCCGCCCAGGCCCCCAACGTGCGCGAGGCGGCGCGCGCGTTGACGCGCTTCGAAGCCCTGTACGGCTCCAATTATCGCGGTCAGTCGAGCTTCGTCGAGGATGCCGAAGGCGCTTGGCTGCGCTTCTATTCCATCAGCCCCTACAACGCCTACAACCGCTTTGTGGTGGACTCGATCATCGCCGGCTGGCTGCATCAACTGTCGAGCCTGGCCCAGCAACCGGTGCAGGCACAGCGCATCGACATCGAGTTTGAAGCGCCGGACTACAGCGAGCACTACAACTCGCTGGGCGACATTCACTTCGGCGCCGACGCCAATCAACTGCGCCTCAACCAGCACACCCTGGCGCTGCGCAACCCGCAGCACTGCCCCAGTACCTGGCAATTGCTATTACAGCTGTGCGAGAGGGAATTGGAGCAGTTGACCCGCACTCGCAGCCTGCGCGAGCGCATCACCCGGTTGCTCGGGCCGATGCTCAATGGCGGCCGGGAACCCGACCTGGAAGAAGTGGCGGCACGCCTGAAGCTGCCCACCTGGACGCTGCGCCGCAAACTGGCCGAAGAAGGCACTCAGTTCCGCGCGATTCTCAACGATACCCGGCGCGACCTGGCCATGACCTACATTCGCGACACGGAACTGGCGTTCGGCGAGATCGCCTACTTGCTCGGTTTTGCCTCGGCCCAAGCTTTTCAACGGGCCTTCAGGCGGTGGAACAACCAGACCCCAGGGGAATTTCGCCGCAGTCAGCGGCATTCCGCCTGAGCTCGGTCCTACAGCTCTGTTGCATCGTCTGCCGGTTCCAGCGGGTCTGACTCAATCGCGTGGTACTCGAGCAGTTCTTCCTGGTAATCGTCCATGGCGGACTCCTTGTTGGTGTTAAAAGCGGCTGCTGATTAATGACCTGCACAGCCAGCCTAAAGTGCCGTCATGACGAAAAAATGTCTGCGCCATGACGTTCCTGCACTCAAGGATTAAACGTAGCAGCGTTGCAGGGATTTAGCACCTGGGCTTCGAGGTGCTATTGCAATCATTGCAATTGCAATCGTTACCGTATTTCCATTAGGGTAATAGCATTCGTTGCCAGGTGACCCTTTCCATGACCGCCGCTACCGCACACGCCGCGCAGCTCTGTATTGATGCCTTGAGCACCGCCGCCCCCGCCAACAGTTCCCCGCTGTACACCGTGACAAGCATGGCCAACACCCTCGAATCCAGCCGACAGGCCTGGGTGATACGCGGCCAGTCACGCTCCCGGCGCGCGGGTAACTGGCCCGGATGGTTTGCGCGCAACACCGTCGAAAAACCGTTGCTGTACCTGCACAGCGCGCAGTCGTCAGCGCAACTGAGTGCACTGTCGGACGTCACCCAACAGCGCGGCATTCTGTGCAACGACATCGAAAACCACCCCTCCCGCTGGCCCAAGGGTGCGCAACCTTCCTTGCCGTTGTGGCTGGCCACCCACCCGCGCTGCACTCCGTATGACCCGGCCTCGGGCGAAGAGGCGCGTGCGATTGTGCTGGCGGCGCTGCGTACCCTGTATGTCGACGGCAAGCCCGGGTTCTATTACCTGGCCCTGCATGATCATGAAGGCGCAGCGCCCCTGAGTGAGCAGGACCGTGAAGCCGCGCTCAAGGGCATGTATCCGCTGCAGCGGCACACGCTGGGGGATGTGCGATTGCTCGGCGCAGGCCGGGCGCTTGAAGAGGTGGCGCAAGCCAAGCGCTTGTTGGCACAGGACTGGAATATCACCGCCCAACTGTGGAGCTGCCCCAGCTACACGCGACTGGCCCGCGAGGCCGCTGCGGCCGAACGCTGGAATCGCCTGCACCCAAGGGGGGCCAAGCGCAGCTGCCATTTGCGTGATTGCCTGGCGGGGGATTCAGCGCCGGTCATTGCGGTGACCGGCTACCCGCAGGCGATTGTCGATCAGTTGGCGGGGTATGTGGATGCACGGTTCGTGGCGTTGGGCGCCGGGTCGGTGCAGACGGCGGCGCCGAGTCGGCATTGGGTGGTGGTATCCGCGTTAAAGGCATTGGCGGATGAAGGGCGGATCGATGCATTGCAGGTGGAAGAAGGCATGCAGCGGTACGCCCTGAAATGACGGGAATGCGATCGACAATGAGTGAGCCATCGTCCTCAGCGGTTGCGGCGGCTGCGGGTCTGTACGCCCGCTTCCATTGCCAGCCCGGCGGTGCGCTCCAACGCATCCGCAAACCCCTGGCGCTGCTCAGGCTCGAGCTGCGACAGGAATAACTCATCGACCGTGCTTTCGTAGATTTTCCACATCTTTTTACGCAGCACACGGCCGGCCTCGGTGATCGAGGCAAACGCCGCGCGGCCGTCGCCGTCGGAGCGCGAACGCACCACCAGGCCGTCTTTTTCCAGACGGTCGACCAGGCGCGTGAGGTTGTAGCGCTCGATGGCGAGCACATCGGCCAGTTCGTGCATGCGACGGGTGCCGTCAGGGCCGCTTTCCAGGCCCCACAGTGCGTCGTACCAGGCGTACGGCGGAAGGTCCGCCTCTGCCAGGCGCCGCTCGATTTCACGGATGACCGTCCTGTGGGCCCTGACAAAACGGAACCATACATCCGGCTCTTTCGACGACATGCAACACCATCCGGGGAATTTCAAGAAGGTTGCAATAGTAGCTCATCCCGCGCTAGATTCGGTCATGTAGTTGCAATTGCAATCACTTTGCCGGCACTCCCACAAAGAGCCCGTCACTTGAAATCCGCCTACCCTGGAGCCTCACATGACCCCGAACAACGCAGTCAGACGCGACGACGACCCACAGGAAACCCGCGAGTGGCTGGAGTCCATCGAATCGGTGCTGTCCACCGAAGGCCGCCCACGCGCCCACTACCTGATCGATCAGTTGCTGGATTTCGACGTGGCGCGCCATGGTGACTTCTACGGGCGGGTGACCACGCCCTACGTCAATACAATCCCGGTGGACCGCCAACTGCCCTACCCCGGCAACCTGGCCATCGAACGCCGCACCAATGCGTTTATCCGCTGGAATGCCATGGCGATGGTGTTGCGTGCCGGCAAACACTCGGGTGTCGGTGGGCATATCGCGACCTATGCGTCAGCCGCGGTGCTGTACGACGTCGGCTTCGACCACTTCTTCCGTGGCCGTACCGACAGCTTTGACGGCGACCTGGTGTACATCCAGGGCCACTCCTCACCCGGTATCTATGGCCGGGCCTACCTGGAAGGCCGTATCAGCGAAGCGCAGCTGGACAACTTCCGCCGCGAGGCCGGCGGCGACGGTATTTCGTCCTACCCGCACCCGCGGCTGATGCCAGACTTCTGGCAATTCCCCACCGTGTCCATGGGACTCGGCCCGATCACCGCTGCCTACCAGGCGCGCTTTATGCGTTACCTCGAATTACGCGGCCTCAAGCAACACCAGGGCCGCAAGGTCTGGGCCTTCCTCGGTGATGGCGAAATGGACCAGCCGGAATCCCTGGCCGCCATCTCCCTGGCCGGGCGCGAGAAGCTCGACAACCTGATCTTCGTGGTCAACTGCAACCTGCAACGCCTGGACGGCCCGGTGCGCGGCAATGCCAAGGTGATCCAGGAATTCGAAAGCCTGTACCGCGCCGCCGGTTGGAACGTGATCAAAGTGATCTGGGGCGGTGGCTGGGATGCGCTGCTGGACAAAGACCCGAGCGGCCTGCTGCGTCAACGCATGATGGAATGCGTGGACGGCGACTATCAAAACTACAAGTCGCAGAACGGCGCTTATGTGCGCGAGCATTTCTTCGGCAAATACCCGGAATTGCTCGCGCTGGTTGCGGACATGTCCGACGACGAAATCTGGAAACTCTCACGGGGTGGGCATGACCCGGACAAGGTCTACAACGCCTATGCGGCTGCCGTGCGCCACACGGGCCAGCCCACCGTGATCCTGGCGAAAACCGTCAAGGGTTTCGGCATGGGTGAAGCCGGCGAAGGCCAGAACATCAACCATCAATTGAAGAAAATGGGCGCCGATGCGGTAAGGGCTTTCCGCGATCGCTTTGGCCTGGAAGTCGCAGACGACCAACTCGCCGACATTCCCTACCTCAAGCCCGCGGCCGACAGCGAAGAAGCCCGCTACTTCGCCGCACGCCGCCAGGCCTTGGGCGGCTACGTGCCGGCGCGCCACAGTGCGGTCGAGCCCTTGCAGATTCCCGAACTCGCCGCCTTCGCTACCCAGCTCAAGGACACCGGTGAACGGGCGATCTCCACCACCATGGCCTTCGTGCGGATCCTCGGCACCCTGCTCAAGGATCCGCACCTTGGCAAACTGATCGTGCCCATCGTGCCGGATGAATCGCGCACCTTCGGCATGGAAAGCCTGTTCCGCCAGATCGGCATCCACTCCGCCGTAGGCCAGCTCTATACCCCACAGGATGCGGGACAACTGAGCTACTACAAGGAAAGCAAGGACGGTCAGATCATGCAGGAAGGCCTGAATGAGTCTGGCGCCATTTCCTCCTGGATTGCCGCGAGCACGTCCTACAGCAACCACGGCCTCATGACGGTGCCGTTCTACATTTTCTATTCGATGTTCGGTTTCCAGCGGGTCGGCGACCTCGCCTGGGCCGCAGGCGATGCGCGGGCGCGTGGGTTCCTGCTGGGGGCCACGGCCGGGCGTACCACGCTGATGGGCGAAGGCTTGCAGCATGACGATGGGCACAGCCATATCCTGTCGTCGGTGATCCCATGCTGCGTGTCCTACGACCCGACGTTTGCCTACGAGTTGGCGGTGATCATTCGCGAAGGCATGCGGCGGATGTATGTGCAACAAGAGGACATTTACTACTACATCACCCTGCTCAACGAAAACTACCCGCACCCGGCAATGCCTGAAGGTGTGGAAGAGGGCATTCTCAAAGGCCTGTACCGGCTCAACACCAGCCCCCTGGCCCAGGTGCAACTGATGGGCAGTGGCTCAATCTTGCGCGAAGTGATCGCGGCGGCCGAGTTGCTCGAGAAAGACTTCGGCGTGCACAGCAACGTGTGGAGTGCAACCAGCCTCACTGAATTGCGCCGTGACGGTCACGAGATGGAGCGCTGGAACCTGCTTCACCCGCAGAGCGAGCCAAGGGTGAGTTATGTGGAGCAATGCCTGGCCGGGGAAACGGGGCCGGTGGTGGTGGCGACGGACTACATGAAGCTCTTCGCCGACCAGATCCGCCCCTTTGTACCCGGCCGACGCTGTGTGGCGCTGGGGACGGACGGCTTCGGCCAGTCCGATACCCGTGAAGCCCTGCGGGCGTTCTTCGAAGTGGACCGGCATTTCATCGCACTGGCAGCCTTGAAGGCATTGGCGGATGACGGCGTGATCGGTCGTGAAAAAGTCAGTGAAGCCATCAGCCGCTACGGGATCAACGTCGACAAGACGAACCCCGTAGCCGTCTGAGTTACTGCGCAGGCGTCGGCAGGGGCGGGATCGCTTCTGTCGGCGGTGGCAGGTCCGGGTTGCTGGTTGCCGGCGCAGGTGCCGGCTCTGACTGCGGCGCGATCGGCGCGGTCTCGGCAGGCGGCGTGACGGGTTCGGAAACGGCCGGTTGCGAGACCGCAGGCTCTTCCTTCGGCGCCTCGACCTTCTCTGCAGCCGGAGCGGCTTTAGGCTCCGGCACACCCAGCTCGGTTTTCGGCTGCTCGGGAATGTGCTCGGCCTTCTTCACTTCCTGGGGCAGGAACACATCCACCAGCGCAAAGTAACGTTCGTAGAACTTCGGCGCCGAGACGGTCTCACTCGCCACCTTCACCATCGAATCATCGGTGGACCCGATCGGCATCGACACCGAACCCAGCACGCCCACCCCCAGGCTCGCGGAGTTGTTGACCTTCTTCAGCGCGTAGCGATCCTGCAGGGCGTTGGCGAACATCGTCGAATGGTTGGTGCCTTTGCCATCGTCGGCACACACCACGTTGAAGCTGATCTGCAGGTGGGTCTCGCCGGTCTGCTGGAAGCTCTTGTTCCCCACGACCAGTTTCGGATCACTGCTGGTGATGATGTAGCCCTGGCTCAGCAAGGCGCGTCGTGCGGCTTCGCACGCCGCCACATCAGTTACCGGGTAATCCCGGGAAAACGTACCGGAGTCGTCGAAATTCTCATGTTCATAAATAGCGGTCTTGGGTGACGAGCAGCCCGCGGCGCCCGCCAACACCAGCGCCAACCCGAGGCTACGCAAGTGAAATGATGTCGACATTGAAAATCCTGAGGAAAACGGTCCGGGCGGTATTGTGCAACAGAAAGAGGCCTTGGCGCGCGCATTCCTGTCGGTAAAACGTCACAGCCTTAGATTGCAACACCTGCAGGAAAAAGGCCTGCACACATATGGTCAATAAACACGCGCAATTTGACCGAGGCATGGCGACTTGATGGCCACAACATCCAGAAACTGCCCCGGTGTTCCAGGTAGTCATCCAGCACGCGTTGCAGGCGCCCATCGGCAACGGCCTGGTTGACCATATAGTCCGGCAGGCAGGCTATGCCCAACCCTTCGTGCACCACATGATTCAGGGACTCGATGGTGGTGCTGACCAACGGCGTGCGCAAGACAGGCTCCGAGGCGCCGGCTGCCAGGCGCAAAGGCCAGGGCTCCAGCTTGCCCGTGGCGCAGAATTTATGGCGCAGGCAGGCATGTTCGCTCAACTGCTGCGGCTGCTGCGGAGTCCCGTGCTGGCGAAAATAGCCGGGAGTGCCCACCAGTACCAACTGGTAATGCCCCAGGTGACGCGCCATCAAGCGCGAATCCTCCGGTTTACCGGTACGGATGACGGCGTCGAAGCCTTCCTCGATCACGTCCACCATGCGGTCGGAAAAGTCCACATCCAGTTCGATCTCCGGGTAGGCCCGCATGAAATCGCTGAGCACCGGCATCAACAGGCCGCGCACTTGCGGCACGCTGACGCGCAACTTGCCACGGGGCGCGCCGCTGGCCTCCGTGAGTTCGCGCTCGGCCGCTTCGACCTCGGCCAGGATACGCCGCGATCGCTCCAGGAACAGCGCGCCTTCACTGGTCAGGGTGATGCTGCGGGTGCTGCGGTGAAACAGCCGCACGCCCAGGCGCTCTTCCATGCGTGCGATGCTCTTGCCGACGGCCGAAGATGACACACCCAGTACACGCCCGGCGACGGTAAAGCTGCGCGTCTCTGCCACCTGCACGAATACCGAAAGGCTCCCCAAGCTGTCCATGATGCTGCCCCGACTATTAAGGACACTGAAGTCCGATAAGTTCGGAACCTTAGCCTGTTTTTCCGCCGGCCACAGCCCCCTACTCTGCCCGCTTGCCCTTTTACATGGATAGCGTGCGATGACATCCCTCACCGATTCCCCCGTGACAGCCCAAGAAGAAACGTTGCCGCTGGGCGGCTTGTTAGCCTTGGCAAGTGCTGGCTTTATCACCATCCTCACTGAGGCCATGCCTGCCGGCCTACTGCCACAGATGGGCGAAGGCCTGGGCGTGTCACCCGCGCTGGTCGGCCAGTTGGTCACGTTGTACGCCCTTGGCTCACTCGTGGCCGCCATCCCGCTGACGCTGTTGACGCGCGGCTGGCGACGCCGTCCTTTGCTGCTGGCAGCGATTGGAGGCTTTGCCCTGGTCAACAGCGTGACCGCCCTTTCCAGCCACTATGGGCTGACGCTGGTGGCACGCTTCTTCGCCGGAGTATTCGCCGGGCTGCTTTGGGCACTGCTGGCCGGCTATGCCAGCCGAATGGTTGCGCCCCACCTGCAAGGTCGGGCCATTGCCGTGGCGATGCTGGGCGCGCCACTGGCGCTGTCACTGGGTGTCCCCGCAGGCACCTTCCTGGGTGCCGCCGTTGGCTGGCGCCTGAGCTTTGCGGTCATGACCGCGCTGACGCTGGTGCTACTGATTTGGGCGCGCCTGCAACTGCCGGACTTCGCTGGCGAACGGGCGGGAAAACGACTCGGCCTTCACCAAGTGTTGACCCTACCGGGGATTCGTCCGGTGCTCTGGGTGACGTTTACCTACGTCCTGGCCCACAACATTCTCTACACCTACATCGCCCCATTGCTGGTACCGGCGGGCATTGCCGCCGATATCGACCAAGTGCTGCTGGTGTTCGGCCTGGCCGCGCTGGTGAGCCTCTGGCTGGCCGGCGCTTTGATTGACCGGTGGCTACGCACACTGCTGCTGATCAGTTGCGCACTGTTTGGCCTGGTTGCCTTGGCAATGGCGTTCTGGATGAACCTGCCAGCGGTCATCTACATCGCCGTGGCGTCGTGGGGCCTGGCGTTCGGCGGGCTGCCAGCGCTGCTGCAAACGGCGCTGGCCAAATCGGCAGGCGAGTCGGCGGACGCCGCGCAATCGATGCTGGTGACGGTGTGGAACCTGGGCATCGCAGGTGGCGCACTGGTGGGCGGCGTGTTGCTCCAGGGGTGGGGCATCGCCGCATTTGCGTGGACGGTGGTGGTGCTGATGCTACTGGCCTTGGCCGGTGCGCTACAGGCGGCGCCCCAACAACTGGCCCGGCCACCCTTCCAGATCGAACGTTGAGATACGCTGATACCCGCACGACTGGTAAAAACGTACCAGATCACCCGTGCCGCCGGCGTAGCAGTCCACACGCAGGCGCATCACCCCGGCGGCGCGGGCACGCTCATCGGCGAAGGCCAACAGACGGCGCCCCAATCCGCGCGCACGCGCATCACGCGCTGCGATCAGCAATCGCACATAGACCTCCGGCTCGGAAGCAGCCGGCACGTAAGGCATTGGGTCACCCAGCACAAGGGCCGCCAGGATACGCCCGTCGGACGCCTCGACCACCCAGGCCCCCGGCAACGCACAGGCCTGTGTGACTTGCTCAACTCGGCGTGGCAAGGCCGACCAGGGCTCAATGCCCCATTGAGCGTTATTGCCCATGCCAACGAACCAGGCAATTACATCATCAAACACGTGCAGCACTGCCGGGGCATCCGCTGCGCTGGCGCGACGGATAACCCAGCCTTCTGTTCCTTGAATGGACACCCTTGACACTCCTTGGTCGGTGTTAACGAACGCTGAGTCTAGCGCACATAAAAAAGCCCCCGGTCTTTTCAGGCCGGGGGCTTCTTGTTCAAACCGACATCAGTACTTCTTGATGTCAGCCTTGGTTTCCAGCTGCTTGCGGTAGGCCGCGAAGTCCTGCTGACCCACACGGGAAGCGAGGAAGCGGCGATATTGCGCCTTTTCTTCGTCGGTTGGGGCAGCAGCTTCGTTGACGCCGTTCAAGCGCACGATCACCAGGCTACCGTCAGCCAGGGTCACAGTGGTGAAGGTCGGCTTGTCCTTGGCCGCAGGCTTGGGCATGCGGAACAGGGCTTGCAGCACGGCCGGGTCGATCGCTTCCTGGCTACGGGTAGCCGCTTCAGTGACCTTCCAGGCCTGGCCGTCGACCGGCTGGTTCAGTGGGGTCTTGCCATCACGCAGGCTGGCGATCAACTCGTCAGCGTGAGCCTTGGCAGCCGCGCTGGCGCGCTCCTTGGCCATCTGCGTACGAATCGCCGCTGCAACGCTTTCCAGCGGCAGTTGCGAAGGCTTCAGGTGCTCTTTGGCACGCAGCACGATGATGGTTTCCGGGTCGAGTTCGATGGCGGTGCTGTTGGCACCCTCATCCAACACTTCCGGGCTGAACGCAGCGGTGACCACGGCACGGTTGGCCGCAACACCTTCGCCACCATCACGGCCAAACGGCGCCGAGGTGTGGACGGTGAGCTTCAGGTCGGACGCTGGCTGAGCCAGGTCAGACGCTTCGAATGCCGCATCTTCCAATTGCTTGGTCGCTTCGACAAAACGCTGCTCGACTTGCTGGGTCTTGAGCTCTTTGGTCAGCTTGTCTTTCAGGCTGGCAAACGTCGGCACTTGCGGTGCTTCAACGCCCAACAGCTTGATCAGGTGCCAACCGAAGGTGCTGCGCACCGGCGCCGAAACCTGGTCTTTGTTCAGCGCGTACAAGGCTGCTTCGAAGTCCGGGTCATAGACGCCCGGGCCAGCAAAGCCCAGATCGCCGCCATTGTTGGCCGAACCTGGATCCTGGGAGAACTC
>Ga0065714_10064991_pt1 | contig 14338 bp, 16 predicted proteins | sample MisRhiReplicate2_FD_59101 | JGI IMG/M metagenome (GOLD analysis project Ga0065714, IMG submission 59101) | Miscanthus rhizosphere microbial communities from Kellogg Biological Station, MSU, sample Rhizosphere Soil Replicate 2: eDNA_1 v2... | ecosystem: Host-associated > Plants > Roots >...
GTGGGCTGAGGTGTGGGCTCGACGATTTTTCCAAAAGCCAGAAACGACAAAGCCCTGAATAATCAGGGCTTTGTCGTATATAGATGGCGGAGGCGATGGGATTCGAACACCTCTGCCATAAATAATAAAAAACCCTTTTAAATCAATTGCATAGCGTCTCTAAAAAATAAGGTGTGACCACAAATGTGCCCACGTTTGTGGGCCGATAACAGACCAATGCTACGCTTCGATTGGCTTAATCATCAAGCACCAGCGCGACGGAACAGACGACGGCCACAGCTAGTGGCGCTGCCAAAGAATGATTACGACATTTTTCTGTTTTTCAGATAGCTAGAAGCCTTGGAATTCTCCCATTCCTAATGCCAGGTGCGTATTTGCACCGAACCTGACCAACAGATTGCAATCAATTGACACACATAGTAGTAACGGCCGGCAGAGAACGGTCGAAAGTGGGCGATGGACACGGTGATGGCAAATGAGTAGTGTCATGGATGCTGCTTTTCGACCCTAAAGGGTAGGAGGGCTTGCCGTCCATGTCGCGTTCTTCCCTGAGCAATGTCGCATTTGCCGCGGCCACTCTAAGCTAGACAAGGACTTACAGGACGACAAGGAACGTTATACGACACGCCATCGCGACAAGAAGCGCGACGTAGCATGTCACCTAATAGTAGTTAGATCCTCAGGAAAGATATGAGCCAAACCGAAATTCTTGCAGTTTGGGGCGCAATTTCAGGAACCATTGGTACTCTTGTCGGCCTTCTAGGCTTATGGTTGCGTTTCAGACAACATGGGTTGGATCGTGCTGCTTTATCGTGCGAGTCCAGTTTCAGCTATGAGTCTCCCACGCATGCAAAGCACAAGATAACAATTCGATCTGCTGGCAGAAGACCCGTCACAATCGACCATGTTCGTTATTTCATTACTCCAAGAGACTGGAGGCGAAGAATAATAAAAAGCTTCCTTCACAGAAAAAACCAATGGATTTTGAATCAAGAGCCTAAAACAAAAGAAAAGCTATCTGAAGGTGAAAAAACCGAGCTTATAATATTGTTGCCTAGTGGCATTGATATAACCGAAGTTTATAAGGCTCATCTTATAGATCAATCAGGAAAGTCTTGGCCAATAAAGTGGCCATCAACTAAGTCTCTAGCAAAAATTGCCACCACAAATGAGCTAGTCACCTTTACCGAAGAAAATGATAAAAGAGTTGTGCACCTTGTTGGCCATAGGCTTGGTGAGCGCTATTTTTTACAAGCTAGTTTCAATACGAAACCGGGTCGATCTGGCATGCCCAGCGGCAGAAGTTTTTGGTTTCTGGATGAGAAAAAATACTTAGGGAAGCTAAAAGATATTCAAAACAATCAGGTTGGAAAATTTCTGAGCGCTGAAGTCGAAGAAATTGTTTGAAAATCTAACTAGCAGTTCAAGTTGCTCATTCCGCTCGCTGGAACTGCGTTCCGCAGCCCCGCAACTTGGACGTTAGTCATTTATACGAGACGCGTATGAGCTGGGAAAAAGAGAAACTTGTACTAGCTGTAGTTGGCGTCATTCTGCTAGGCATGATGTTGTTCTTGCTAGGCACGGCCTTTGGTGCCTCAACGAATAGTAGTGATTTCAAAGAAATGCTTTTACCCGTTCTCTCCGTAATTGGCTCCTGGGTATCCGGAATCGGTGCTTTAGGTGCTGTTCTAGTAGCCTTGTGGATTGCTGAAAAACAAAGAAAAAGTGACAAGGAAAGCTTAAAAACCGCATTTGAATTTGTGGTAATTCCCTCCGTTACAAATGCAGTTTTAATGATTTCAGCCGTATCTGTAGGTAAACGGCCCTCTGAGATAAACTCAGTAGTGATTTATGGGCAGGGCGCTACCGCACAGATGTATATTTCTAGGTTTTTGAGTGGAAGCAGTCAAATCCCAACAAGTTTAGGTTACGGTAAAAAAGCTATATATTTATGTGAGGAAGGGTTTGAATATCATGTTGGCTCGTACTTGAATACGTATTGCAAAGGCAAGGCTAACAATCTAAAAGTGTGCATCAGCACAACTACAGAAAATTTTATACTTACCCCAAGCGCCGAAATGAAAACAACCCTTGAGTCTTTTGCTAAAAAATCCGAATTAGCACCTGAGCGCATGCAAAAAAATGGCTAACAAGGCGCTGAAATCGCTAATTTTATTCGCTGGGATGGCGTGCCGCCGCCCATTAGATTAATCGTTAGGCGGTCATGAGTATTGGAGATATATGAAGGCCTTGTTTATTGGTGCAGGAGCTACTTACGATTGTGGCATGCCTCTGGTGTGGGAGTTAACAGCAGAGATAAGACGGTGGCTAACGCCAGAAAAGCTTACTTTGTTCAATGAGAATTGGAGGTGTCAAGGTGGTGGATGGAGCGCAGAAGTTGTTTGCACTCTTATAAGTCTATTAGAAAACAAAAGCCTACATTATGAAAATATTATTGGGGCGATTGAGGTTGAATGCTCAAGAGAACGTGATAAGGAGAAAAGACAAGAGTACTACGCAGTGCTTGGCTTCCTTCTTCAAGCAGTATACGGTTTGCTGCTTGAAAGGCAGGTTGTAAATGCTCGTTTTGCTTTGAGTGCATTGGACGACTTTACCAGCTTAAAAGAAATGGCGGAAGAAAATAAGCCGCTTTGGGTGTTCTCTCTAAATCACGACTGCATAATTGAAATGCTGGCAACAAAGACTGATATACCTTTGAAGTCTGGCTTTAATGAAGACATTTGTTTAACGATGAAAACAGTTGATGGCTCGCCTCAAAAGATAGCTTTTGAGCGTTTGAGTCGTAGCTCTATTGATAGCAATAGCTTTGATTTTTTTAGGCATGGTGAGTTTGGAATAAATCTCGTAAAGCTCCATGGTTCCCTAGATATATTTGGTCAGGGTGACGAAGTCAACTATTTAAAGGTTAAGCCGCTAGGCAATGATCCGGAATCATATGCCACCCAGCTTAAACTGATTGATAGGATAAACCGGGATATTTCATTGCGTGACCGTGTTGTATGTACGAATGAAAATGTCTATGAAGATGAGAATGGGGAAATACAGTTTTTGCGTAAAAGTCTTCTGTCAGGAGCACATAAATTCACAAAAAAATTAAGTCAGATTGCGCCCTCTGAGTTTTTATCTCTTTTTAAAGGGAACTTAAACTATGCTGATGAGCTAATCTGCATCGGATATAGTTTTGGAGATAAACATGTCGATGAACAGATAATTGAATGGATGTCATTTCTAAAATCTCGAAAGCTTACCATTGTAAATCCAGGTATAAAGGACTGCCCTGACAAAATGAAGCATTTGTCAAATCAAGTTTATTGTAATGGGGTGGGAGCAGCTGATTACTTTATTCAGCTAAAAAATGGTGAAAGTACTGATTTACAAAATGCGTTACGGAAAATTCGGGCGGAAGCACGAGACAGAATTAGACGTGAGTTAATGAGCAATTCCTAACAACGGTTGAATTCATCAATTTCGCTTAGAGGGGGAGTAGTGATGGCGGCAGAGAACGACAAAAAGTGTACGGTGGACACGGTGAAGGTAAATGAGTAGTGTCACGGATGCTGCTTTCGACTCTAGAGAGCAGCAGGGCTTGCCGTCATCCATGTCGCGTTTCTCCCTGAGCAATGTCGCGTTTGCCGCGACCACCTCTAAGCTAGACAAGGACTTGTAGGACGACAAGGAACGTTATAAGACACGCCATTGCGACAAGAAGCACGACATGGCATGTCACCTATAGTAGTTACCCCCCCCGTGATGCAAACACCTGACCGCCTCTACAAGTACGAGACTCTCAACGCTCGCACTCTTCAGAACATCAAAGGACAAATCCTATACTTTGGGTCGCCGCTTGGGTTTAACGATCCATATGACTGCGCTCTTACGCCAAACATCGTGACGCCGAACGACGATGAGGTCGAGGCCGTTCGAGCGGCGTATTTGGCAAAGGAACGACTCACAACGGGTCAACGGTACGAGCTTCTGACAAAGACTACCCAGGAATTCAGGGATGTGCTCCTACGTGCTGCATATTCAGGAATTAGAAATTCTACGGAAAAATTCCTGAATAGTCGCGGAGTCACGTGTTTCTCCGAAAGAAACGATGATCTTCTCATGTGGTCTCACTATGGAGGAAGATACAAAGGCGTTTGTTTGGAGTTTGACACCAGTGCCGAAGCCTTCGAAAAGATATCTCCAGTTAGATATTTGCAATCACTGCCCACTCTGAACGTCTCAGAGATACTGCTGGGTCAAGACTTGGAACAGGCATGGCAGTTGTTTTGTACCAAGTCTGAATCTTGGAGTTATGAGCGCGAGTGGCGGGCCATCCACGAAGTCACGGGGACCAAATACATTTATCCGCCACAGGCTCTAACTGCTGTTTACTTTGGTCCCGATATCGACAACGAGTCGCTTGAAATTGTATGCCTTGTGCTCGCCGGTCAAAACGAAACTGTCCGTTACTACAAGGGAGAGAGAAGTAAGACAGAATTTCGCGTCGAATTCAAAGAATTTACGTATACGTCATACCTACATGCTAAGAAACAGGGGCTGCGCACATGACATAGATGGCCGCTACTCGACCGTAGGGGGCCGGCTCTGTTTTAGGTCGAGCGTTAGGCGATAAGAGCAAAATCGGACGCGCTCCAATTACTTAAATGTTGTACGCGCACTCGCCAGCAGCTGCGGACGATGTCGGCAACGTCGTGTGGTGGATGAGGCCGGATCCATCATCGAAGGAGCGTTCAGGTCAGCCAGCGAATCATCAAGCACTACATAATCTGAATAGCTTGAAACACGGTGTCAAAAAAAAGAGAATGGCAGAGTGCTACTATGGCATGATTTCTCCGCTGTCCACGCTTCACGAAGGGCAGTAACGACATGGACCGGTAGGGGTGTACCGCAAACAATGCGGTTCGCAGCCCTGTTGGGTGAACCCTGGAAGGGCTTGCATCTAGTAGGACAAGCACCATAAGGAATGATGATGATTCGAGTATTAGCTATATTGCTGGGCGCGGTGGCTCTCCAAGGATGCGCGACTCACACCGGCAAGCAGTGCGAGGATAATTTCAGCACGTCCGGAAGCATCCTGACTGGCAAATCGTTTACCACTTCCTCTGAACTGCCTACCACACCTCCCGCCATAGCCTTTACCAATGCTTACAAGATGCTCTTGCGTGAAAGCTTCCACGTCGAGAGCGCCGATCCCAAGCGCGGTGTGATTTCTGCGTATCAGAACGTCAATCTGAGCAGCAAGACGGCCCCCCTAAACGTCATTGTTGAACCGGTCGGTGAAGGCTCGAAGATCACGTTCGTATTTGCCGCTGCGGCTGGCCTCTATACGCCGGAATCCGGGGCTAGAGACAAATTCTGCGAGATGATCGGCCAGGTTACACAGTAAAACTCCTGGAAGTGGCTTACTGATCCATCGAGAGCAGGTCTCAATATCTGATAGCAACCAAGCCAAGGCATTGATCGACAATGCCTTGTCAGGCTGCGTTGTGTTCCAACTCTTCATCTCAATAAGGAATCATATGAAGAAGCTTCTCCTCCTTTCGGCCATCGCAGTGGCTTTGAGCGGCTGCGGAAAGTCCGAATACACTTTCAAAGAAGTTTCAGCACCCAACGACCGCGTTGGCAGCCCGTACGGCGTGTACCGAGTTCGTGAAACGGACAAACCAGTCAATGGCACCATCGTCAACAAAGTTGGCGATGTTGTCCTTCAATCATTCAAGGTCGAAGACGGCCGCGTTGTTGGCGAGTGGAAGGAGTTTGACAAGGACGGCAAATTGCTCGTTGAGGGTAACTTCAAGGACGGCAATTTTGTTGGCCCGAAGAAGGACTACTGCAAAGGCCAGAATTCGCAAAATGTGTCGAACGAGAGCATTCGTGAAACAGACCGGTTCAGTAATCATGTATACGACTGCGCTACCGGGCTGCAAATAAAAGATGCGACACTGACCCTGGGCGATAGCCGCACTTCCAAGCGTATCGGCGCACAGCGCGAGTGGGTCATTTTGGATGGCAAACAAACGCTCAATCTGCTCGAAACTTTTGCGCAAGATGGTTCCGGCAAACTGGATGGCCCTGTAGAGCACTACGACTACAAGGGTGTGATGACCGACCGCGCTACCTACAAGGACGGAGAACTGTACGGTCTCAAAGAAGAGTGGCGTGTACTGACGGACGGCACCCCAATACCGTCATCCAAGGTGCATTACCAGGCGGGGAAACGCGAGGGTGACGCCGAGTACTACTTCCTCGGTGGGGTCTGGCCAGCGGGTACGGTCAGCGAAAAAGGCGTGTTCAAGGGTGATAAAAAGGTTGGTAACTGGGTCTCGTACCGTACAGGTTCGGCTTCTGTGCAGGACTTTGATCACCTAGCCGACGAATCTGCTATGGCGGAAAGGGTGATGGCAATGGCGCAAGGCACGCGCTATTTTTCGGGTGCTAAGGCGAATGAGGTCGAGGATCTCAACGCACTTGCTTACCTCATCAAAGGTTCTCAAGTTGACATCAATCGTCGCCTGACACTTCACAACGCGCCGGTCATTACACGAGCGGCTGACAATGCCTATGATTATTTGCTGTCCGTGGGTGCCGATCCCATGGGACGCGACATCAATGGCAATACCCGGCTGATGTATTGCATCAACGGCAATGAACTCAGGTGTTCGGTGGAGCATATGATCATGCTGACAGCCAAGGAGGATCTGAAAGCTGCCAACGAGTATGGCTCCACTGCACTGACCGCATTCTGCGATAACGCGGCAGATCTGGAGCGCAACTACGGCGCAGATAAAACCCTGGAAGTGTTCCACGCCTTGATCAAGGGTAGTGACATTAATGCCCGGACATATGGCAAGGAAACCCCGCTGCACAAGTGCATGGCACAGCGTAATCACGTCTACGCCCAGGAGTTGGTAGCCGCCGGTGCCGACCTGAATGCGAAAGACGTTTCCGGCATAACGCCTGTTCAGATGGTCTTCTTCTCTTCCTACACGCTGGACAGTTTTCGACGGTTTGGCTGGACTCCAGACACCATCAAGTTCGCTGCGTCGTTCCAGGGAAAGAGCGACTTTTCCTTCGATACTCCGGTGTCGGGTTTCGACAAGTCAATTCGCCAAATTGTGCTGGAGAGCGGCGACACCAAAACGGCCATGTTGATCGACTCCCTGGTGGGAACGGCCAAGGGCTGATAACTCCTATCCAGCCAGCGACATCAAGTCCCCAGCTCGACAGGTACGCACCAGTCGTAGCCGGGGAAGCCCTGACCTACCCCACTGTGATTTATACATAAGGAAAGAATCATGCGTAATCTGAAGTTGATGATGGCAGCTGTATCATTTTGCGTCCTAGCTGGCTGCGGCGGCGATGCCCTGAAAGGGAAGTATGAAGCCAGTACTAGTGTGATGGGTATCAAGGCTTCCAGTCAGACGGTCGAATTCTCCAGCGGATACATTATCGCCGGGGGCAACAAGATTAAGGTGGATGAATGGGAGCGTAAGGACGACGTTGTGACTGCGCGAGACAAAGACGGTAAGGCCCTGATCAATGTGAAGGTGTTCGACGGTGGCAAGCGTCTGGAAACGATCGGCTCCAACGACATGGCCAAGCAAGTCTTTGTTCGCCTGGACTGATCGCTGATTCGATGGAGTTTCGAAACAAACCAGCTCGATAGAGCTGAATTTATCCAGGGGACTTATCGCGTCCGCTTGATTATAATTTAACGCTCTGAGCGTTTAAAAGCGGCTATTAGCCGCTTTTATTATTTTATTGTTATGGGTTCTATGCTTTTTGATGGGGGCTTCTTCATACGGCCTGAAGTGTGGCTGTTTGTTTGATTTCCATCTGTGTCGGCGCTCGAAGAATTTAGCTTTTGTGCTGCGGTTTCGGGTACGTATTGAGTAGCCAGCCTGTGCAGTAGTTCTTGGCTTCTATCCTGCATAACTAATAGAAGTGTTCTTATCTCAGATATGGTGTTGAAATACTTAAGGGCTTTTTCGTGAATTTCCTGAATGTCATCAATGTAGTCTATAACATCTTGCTCTAACGCGGTTCTTGTTGTGTTCATAGCGCCGTCCTGTGTATGGCTGTGTTTATTGTAGTGAAAGAAAAGTAGTAGAGGTAGTACAGTCCCAGGTTGCCTGCGATTGCTAATAAATACAGTATGTAATTCGTCCAGGTTTCAATTGGTTCTTCTATGATAACGTCAAAAAAATTTTCTTCTGTTTTTTTTATCATGGTTTTGGGCCTTCTGTTTCATGATGAGGTAGTTGGTTAGATAGGTAATCTAGTTTTTCGCATTCTTCGTGAGTTTCAGGGTTTAATATTTCTGCTGGTGATTTTGGTATGTTTTTGAATTTATCAACCTCTTCTAAGTTTCTTTGAGCGTGCCTGAAGTTCATTGCTGACGCATCTGCGCGCTTACTGCGAATCACTCTGTCAGCGTCTGCATCGCCGGTATCGGAATCACCTTCAACACTTGCTGACTCCGCTCCGTAAGACGCTGGAGTGCTTGGGACTGAGGTATATGCATTTCGAATTAATGATTTTTCTGAGATTTTGCGACTTGATTCGTGAGCAACTCCAGACGCTCGTTGAACAAGCTGACTTGCGCCTCGAATGCTCCCAGTTGCTCTAACAGTTGATTGTTCTGCGTTACCAGTGCGGCGTTCTGCTGTTGCAATAAGTGAATCAATTTCATTTCCAGATCGGTCATTTACAGTGCCCTTATAGCCACGTTTATTATTATTGTTAGCACGCACACGGCCAGTATTATTTTTACTGATGTCGATGCCTTTGCTTCGGCTTTTTGCGTAGAAGCTACGAGTTTCTTCATACGTTTTTCCACTTCGCACAATTTTAAGTATTTTTGCGAAGCGTTTTTCGACGAAAGCGCTGCGTTCTCCGACAGCATTTTTATATCGCTCAACAACTGCTGGTTTTGAGAGATAAGCTGATCGCTCAGAACTTTTTGCTTGTGTATTTGCAAGCTCAGCGCTACTAGTGAATCGCTCATTGTATATTTCCCCCTTCAGTCTGACCGCTTTCTCTGCACCAGGCGCTTTTACGCTGATATAATCAGAGCCGGTTCTCGTTATTTCAAATCCCGCATCTTTTGCGAATTCTATCAGTTCACTTCTATTATTAACGACACCATCAGCCACCAGTTCTTTGAAAAAACTGTTCAACTGATCCCGAAGCGGTTTAGTTTCTTGCGGAGTCCACTGCGGGTCTTTAGTCACTCCTGCTCGTAGCGGATCACGTGGATCGTCCAGGCCATACTTGACGTTGATCAAATCCATCAGCGCATCCATCGCCTCGAATTTCTTTGAACCTGGCGGTGCTGGATTCCACGCCCGGTCAACTTCATAGTTCCAGCGAGGCGTCACATAGTGCAGCTCTAGTCGGTCCAAGTGCGTCTGGGCGACGATCAAAATATGCTGATGCTCTTCTGATATACCAGCAAACAGCATTTCCTTGAGCCTTGACGTCATATCCTGGATCGCTTCATCGAGCCCCAAAGCTGTCAGCTTGAGCGTGTCTTCTGCCGTAAAAGACAGCACGCCCGACGTGTATTTATGCTTTGCGGTCACGGCGTCGATCATCGCTATCATCAGCGCTGGATCGCCCTCAATCACTTCTGGTAGCGGATCGCGTGGACGCCATTCAGCGACTTCGTCGCCGTTCTCATCGACCGATTCTGCGTAGTACTCACCAGCAATGAAATAAACAACAGGGCCTGAACCACCGCCAGTGCCGTGCGTACTAAACCCGTGAAGTGCCATGGGCCACCTCCACAGCTTCGCTCAAGGTAACGTCGCGCAACTCGGCAAGACCTCGTTCAACGTCGATCAACGCCTGAAAAATCTTCAGAATGTCACTGCCGCCTTTATAGTAATTGCAGTGCTTACTGATGATATTCAACTGCGCACCGAACTTGTTCGTAGCAGCGGTCAACGCCAGAAACTCTTTCGAGAGTTTTGGCGCTTCAACACGTTTCACGGTGATTTGCGACTTGCGTGCACTTTGCAACAGCAGCTGACTCAACGACAAATAGTTGTCGGCCGCTTTCTGTTCCAGTTCTTCTTTTAACTCTTTTTTCAGCTTGATATGAATCCGTGTCGTGTTAACGACCGGTATTTTCTTCGGTGTTTTCTTCGGTTTTTTCGGTGCGGCTTCACTCATAACAATCACCCTGGATTTTATTGTTGTTGTTCTTCGGGGTGTGGGGGAATCCCACAGATCTTGCTTTTAAAAAGGGGTCGAGGGGAATCCCCTCGCAAGGTTCAGGGTGAGTACGAAGTACACACCCTGAGTAGCCTTGTTCGTTGTGCTATTTATATTATACCCATAAATTAAACTAAGTTTTTGACGGGGTTGAGTTGCTATAGATATATTTTTCGAGATGGGGCTGGGATAAAGTTACACATGATTTATGTGTGAGTAAATTGATTTGAGTTTTAAATGGATTGCAAAAGAGTGAGTGCGGTTTTTTAAGAGTTACAATTATTAAAAAACATCATGGTTTTAGTTGTTTTCAGTGCTCAATTTTTGATGGAGGAATCTCATGCTGATGTTTGATTATTGATTATTGATTATTGATTATTGATTATTGATTATTGATTATTGATTATTGATTATTGATTATTGATTATTGATTATTGATTATTGCTGCTGTGTGGTGAAATCAATAATGATTGAAAATATCTGAGGTGGCTGTGCACTTTTATTGGTGTGTCACTTTATCTATTATTATTGTGTTTTAGTTTATTTTTGATGTGAGGTAAAAATCAGTTGGATGACAGTGTGATTGACATAGTAACGCTCTATTTCCCTCGTCGCCTTCAATTACTAATTACAATTGTGAGTTTGAGTATGCGTTGGCTAATGTGTGGCTTGATTTCAGTTTTGGGGTTGACCGATAATGGATGAAGGCTATTTAGAGTCACTTGTGCTTCGCTCAAAAAATGTTGGCGATTTTGGTATTGATTCGACTGATCTTCTTAAGCCTTCTCTTCTTCAAAGCGCCGCTAAGGGCTGCGGGCTAGATTTTTTGTGCGAGCTGGTTGGGGATATAACACTCATACATGACAACGTGCCCGCAATTTCGAGGGGGTTACGTACGTCAATAAGGAGCAATCGATGCGGATTCTCTCTTGCTGCTCTTACAGCCCTCTATGAATACCGTAGGTGTGTGGGGCGTTTAAATATTTCGTACATGCGGCGCGTGCGTGTGTATCGTGAAGCAACAAGAAAAAATAGTAATCTTGTTATTCTAAACATCAATTGTGAGAGTGGCGTTGGTACGCCCTCGCGTTCGAAACCGCTGCGTATTTACGAGATTGTCGGTCGGGCAGATTTGATGCAGTGTGATTGCCAGGAGTTTCTATTTGGATTGGGCATTGTTCATAGTGAATTGATGGCTGAAAGCCAATCACTTTTAGTAGCTGTACGGGCTTTGATGAAGGTACTACTCGAAGTTCGTACTATATGCTTGCGTGCAATATTCGCTATCAATGATCTTTGTCCCATTTGGGGTGAGGACAAGGTTAGAGAGGCTGTAGGCTACTTTAAATGTCAAATTGAGGCGGTGAACAAGCGTGATGTGTCTCTTCAGCGGCTTTCATACCCCAAGGCTTCGCACCTAACCCTCGTTCGCTAGCGCAGTGCAAGCAGAGCTTGACGCCCCAGCCCGTGGGACTCTAGCTCTGTAGTAGGAGGGGCGCAGTCCTGGTGGCGTCGAAAGGCAGGTCGATTGCAAGATAGAGAATTTGTTATCTGCGAAGATCCCGGTACGCATCAGGATTCGACCATGAATAATTGAGAATGAATGCGATGGTGCTGACTTCTTTGTCAGAAGGAATAAGTAACTCTCGAACCCATTTAGCTAACATCAACTCTGATGGCATAACACCTTCTCGCTCATGAAAGTCATGAGCCATATTTGCTAATTTTTTAGCATCGCTGTTCGTGAATTTTGTTTTTATTTTTAGATGTTTCAGTTGTGCAGCCACGGCTCTGCCCGACTGGATTATTTCATTATTGCTTTTTTTGAACTCTACTTTTTCACGCTCTACCATATAGCACCTATTGGTTTATAATTTGCTTGTTGTGTAGAGTGTATAAATTTATTTTCTCCTGTCAATAACTTTAAGGGCTGACTGTGTTTTTATTGGGGTTATCAGTGGGGGGCGAAAATTGAATGTTTAATGTGTTTTTTGTACTGGGTGATTTTTTGTAAGTGCCAATGTTGTTGTTTTGAGTTGGCAATCGGGTTGCTGACGCAACGCAGAGTTGTTGATAGGGCATTAGCACGAATCGTGCACCTCATTGGCAAGTAGTAAAAGTTGGAGGAGAACGCGTATTCCCGGCATCGCCACCATCATGCTTTGTTATAGGTTTCGAATTGATGTTGAGCGCTAGGTATATTTTCATTGCTCAAAGGTAGCGTATGACGGTTGCGTTACTATCCAAGTCCCAAAGTTCAACCCTGCTGGAGGGTAAAAATAGTGCGGTTAAGATCGTGCATGATTCAATTTTAAACGTGCGGTTGCATTGGTAGGTAGGTGGTCAAAGAAGAAAGTATAAAGCTCTTGTATTGAGATGGTGCGAGCAAGAAATTTCCAATTTCGCCGTGAGAAGCATCAGCCAGTTTTTTTGTGGTAACGACTCACACTCGATTTACATGGTGGCCTAGCGCTACTATAATCGAATTTTCTTGGTCAAGGATGCGCAAAATGTCGCTGGAAATCTACGAGGGCACAGTCTCGCACGCGAATGCCGGTACGAACGTACATGGTAATATTTCAACTTCAGCAATAACCGGAAAAACTAGCGGCAGCGTTTCGTCATCGAACACGTATACATTTCGCGTAGCTGGTAAGCCAGCAGCATTTTCATGCTCAGGCTCGGTTAGCATTTCTGATGGTGACTATGTGATAGTCGGAGGGAAAATCAAGAAGGGCCAGCTGGAGGTGCATGCATTAAAAAACGTGACTACATCTGCTCAGTACACAAATTATTCAGTTTTTAATACAGTTTTCGCATGGGCTTTAATCTTGTTCGGACTTGCTACGGCTGTTGTAATAGTCGGAATACCACTGTTCATCTGTGGAGTTTGGTTGCTTATTATCAGCAAAGCAGGGAAGCAAGCAGTTAAGCTGGTACAAGAAGCTGTGCCGATGAATTCTGGTGCGATTAAGGCATCTGTCTAATTTCTCAAAGAGAGCCTCGTTGACTAGAGGCTCTCTTCTATTATGAGCTTATCAATTCCCAGCGGCATTCAGCAGCGGATTTCCAGTCTGACCTGGTGTTCCACCAGTTTTGTAGGCGTTGGTCATGACGCCAGCTTTGTTGAATTCGACGACGGTATTTTCGAATTTGTTGGGTTGGAACGGTAGAGCAGCAATGAGAGTGTAGGTGTATGTCCATACCTCTTTGCCCATGACTTCAGCTTTCTGTGGCGGATTACCGATTTTTGCTACAACCTCATCCTGCTTTGTTTTGCCCTTAACGAAGGTATCCAGCTGCTGCTGAGATATGTACGTCCCCGTTTTGTAATCTAAGCCTGATGTTACTTTGCTAACAGCTGCGCAACCGCTCAACGTCAACGAGCCAGCGATTGCGAGAATGCTGATAATTCTTTTCAAGCTTTACACTCCATTGTTACATCATTAGTCGCTGAATGATGTCTAAATGACATCATTATGTCAATCTGACCTTATGCATGTGGTTTAGATTTCTACAGGAGTACTTATTGGAACGTGTGAGGCTTTTGAAGCTTAGATGTTGGTCTGCCAACCACACTAGAAGGACACCGCAGGACCAGTGGCTCGCTTCGCTCCCCACTGGACCCCTTCCGACGCTTGCGGCGGGTGCGCCGCAGGCGCCTTCAGCAGCTGCTATCTCCCAGGCTTGCGCGGGGGAGAGTTTTAGAGAGGGGGGACAACTTAGGATATGGGGTGAATACCTTAAGGGGCAGCATCCTACGTCCTATGTCGCGGACGAGCCTATTTTAGCTGGGCTGTACAGCACCGAACGGCCATTTTTTTCTTTGAAAAGAAGCCCGTTCTCGACTGCTTTTTTCATCCTGGGTGTCGCATTCCTCGCATCAATGCTTAGAAGGTTCGATAGGGCTGTATTCAGTTCTCCCGCCGTCTTTGCTTTATCATCAGCGAAAATGCGGCGAAGGGCTGCCTTCAACTGTTCGGTGTCGTCTTCGGGCTCATCCGCTTGAACGAGGCTGAACATCAGCTCCTTGCCATCAAGCCATTTTTTTCCAGGATCTTTTGGGCCTCGGAGCGAAAACACGACGCTG
>Ga0065714_10002674_pt1 | contig 14337 bp, 8 predicted proteins | sample MisRhiReplicate2_FD_59101 | JGI IMG/M metagenome (GOLD analysis project Ga0065714, IMG submission 59101) | Miscanthus rhizosphere microbial communities from Kellogg Biological Station, MSU, sample Rhizosphere Soil Replicate 2: eDNA_1 v2... | ecosystem: Host-associated > Plants > Roots >...
ACAATTAAAAAAGTTAGTAGAAGCCGCTTGGGACGACAGAACTTTATTAGAATATAGTGAACATTGCGAAGCAATTGAAACTGTAGTTATGCAGTTAGATAAGGGAGAATTACGCGTTGCAGAGCCTGTACTGAACTCCTGGGGCATCAATGAATGGATTAAAAAAGCTGTTATACTTTATTTTCCTATCAGACAAATGAAGGAAATGGAAGTAGGCCCTTTTATTTTCCATGACAAAATGAAATTAAAAACTAATTACAAAGAAATTGGTGTAAGGGTTGTTCCTGGTGCAAGTGCACGTTACGGAGCGTTTTTAGCCAAAGGCGTAATTATGATGCCTTCTTATGTAAATATCGGTGCATATGTTGACGAAGGTACCATGGTAGATACATGGGCAACTGTAGGTTCATGTGCACAAATTGGTAAACATGTTCATTTAAGCGGTGGTGTTGGTATTGGTGGTGTTTTAGAACCAATTCAAGCTGCTCCGGTAATTATCGAAGATAACTGTTTCCTGGGATCAAGAGCTATTGTTGTTGAAGGTGTACGCGTAGAAAAAGAAGCTGTTTTAGGCGCCAATGTGGTATTAACAGCCTCTACTAAAATTATTGACGTAACCGGACCAACTCCAATTGAATATAAAGGCATCGTTCCTGCACGTTCAGTAGTAATCCCTGGTAGCTATGCAAAGAAATTCCCTGCAGGCGAATACCATGTACCTTGTGCTCTGATTATTGGCCAACGTAAAGAATCAACCGATAAAAAGACTTCTCTGAATGATGCATTGAGAGATAATAATGTAGCAGTATAACACAATAATAAATGAAGATTGGTTTTGATGGAAAAAGAGCTGCTAATAACCTTACCGGCTTAGGTAACTACAGTCGCTCACTAATTGCCCACCTGGCAAATTATTTCCCTCAAAACCAATATTTCGTTTACAGTCCTAAAGTAAAAGACAATCCTCAGATTAAGTTCTTTACCAATACCAAGGGAATTCAACTCAAATTACCTGAAACAAAAGGCTTGCTATGGAGAACACTGGGCATTAAAAGACAGCTGATAAAAGATCAGATAGATCTCTATCACGGCTTAAGTCATGAACTGCCAATTGGCATCCGTAAAACAGGCATCCCATCTATAGTAACCATACACGATCTTATCTTCATCAGGTATCCAAAGAATTTTGGAGCTATTGACCGCTTTATNTATAAGCTAAAAACAAAATACGCCTGTGAGCAGGCAATCCGTATTGTTGCTATTAGTGAGCAAACCAAACAGGATATTATAGAGTTCTACAAAATACATCCTGATAAAATTGAAGTCATTTATCAAAGCTGCGATGATAGCTTTAAATCAATAGCTGATGATGAAGTGAAAAACGTTGTTAAGAGAAAATATAACCTACCAGATCAATATATTTTAAATGTCGGCACCATCGAAACCAGAAAAAACCTGGTTACTTTAATAAAGGCGTTAAAAAATATAGATGAAGATTATAAGCTGGTTGTTATTGGTAAAAAAACCGCTTACTTTAAATTGGTAGAAGAAGAAATCCAAAGGTTAGGATTAAAGGACCGCGTAATGTTCCTAAAAAACATTCCATTTACTGACCTTCCTGTCATTTACCAATTGGCAGCAACTTTTGCATACCCATCGGTTTTCGAGGGGTTTGGAATACCAATAATTGAAGCCCTATATACTCGTGTTCCAGTCGTAGCTGCAACCGGATCCTGCCTGGAAGAAGCCGGAGGTCCATCAAGCATATACGTTCAGCCTTACGACCACATTGCAATGGCTGATGCCATTAACACTATATTGGCGGACACCAATCTGCAATCAAAAATGAAAGAAAATGGCGTAACCTACGTTCAAAAATTCAATAATGAACAGATCAGCAGGCAAATGATGCAGTTATATACTAAAACTTTAGATAAAACTGTAATTTTACCTCATGCTAAGAACAGAAATTGAAAAGGCACTCGCTGTTTTAAAAACCGGCGGAGTAATCCTTTACCCTACGGACACAGTATGGGGATTAGGCTGTGATGCCACCAATGAGGAGGCCGTTGCAAAAATCAACGAAATTAAAGGTCGAGCTGCNGACAANAGCTTTATCATCCTTTTAGATACCGATGCTAANCTNCAAAGTTATGTAACAGAAGTCCCTGACGTGGCATATGATCTCATTGAGTATACTGAAAATCCACTTACTCTTGTATTTCCGGGAGCAAAGAACCTGGCAAAAAATGCAATAAATGCAGATGGAAGCATAGGCATAAGAATTGTTAAACATGACTTTTGCCAACAACTCATTCAAAGATTTCGAAAGCCTATTATCTCAACTTCCGCAAATATATCTGGCTCTCCAACCCCACTCATTTTCGACGAAATAACAGATGAAATAAAAGAACAGGTTGATTATATAGTTGATTGGGAGCAGGAGATCAAAACACAAAAAAAGCCATCAACCATTATGAAATTAGCGCCCGGAGGTCAATTTTCCTTTATTAGAAGGTAAGTTTTACTACTTTTGCAATCTCATCAATGGAACAACATTTACAACATCCTGTTTTTAAAGCTCTTGCCGACATAGCCGACGCGCACCATATTGAAGCCTATATTATTGGGGGCTATGTGAGGGATATTTTCCTGCATAGGCCATCTAAAGACATTGATATTGTAGTGCTTGGAAATGGAATTGAATTTGCCGAACTCGCAGGGAAGCAGCTGAAAAGCAAAGTAGCGGTTTTTAAAAACTTTGGCACAGCCATGCTAAAATATCAGGACCTCGAAATAGAATTTGTGGGTGCCAGGAAGGAGTCATATCGCTCAGATTCACGTAAACCCATTGTCGAGAATGGTACAATTAAAGACGATCAGCTAAGAAGAGATTTCACCATTAATGCCCTCGCTATCTCCTTAAACAAGAACAGCTATGGCAAACTGGTTGACCCGTTTAATGGCTTAGTAGATCTGGAGAACAAATTAATCAGAACACCATTAGATGCAGAGCTTACCTTTTCAGACGATCCTCTGCGCATGATGCGGGCAATTCGCTTTGCCTCTCAACTCAATTTCTCAATTGATGAGCAGGCAATAAATGCTATAAAAAAGCAAAAAGAACGTATAAGTATTGTTTCCAAAGAAAGGATAACTGATGAGCTCAACAAAATCATTCTTTCAAAAATCCCATCTATTGGATTTAAATACTTGTTTGATACAGGGCTCCTGCAGCTTATATTTCCACAAATGGCAAATCTTTATGGTGTTGATATCATAAATGGTAAAGGGCATAAAGATAATTTTTACCATACGCTGCAGGTGCTGGACAATATCTGCGAAGCTACTGAAGATCTTTGGCTACGTTGGGCTGCAATTTTACATGACATAGCTAAGCCTGCAACCAAACGGTTTGAAGAAGGACACGGATGGACTTTTCATGGCCATGAAGACAAAGGTGCAAGGATGGTACCCAAAATATTTGCACACCTTAAACTTCCATTGAATGAAAAGATGAAGTTTGTACAAAAGATGGTGCAACTACACCTCCGCCCTATTGTTCTGGCTCAGGAAGTGGTAACAGATTCGGCAGTAAGACGACTGTTATTCGATGCTGGAGAAGATATCGAAAGCCTGATGATTTTGTGCAACGCTGATGTAACCACCAAAAATGAGTATAAAGTAAAGAAATACCGCAATAACTTTGAATTGGTAAAACAGAAGCTAAAAGATGTCGAAGACCGTGATAAAATCAGGAACTGGCAGCCTCCTATTTCCGGAAATGACATTATGGAAATTTTCGGATTAAGTGCAGGAAGAGAAGTCGGTCTGATTAAAAACGCTATAAGAGAAGCAATCCTGGAAGGCGAAATAACAAACACATACGATAACGCATTAGAGTTTATGCTTGAAAAAGCTAAAGAGTTCGGCCTTCAGCCAATAAAGCGTTAATACAATTATATAAAGTATATTTTATTTTTTAATTTTATACCTAGAAAAGAGGCTAAAATGGCAATTTATAGATTTAGAATAAGTTTCGAAGATTTCGATGAAGTAGTAAGGGAAATTGATATCAAGTCCTCCCAAACTTTTGAAGATTTACATAAAGCGATACACCGCTCTACGGGGTATTCTGCTGAAAAATCATCTTCATTTTTTGTGAGCACCGATAACTGGATAAAGGGTGATGAAATTGCTTACTTGCCGGTTCAGCGTAAAGTCGACAGAGGAGTGACATTGATGGAAAATTCCAAACTTAACAAGTTTATCGAAGATCCTCATCAGAAATTTTATTACATCTATAACTTCGAACGTCCTTTTGATTTCCATGTAGAACTTATCAAGATCATACTTGATACAGATCCTAACATCGAATATCCATTCCTCGTAAAAAGTACGGGAGAAGCTCCTAAAATAATCGAGAAGAACAACTTTGATGCTGTGGCTGTATCTTCAAATCCCGTATCTACTGAGTTTGACTTCTTAAATGAAATGGACTTCGTACCAGAGGATACCGAAGAGCTTGAAGCAATGGGCGGAAGAGGAATCAACACCGAAGAAAAAACAGACGATGCTGAAGAAGACTCAGATGATACGGACGAATTCTCAGACAATGACTTCGAAGACGAAGAATATAAGGAAGACGATTATTAATGCCTTGTTATGGCATTAAATAAAACCTTAGTTGTAATTGTTGGCCCTACAGGAATAGGAAAAACTGCCTTGGCCATCTCATTGGCCAGGCAATTTCATACCGAAATTATTTCAGCGGATTCCAGACAGTTTTTTAAAGAAATGGAGATTGGCACCGCAAAGCCCTCCGCCGAAGAACTGGCCGCTGCGCCCCACCATTTTGTAAACTCCCATAGCATTCAAACCCTGTTCAGTACAGGCGATTTCGAAATACAAGCCATTGAGCTCATCAATCAACTCTTTAAAAAACATGAGGTGCTGATTATGGTAGGTGGATCAGGTCTCTATATTGATGCTGTATGTAACGGGCTGGATGATCTCCCTGAAACAGATCTCGACATCCGTGAAAAACTTAACCAGCAACTTGCAAATGAAGGGCTGGAATCCATAAAAAAGCAGCTCAGTGAGTATGACCCTGAATATTACCACAAAGTTGATCAGGCTAACCCCCAACGCATGATCAGAGGTCTGGAGTTTTACCTGTCTACAGGTACAAAACTCTCAACCCATTTAACGAATAGCAAAAAGGTAAGACCATTCAACATTATCAAAATCGGGCTGAATATGGACCGTGCTGAGCTCTACAACCGTATCAACACGCGGGTAGATAAAATGATGGAGTCGGGATTGCTCGAAGAAGTTAAAGGATTAGTACCTTTTAGGAAATACAATGCTTTAAATACAGTAGGCTATTCAGAAATATTTGCATACCTGGATGGCGAGCTTACATTACATGAAGCCGTTGAAAAAATAAAACAGAATACCAGGCGCTTCGCAAAACGCCAGCTAACCTGGTTTAGAAGAGATGACAGCACCGTCTGGTTTGAACCCGGACAAGATCATGCCGTCATCAATTATGTTATTCAGAAGACCAGTTAAGCCTGAGCGGCCGGTCCACCAAAATTCATTGGAAACCCCGGAGGCTCTTCTTGAGTCTTAATACGTCCATTTGCTGCTTCATATTTTTCAATATTATCCTGCATAGCAGCCAATAAACGCTTAGCATGCTCGGGAGTCAATATAATTCTTGATTTAACTCTTGCTTTAGGCACCCCAGGCATTACCCTGATAAAATCCAATACAAACTCCGTATTGGAGTGCGTGATAATAGCCAGATTTGAAAATATACCTTCTGCAATTTCTTCAGAAAGTTCAATATTTAGTTGGTTGTCGTTGTTTTGTTCTTCCATATAACAAACTTAGATAAATTTTAGGATTGAGTGCTCAAAAAAAATCCCCCAACTTTAAAAGAAGGGGGATTTAAGAAATAATATATTAAAATATTAAGCTTCTACTTCGTCTTGTTTCGAAGCTAATAATTTATCGTATTCTTCTTGTGAACCTACAATGATACGCTCGTATCCACGTACACCAGTACCTGAAGGGATTAAGTGTCCAACAATTACGTTTTCTTTCAATCCAAGCATGTTATCACGTTTACCAGCAATTGCTGCTTCGTTCAACACTTTTGTAGTTTCCTGGAACGACGCTGCTGAGATAAACGATTTCGTACCTAATGATGCACGAGTAATACCTTGTAGCATAGAACTTGCAGTTGCAGGTCTTGCATCACGCACTTCTACTTGTTTCAAATCTCTACGTTTTAATTGAGAATTCTCATCTCTTAATTTACGTAATGAAATGATCTGACCAGGTTTTACTGTATTAGAATCACCAGCTTCAACGACAACCTTTTTATCATAGATCTCATCGTTCTCGATCATGAAGTCCCAACGATCTACAGAGTTGTTCTCTAAGAAAGTGGTATCTCCCGGATCTTCGATGTGAACTTTCTGCATCATCTGGTGTACAATAACTTCAAAGTGCTTATCGTTAATTTTCACACCTTGTAAACGGTAAACCTCCTGGATACCATTCACTAAGTACTCTTGTACAGCAGCAGGTCCTTTAATTGCTAAAATATCAGCAGGTGAAATTGAACCATCAGATAGAGGCATACCAGCTTTCACAAAGTCATTATCCTGTACCAGGATGTGTTTAGACAATGGAACAAGGTATTTTTTAANCTCACCNTCTTTAGATTCAATNGTCATNTCNCGNTTACCACGTTTNACACCACCTAAAGTTACCACACCATCAATCTCTGTTACTACAGCAGGATTAGANGGGTTACGTGCTTCGAAAAGTTCAGTTACACGTGGTAAACCACCCGTAATATCCCTTGTTTTTCCTGTTGCACGAGGTATCTTAACTAAGATCTGACCTGTTTGAACCATATCACCCTCGTCAATCGCAATGTGCGCACCAACCGGGATGTTATAACCTCTGATCAATTCGCCTTTTTTGTCAACGATTCTTACAGAAGGGTTTTTAGTTTTATCACGTGTATCGATAATTACTTTCTCACGGTGACCAGTTTGCTCATCTGACTCCTCACGGAAGGTTACACCTTCAATGATAGCATCAAATTCAATCTTACCGGCAAATTCCGAGATAATTACCGCATTGTACGGATCCCACGAACAAATTCTGTCGCCTTTAGTTATTTTAGTACCATCCTCAACGTATAAGAATGAACCATAAGGGATATTGTTGGTCATGATGATCTTACCAGTACCTGGCTCAACAATCTTAAACTCACCCGAACGTCCCAATACAATCTGAGTATCGCCTTCTTCAGTTTTTGTTGCCACTGTACGAACGTTTTCAAATTCGATGATACCATCAAATTTAGCTGTGATTTGAGATTCTGCAGCAATGTTCGATGCAGTACCCCCAACGTGGAACGTACGTAGTGTTAACTGTGTACCCGGCTCACCGATTGACTGTGCAGCAATTACACCTACAGCCTCACCTTTTTGAACACGTTTACCAGTTGCCAGGTTACGACCGTAACATAGCGCACAAACTCCTCTTTGGTTTTCGCAGGTTAATACCGAACGAATTTCAATACCTTCTAATGGAGACTCTTCGATCTTTTTAGCGATCTCTTCAGTTACATCCTGTCCGGCACCTACCAATAGCTCTCCATCTAAAGGATTGAATACATCATGTAGAGAAATACGACCTAAAATTCTGTCATATAATGGTTCTACGATATCTTCATTATCTTTCAATGCAGTAGTAAACATACCTCTCAATGTACCGCAATCCTCAGAATTAACGATCATATCCTGGGCCACATCATGTAAACGACGTGTTAAGTAACCAGCATCGGCAGTTTTCAACGCCGTATCCGCCAAACCTTTACGAGCACCGTGGGTAGAGATAAAGTACTCTAATACCGACAGTCCTTCTTTAAAGTTTGATAAGATCGGGTTTTCGATAATCTCACCACCTGAACCAGATTTCTGAGGCTTAGCCATCAAACCACGCATACCGCATAGCTGACGAATCTGCTCTTTCGAACCACGTGCTCCTGAATCCAACATCATATATACCGAGTTGAAACCTTGGTTATCGCTAGATAACTGGTTCATCACGAATGATGTTAAACGGTTATTTATACGTGTCCAGATATCGATAATCTGATTGTAACGTTCGTTGTTGGTAATGAAACCCATGTTATAGTTATTCCTTACCTCATCAACTTCTGCAGAAGCCTGTTCTAATAGAACTTGTTTCTCAACAGGGATGTTTACATCCTGTAAGTTAAATGATAAACCACCACGGAATGCCATTTGGAAACCTAATTCCTTAATGTCATCAAGGAACCTTGATGCACGTGCCATACCTGTGATTTTAACAACCTCACCAATGATATCTCTTAATGATTTCTTGGTCAGCAATTCGTTGATATAACCTACTTCTGCCGGAACCATTTGGTTAAATAGTACACGTCCAACAGTAGTTTCTGTCAACTTATTAACAATCGTACCATCCTCTAATTTTACATTTACTTTTACTTTAATAAATGCGTGAAGATCAATACGTTTCTCATTATAAGCAATGATAACTTCTTCCGGAGAATAGAAAGAAGAATCTTGTCCTTTAACTACACGTGTTTCGTCAGTTCTGCGGCCTTTAGTAATATAATAAAGACCTAAAACCATATCCTGAGAAGGTACAGTAATAGGCGTACCGTTTGCAGGGTTCAGAATGTTGTGTGCTGCAAGCATTAATACTTGCGCTTCAAGGATTGCGGCGTGCCCTAATGGTAAATGTACTGCCATCTGGTCACCGTCAAAATCCGCGTTAAAAGCCGTACACACTAACGGGTGTAACTGGATTGCTTTACCTTCAACCAATTTAGGCTGGAACGACTGAATACCTAATCTGTGCAACGTAGGCGCACGGTTTAGTAATACAGGGTGTCCCTTTAAAACATTCTCAAGAATATCCCAAACTAATGGATCTTTCCTGTCTACAATTTTCTTTGCAGATTTTACTGTTTTAACGATACCTCTTTCTATCATCTTACGAATGATAAATGGTTTGAACAGCTCAGCTGCCATATCCTTAGGTAAACCGCACTCGTGTAATTTAAGGTTTGGACCTACAACAATTACCGAACGTGCCGAGTAATCCACACGTTTACCTAATAAGTTCTGGCGGAAACGACCTTGTTTACCTTTCAAGATATCAGAAAGGGATTTCAAAGCACGGTTACCTTCAGTTTTTACAGCATTAACTTTACGTGAGTTATCAAATAACGAATCTACAGCTTCCTGTAACATACGTTTTTCGTTACGTAAGATTACCTCTGGAGCTTTGATCTCGATCAAACGCTTCAAACGGTTGTTACGGATAATCACACGGCGATATAGATCATTCAAATCTGAAGTCGCAAAACGGCCACCTTCCAAAGGAACTAAAGGACGTAATTCTGGTGGAATAACCGGAACAATCTTGATGATCATCCACTCAGGGTTATTCTCGATACGTGATCTTGAACCGCGGAAAGCCTCAACAACCTGTAAACGTTTCAAAGCTTCGTTTTTACGTTGCTGAGAAGTTTCGTTTGCAGCCTGGTGACGCAAATTATATGATAATGTATCTAAATCAATACGCTTTAATAAATCTTCTAATGCTTCAGCACCCATTTTGGCGATGAATTTATTAGGATCTTTATCATCCAGATATTGGTTTTCTTTAGGCAACTTATCCAGAATATCAAGATATTCTTCTTCAGTTAAGAAATCCATAAACTGAATACCTTCTTCAGCCATAAAACCAGGCTGAATTACTACATAACGCTCGTAGTAAATGATCAGGTCAAGTCTCTTTGTAGGTAAGCCTAATAAGTATCCAATTTTATTTGGTAATGAACGGAAATACCAGATATGCGCAACAGGAACCACCAAATTGATGTGTCCCATACGCTCTCTACGCACTTTCTTTTCTGTTACTTCAACACCACAACGGTCACAAACAATACCTTTATAACGGATACGTTTATATTTACCGCAATGACATTCGTAATCTTTTACCGGACCAAAAATACGCTCGCAAAACAAACCATCACGTTCAGGCTTGTAAGTACGGTAATTGATAGTCTCAGGTTTTAACACCTCACCACTAGAGCGCTCTAAAATAGCCTCAGGCGATGCCAAACTAATGGTAATCGAGGTGAAATTGCTTTTTAATTTATTATCCTTTTTGTAAGACATAGCTCTTTTGTTTGAAAGTTGAAAAATTTAAAAAGTTGGAGTGCTTAACAGCACCCCAACAAAATAACTTTCAACATTAGTCTAACGTAATATCTAAACCTAATCCACGTAACTCATGCACCAATACGTTAAACGATTCAGGTACACCAGGAGTAGGAAGGTTTTCGCCTTTTACAATCGCCTCATAAGTTTTGGCCCTACCGATCACATCATCTGACTTAACAGTTAATATCTCTTGCAGGATATTGGCAGCACCAAATGCCTCCAATGCCCAAACCTCCATCTCACCGAAACGCTGACCACCGAACTGGGCTTTACCACCCAATGGTTGTTGCGTGATCAATGAGTATGGTCCGATTGAACGGGCGTGCATTTTATCATCAACCATGTGCCCTAATTTCAACATATAGATAATACCTACAGTTGTCGGCTGGTCAAATTTCTCACCCGTTAAACCATTATGTAAATAAGTTCTGCCTGAAGCAGGAACACCGGCTTTAGCAATCCACTCTTCTACCTCGTCATGTTTAGCACCATCAAAAATTGGAGTTGCAAATTTAACACCCAACTCTTTACCGGCCCATGCCAATACAGTTTCATAGATCTGGCCCAAGTTCATACGTGAAGGTACACCAAGTGGGTTCAACACGATATCTACTGGAGTTCCATCTTCAAGGAATGGCATATCTTCATCACGTACAATACGAGCAACAATACCCTTATTACCGTGACGACCGGCCATCTTATCCCCTACTTTCAACTTACGTTTTTTAGCTACATAAACTTTAGCCATTTGTACAATACCTGATGGTAATTCATCACCAACACTGATGGCGAATTTATCACGTTTGTAAGCTCCTAGCTCTTCGTTTACACGAATACCNTAGTTATGTATCAATAATTTGATCTGATCATTTTTGTCATCATCAGTAGTCCATTTGTATGGATTGATGTGCGCAAATTCAAGATCTGCNAAACTTTTCTGAGTAAACTTAGCACCTTTAGGGAACAACAATTCTTTATAAACGTTGTATACACCCTGAGATGTTTTACCATTCACAATCTGGAATAGTTTTTCCACCAATTCGTTTTTCAGATTTAAAACAGCCAGATCATATCTCTTATCTAATTTCTCTATCGCCGATTTTTCTTCAGCTTTAGTAGTTTTCTTAGCTCTTGAGAATAATTTAGTGTCAATTACTACACCTCTGATAGATGGTGGTGTTTTCAAAGATGCATCTTTCACATCTCCTGCTTTATCACCAAAAATCGCACGTAATAATTTCTCTTCTGGTGAAGGATCAGATTCACCCTTAGGAGTGATCTTACCAATAAGGATATCACCTTCTTTAACCTCAGCACCGATACGGATAATACCGTTTTCATCTAAATCTTTAGTAGCTTCTTCAGAAACGTTAGGGATATCTGGTGTTAATTCCTCTTCTCCACGTTTTGTATCACGCACTTCCAATTCAAACTCTTCAATGTGTAAAGAGGTAAAGATATCTTCACGAACAATACGTTCGCTAATTACGATCGCATCCTCGAAGTTATATCCTTGCCAAGGCATGAAAGCAACTTTTAAGTTTCTTCCTAATGCCAGCTCTCCATTTTCAGTAGCATAACCTTCACAAAGTACTTGTCCTTTAACAACTTTCTGACCTTTCTTAACGATCGGTTTCAAGTTGATACAAGTATTCTGGTTGGTTTTCTTGAATTTGATTAATTTGTAAGTTTTGCTATCACCTTCGAAAGAAACTAAACGATCGCCGTCGTTTCTAACATATTTAATAGTGATCTCATTAGCATCTACATATTCAACTACACCGTCACCTTCAGCATTGATCAATGTTCTTGAATCGCGGGCTACGCGACCTTCCAAACCTGTACCAACGATTGGAGCCTCAGGACGCAACAAAGGTACGGCCTGACGTTGCATGTTCGATCCCATCAAGGCCCTGTTCGCATCATCATGCTCAAGGAAAGGAATTAACGATGCAGCGATCGAAGTAATCTGATTAGGTGCCACGTCCATTAAGTCTAATTTCTCAGGCTCAATAACCGGGAAGTCACCCTCATAACGTGCTTTTACACGCGATGTAGTGAAATTACCTTTATCATCGTAAGAAGCATTGGCCTGGGCAATCGTTTTACCATCTTCATCTTCAGCAGATAAATAGATAACCGGCTCATCCATGACAACAATACCATTCTCTACTTTTTTGTATGGCGTTTCAATGAAACCCAAGTTGTTGATCTTCGCATGTACGCAAAGAGAAGAAATCAAACCAATGTTTGGTCCCTCTGGAGTTTCAATCGTACACAAACGACCGTAGTGCGTGTAGTGAACGTCACGAACCTCGAAACCTGCACGCTCACGTGACAAACCACCTGGGCCTAAGGCTGACAGACGACGCTTGTGCGTAATCTCCGCCAGAGGATTGGTTTGGTCCATGAACTGCGATAACTGGTTAGTACCAAAGAACGAATTAATAACCGACGATAAAGTACGGGCATTAATCAAGTCAGTTGGAGTAAACACCTCGTTATCACGAATGTTCATACGCTCACGAATAGTACGAGCCATACGTGCTAAACCAACACCAAATTGAGCGTATAATTGCTCACCTACTGTACGAACACGACGATTCGACAAGTGATCAATATCATCCACCTCTTCTTTAGAGTTGATTAGTTTAATCAAATATTTAACAATCGCAATAATATCTGCTTTTGTTAAAACCTTTACATGATCAGGAGTATCCATCTTCAACTTACGGTTGATACGGTATCTACCNACATCACCTAAGTCATAACGTTTATCCGAGAAGAACAAACGCTCGATNATACCTCTNGCAGTTTCCTCATCAGGTGGTTCTGCNTTACGCAAAGCACGATAGATGTTTTCAACAGCCTCTTTTTCAGAGTTAGAAGTATCCTTTTGTAAAGTATTATATATAATGGTATAATCAGCCTGGCTTGCACCATCATCTTTAGATAAGATGATCGTTTTAACACCAGCATCAATGATCATATCAATATGGTCATCTTCTAATACAGTATCCCTGTCTAAGATCACTTCATTACGATCGATAGAAACTACCTCGCCAGTGTCCTCATCCACAAAATCCTCTACCCACTTCCTCAAAACTCTTGCAGCAAGCTTACGACCGATGTATTTCTTCAAACCTGATTTGCTAACCTTAACCTCATCGGCAAGATCAAACAACTCAAGAATGTCCTTATCAGAATCGTAACCAATAGCACGCAATAAGGTGGTAACAGGGAACTTCTTCTTACGGTCGATATAAGCATACATTACGTTATTAACGTCAGTAGCAAACTCGATCCATGAACCTTTGAAAGGAATTACACGGGCAGAATACAATTTAGTTCCGTTAGTGTGACGGCTTTGGCCGAAGAACACACCCGGAGATCTGTGTAGTTGCGAAACAATTACACGTTCTGCACCGTTAATCACAAACGTACCTTTAGGAGTCATATAAGGTATGGTTCCTAAATATACATCTTGAATGATGGTTTCAAAATCTTCGTGTTCTGCATCATTACACGAAAGCTTTAATTTAGCTTTCAATGGAACACTATAAGTTAACCCACGGTCAATACACTCAGGTATATCATAACGTGGTGGGTCAATAAAATAATCCAGGAATTCTAAAACAAAGATGTTTCTAGAATCTGTGATTGGGAANTTTTCAGCGAATACTTTAAATAGNCCCTCTGTGTGACGGTTATCTGAAGTGGTTTCTATCTGAAAAAATTCTCTGAATGATTGCAACTGCACATCTAGAAAATCNGGGTAATCTATGATATGCTTACTACGTGCAAAATTTACTCTTTGGTCGACTTTATTTGCCAATGGACTAAAGTTAATTTACTTTAAGAATAAACTATTTGTTTGATTTGCCGTTAAATGCATTTCATCAATCAAACTAAATGAAATGTTTATAAACAGGTATAGACTCCGACTATACAGTCGGAGTCTATGTTAAAGTTATATTAAATTAAGTTATTACTTAATTTCAACTACAGCTCCAGCTTCTTCTAATTG
>Ga0065714_10064992_pt1 | contig 14335 bp, 13 predicted proteins | sample MisRhiReplicate2_FD_59101 | JGI IMG/M metagenome (GOLD analysis project Ga0065714, IMG submission 59101) | Miscanthus rhizosphere microbial communities from Kellogg Biological Station, MSU, sample Rhizosphere Soil Replicate 2: eDNA_1 v2... | ecosystem: Host-associated > Plants > Roots >...
CTGGCGGCCAGGCATTGCGGGAAATGGTTCCGGTGGTGCGTGCCCTGTGGCAAGGCGACTACGCCCATGACGGCGACATCTGGAAATTCCCGACGTCCACCAGCGTGCCCAAGCCGATCCAGAAGCCGAACCCGCCGATGTGGATCGCCGCCCGTGACCCGGACTCGCACAACTTCGCCGTCGCCAATGGCTGCAACGTGATGGTCACACCGCTGATGAAAGGCGACGAAGAAGTCCTCGACCTGAAGAACAAGTTCCAGACCGCCCTGGACAACAATCCGGACGTGCCGCGCCCGCAACTGATGGTGCTGCGTCATACCCACGTGCACTCGGCCGACAATCCCGAAGGCTGGAAAGTCGGGGCCAAGGCGATCGCCAAGTTCTACCGCACCTTCGATGCCTGGTTCGGCAACAAGGAAACCCCGGTCAACGGCTTCCTGGCACCGAGCCCGGAAGAGAAATTCGCCGGCCGTCCGGAGTTCGAACTGGAGAGTCTGCACAAGACCGCCATGATCGGCACCCCGGAAGAAATCATCCCGCGCATAAAGTACTATCAGGAACTGGGCGTCGACGAGTTCAGCTTCTGGTGCGACAACAGCCTGCCGCACGCCGAGAAGAAAAAGTCCCTGGAGCTGTTTATCAAGCACGTCGTCCCGGCGTTCCGCTGAATACCCCTTCCCCCTGTGGGAGCGAGCCTGCTCGCGATTGCGGCCTGACAGTCGAAAATTGATGTGACTGCCACACCGCTTTCGCGAGCAGGCTCGCTCCCACAAGGATTGATGTCTGATGTGTAGGCCGATTCCCATGTCCAATGGTCGTCTCCAATCACTCGCCCTTCCCTCCAGCGCTGCGCGGGCTTACCTGCGCGGCGGTTGGACGTCTTCGCACCTGCATTTCAAGCGCCTGCGCGCCAGCGTTACCGCCAAGCAGAACGGCTTCTGGCAAATAGTTCACTGAGCCCACCCGAACAGGAATCCACGCAGTCGAACGTCAGGCGATAGCCTCACGCTTGCGCTGCATTGTGCTTCGGGACGCACCAGCGTCCGGCCATGATCAGGTTTGCTCATGAACAATAAAAACGCACTGTTGATCATCGACATGCAACAGGAGGACGGTTTCGTCCTCGAACACTTCGACGCAGTGGTCAGCAACACCGCGTCGCTGCTCGAAACCGCCCGCCAGCAGCGGGTGCCGATCATCTACACCCGTCATGTCAATCAAGCCGATGGCAACGACCTGCCGCGCGGCGAACCCCTCGCACCCGATGGCGGTCCCAGCGGTTATCGCGCCGGCACCCGCCAGGTGCAGATCATCGAAAGTCTCGCCCCGCGACCGGATGAAACGATTGTCGATAAAGGCCGCTACAGTGCCTTCCACCGAACCGACCTGGATGCCCGGCTCAAGGCGATGGGCGTCGAAACGCTGATCCTTTGCGGCGTGCTCACCGATGTCTGCGTGCTGACCACGGTGTTCGATGCCTTCGCCCTGGGTTATCACATTCGCCTGGTCAGCGACGCCTGCACCACGACCACCCTGGCCGGTCACTACTCGGCCCTGTTGATCATGGCCAACTGGGTCTATTCCCTGGAAATCCTCACCTGCTGCGAATGCCAACGCGCCCTGGAAAACCGCGACTACCTGAGCCTGAACCCCAAGCACCCGGACCTGTTCGCCCACCAGCCCCATGAGCTGCCAGGCACCATTGCCCGTCTGCAAACCCAACTCGTCCGGACTCAGGAGTAATCGCCATGCAAGTCGAAAAAAGAAGCATTGATTTCATCCCCGAAGCCGAACGCCATGGCCGCCCGGGGTCGCTGTTCTTCATCTGGTTCGGCGCCAACATGAACATCACCACCATCGCCTCCGGCGTACTGCCGGTGGTGATGGGGCTCAACCTGTTCTGGAGCGCCCTGGCAATCATCGTCGGCTCGTTGCTGGGGGCGATTTTCATGGCCTCCCACTCCGCCCAGGGGCCGAAACTGGGCATTCCGCAGATGATCCAGAGCCGCGCGCAGTTCGGCGTGCTCGGGGCGGTGTTGCCGCTGCTGTTCGTGATGCTGATCTACCTGGGGTTCTTCGTCAGCAATACCCTGCTGGCGGCCCAGGCGCTGGAGTCGGTCAGCCCGCTGCCGGCCAGCGGCAACATCTACCTGATCGGCGCCCTGTGTTTCGTGGTGGCGCTGTATGGCTACCGGCTGATTCACCGCTTGCAGAAGTTGCTGTCGATTCTCTCGCTGCTGGTGTTCGCCGCCGCCACGCTGTTCGCCCTGCAACTGTCGATCCCGGCCGAGCAATGGCTGCCGACGGGGTTCTCGCTGTCGAAGTTCCTGGTGGCGGTCAGCATTGCCGTGACCTGGCAGCTGTCCTATGCGCCCTATGTCGCCGACTATTCGCGCTATCTGCCGAGCCAAACGTCAACCGCACAGGTGTTCTGGTACAGCTACGCCGGCACGGTCAGCGGCGGCGCATGGATGATGATTCTGGGAGCGATCCTGAGCGTCGGCATCGGCGATTTTTCCAGCAACGTCGGCGGCCATGTCGCTGGTCTGTTCGGCAGCGGCGCGATCCTGCTGTTCGCCTTCATCGTCTATGGCCAGGTGTCGATCAACGTGTTCAACCTGTACGGGGCGTTCATGTCGACCATCACCGTGATCGAGCCCTTTGCCCGCATCAAGGTGACGCCACGGGTACGCGGCCTGTTCATGCTGGTGATCAGCGTGGTAGCGACCAGCCTGTGCACCATCAGTCAGGACGACTTCATCACCTTCTTCCTCAACTTCATTTTCTTCATGAGCTACTTCCTGATCCCCTGGACGGCGATCAACCTGGTGGACTTCTATTGCCTGCGCAAAGGTGAATACCGGATCGAGGACATCTTCGACCTCAACGGCATCTATGGCCGGTTCAACTGGATCGCCTGCGGCAGCTTCGTCCTGGCGATTGCCCTGGAGATCCCGTTCATGAACACCACGCTCTATGTCGGCCCGGTGGCCACGGCGCTCGAAGGCGTCGACCTGGCCTGGCTGGTGGGCTTGCTGGTGCCGGCCCTGAGTTACTACTGGCTGATGAAGCTGGGCAAGCGCGGCGAACGAGTCGCTGGACTGTCCTGAGCCATCACTGGAGAGCCCAACGCCGGACTCAATGCCCGGCGTTGCGCTCGAAAATGGCCCCCTCGATGCCCAGCACTTCTCGGGTATCGGCATAGATCCCCACCCCCTTCTCCCAGACGTGCTTGATCGAATGATCGGCGCAGCGAATCCGGTAGTTGAGTTCGAACGGCTCGCGCCGGGACAGGGCATATTGCACTTCGCGCCAGACATAATCGGCGTCTTGCGCCAGGATCAGGCTGTTGTAGGTGAACTCGTGATTGTCCACCAGCCGCTCCGCTGGATAGCCGGTCAGTTGCAGGCATCCGGCGCTGACAAACTCCATGGTCCAGTCCCGGTTGTTGCGGCCGCGATAGATCAGCCCCGGCATGCTGTCGAGCAGGCTCGTGCAACTGCGCTGGCTGGCCAGCAAGGCAATCTCGCGCCGCTTGTGCACGGTGATGTCCCCCGCCACCAGGTAGAACCCCTGGTCACCGCGCTTGAGGCTGACCTCGAACCAGCGCAACTCCCCCGACGGGTGCACAAAACGCAGGCGCTGGTTGAACGAGGTCTCGGGCCGCCGCCGCAATTCATGCAACGCCTGGCGCCACAACGAACGGTCTTCGTGGTGCACATGGTCAATCAGGTAACGCTCGCCCTGGGGTCGATCCATCAGCTCGACCCATGCCAGGTTGAAGTGAACGATGCGGCCGTCGTCGGCCAGTTCAAGTAACGCCGCCGGAAAGTGATCCATCCGCTGCACAGGCGCTGCCGGGAGGGTTGCCTCTGGATGATCGATCATCTAATGCCGCTCCTCGTGTCTCACCGATGCGCCGTTATGCACCCAGGCCGCCAGTTCCAGGCGCGAGTGCAGACTGAGCTTCTGCAAGAGATTCTTCACATAGATCTTAACCGTGCCGTCGCTGATCCCCAGTTCCCGGCCGATCTGCTTATTGCTCATGCCGGCGGCGATCAGGGCCAGCGTCTGGCCTTCGCGTTCGGTCAGGTTGCGGGTGTCGGCCTGATCGAGATCGTGCCCGGGCCGAGGCGTCGGCGCGTCCTGGTCGGCCAGCAAGGCAATCAGGCTCGAATCCAGGACAATCGCGCCGCGGTTGCAATTGCGCATGTAGTCCAGCAGTGCATCGGGCTCGGTTTCCTTGAGCACATAACCGCTGGCCCCCAGGCGCAGGGCCATCAGCAGTTCGGCGCGATCCATCGACGCGGTGAGCACTACCACCTGACAGTCGAGGCGCAACTGGCGCAGCTCATCGAGGACCTGCAAGCCGCTCAGGCCGGGCATGTGCAGGTCAAGCAGGACCTGTTGCGGCGCCAGGCTCACGGCCAGGTTGATGCCTTCGCGGCCACTGGCGGCCTGCCCCACCACTTCAAAGTCGTCGCTGGTACTGAACAGCTGGGCCAGGCCCTTGCGAAACAATGGGTGATCATCGATCAGTAACAAGGTCGTGCAATCCATCGAAACTCCCCTCAGGCAAATCCTGGTGACGGCAAAGGCCAAGGTGTACGCGTACCCCGTGCGGACGGATGGCCTCGATCGCCAGCCGCGCGCCAATGCTCGCGGCCCGCTCGCGGATGATCGCCAGGCCGAAATGGTTGTCCTCCCCTGACGCCGGGCTCAGGCCGATGCCGTCATCCTCCACCGACACCGATACATCACCGTGCTGGTCTTGCCGCAGCTCGATGCGCACATGGCGTGCATGGGAATGACGCACCGCGTTGGCCAGCGCCTCGCGGATGATCTGCAATACCTGCAATTCGGTTTCCGCGCCCAAGGCATCGTCGGCCAGGCGGTTGTCCAGTTCGAACACGATGATGCAGCGCCGTGAGAACTCCGCGACCGAGTCGGCCAGGGCCTGGCGCAGGGAGCGCCCGTCCATGGTCAGGCGGGCGCTGGTGATCAATTCCCGGACCTGGCGCTGCAACTGGCTCAAGCCGCCGCGCAGTTCCTGCAACACCTCAGCCGCCTGCGCAGGCACGCCCAGTTGCGACTGCAGCAGGCTCGCCTGGAACGACAAGTAACCCAACTGCTGCGCCACCGAATCGTGCAGTTCACGGGCCAACGCACCGTGCCGGAAAGTCGCCTGCCGACGCTGCTGTTCACGGCTGTGACAGAGCAGACGCACGCTGACGTCCACGGCCTGCGCGGCCTCCTCCAGCAACTGGCGCCAGCTTGAGCCGGCGGCGCGTGGCGTATCGAGCAGCAACCAGCCGCTGCCGGGTTGGTCGCCGTTGGGTACGGCACACAGCAGGCGTTGCACGCCCCTTTGCCGACAAGGGCCACAGGCCTGGGCTGATTGGCTCGCTGCCGAGGCACGCCGCGGACAGTGCGCCACGCCCTGGCAACCCTCGATCACGCCGCGCCGAGCCGGTGTCGGCTCGACACCGGCCAGGATCAGGTTCAGCTGGCAACCGGGCATCAGTGCTTCGAAACGGTCCAGGAAAACCGCCAGGGCACCGTCAGCGTGCACCAGGCTCAAGGGCAACCCGGCCAACAGCTGGCGCACGCTGCGCGCCTGTTCGGGACGGACACGCCCCAACCAGAGCGGCCACCACTGCACTCGTGTTCGCACTCTCGATCACTCCCCGTCGCTTGCTCGGCTGTTGGCAAGGACGAGCAACTTCCATGCCCCGAATGGTCGCTGTGCACGGCCTACCCCCAAAGAGGTAGCGCTTTTTCTGGATTGAGAGATTTTTCCCCGTAGGAAATTATCTTCCTCAACAAGAAACAACACGCCCTGTGCAACGCCACCTTTCCCGCCCTCCCAACAGAGGCGGATCAACAGGAAAGCCAACATGACGGATAGACACAGCGCCGCCACGGATCGACTTCACAGCCTCCCGCGCTATCGCCAGCCGCAGCCTCGTGAAGCCGCCACCCGCCATATCGTGGTCATGCAATCGGCGGCCGCCTGCGCGTCCGTTGTCGGCGACCTGCAACAGCCCCTGGTGCTGAACCAGCAGAACAGCGACTTCCAGGCCCGCCTGCAGCAGGTGCTGGGCAGCGCCACCGTGGGCAGTCACCTGTACATCATGGGCGACGAGGCCTTCGTCTGGCACATTCATGCCCAGGCTCGCGCCGCCGGGCTGGAAGACGACGAGATCGACATCACCCACACCACCGTCGGCCAGCGCCAGGTGTACTGCGTGCATTGCGGCCTGACCCAGGCGTGTGGACCGCAGCCGGCGATGACCTGCGTGCGCTGTGCAGTCGGGCTGGAGGTGCGCCAGCACTTTTCCCGACGCCTGGGGGCTTACCTCGGCGTATGCAGCAACCCCGACCAGCCTTGTGCCGGAGTCCAGCCATGAGCGCCTCGCTGAAGGTCCGGGTGAGCGCGGCCGACATGCTCACCCAGGGGGTGCGCGAACTCACCCTGGAACCCTGCAGCGGCGCCCTGCCGGGATTCTCCGCCGGCAGTCATGTGCAAGTGCACCTGCCGTTGGACAGTGGCCAGGTGCGCAATGCCTATTCGTTGACCAGCGACCCGGCGGACCGCCGCCACTACCGCATCGCCGTACGCCTGCAGGACGCCTCCCGCGGCGGCTCGCTTTACCTGCACCGGCACGTCCAGGTGGGTGACACGCTGCAGATCTCGCCGCCGGCCAACCTGTTCGCCCTGCACTCCACCGCCCGCCTGCACATCCTCATCGCCGGCGGCATCGGCATCACGCCGTTCATGGCGCACATCGCCGAGCTGGAGCGACGCCAGGCCGATTTCGAACTGCATTATCTGTATCGCCCTGGCCTGAGCGATGCCTATGTCGAGCCCTTGCAACAACGGCTGGGATCGCGCCTGCACACCTACAGCAGCCGCCCGGACCTGAACACCATCCTACGCGACCGCCCGCTGGGCAGCCATGTCTATGCCTGCGGCCCGCAGCCCTTGCTCGATGCGGTCCGGCAACAGGCCAGGGCCCTGGGCTGGCCCCTGACGCGAGTGCACTGGGAAGCCTTCAAGGCCGCAGAACCTGGGCAAGCCTTCGACCTGGAACTGCTGCGCAGCGGGCAGCGCCTGCGGGTCGGGGCCGAACAGAGTCTGCTCGAAGCGCTGGAGTCCACCGGCCTGCATGTCCCCAACCTGTGTCGCGGCGGGGTCTGTGGCCAATGCATCACCCGCCATGTGCGCGGCGACATCGAACACCGCGACAGCTTCCTCAGCCCAGCCGAGCAGGGCGAATTTCTCATGCCCTGCGTCTCTCGCGGCCGCGGGCCCTGCGTTTCGCTAGACCTCTAGGAGTCGACCATGACCATTCCATCCAGCCCGGTGCTGAGCTACCGCAACGACTTCAGTTTCCGCAACAGCCCCGCCGCCATCCGCCGCTTTCCCTTTCCGTTCACCGAGGACAGCTACCTGTATTCGGTGAACATCGAACCGGCCACGTCCCGGGACCCCGGCTCGATTTACCAGCACGGTTTCGACATCGACGAGCACTACCGTTCGGAAATGGCCGAACGCGCCTTGGTACTGGACAAGGATCCGCGCCGCTACCTGGTGATGCCGCACATGCAAGTGGCGGCGTGGGATGCCCTGCAGATGCTCATGGAACAGCTTGCCGCCGATTATCCGCAGTGGTTCGTGCTGGAGCGTGACGGCGAGCACTGGCATTGGCGCAATCATCTGCTGGACATCGACCAGCACTTTGTCTTCGGCGATGCCGCAAGCCTGCCCTGCGAGCCGCTGGAGTTCATCACCCGCCAGGTCCAGGGCGATTTCGCCCTGCTCGACCAGCGCGACGGTGACCTGTACATGGACGCCGGCATGGTCACCAGCCCCGCCGACTGGTCCCTGGCGTTTGACGCCGGAATGAGCTTCAAGCAGTGGCATTCGCCGGTGCCCATGGCTCACCAGATGGGCGTGTTCGACCGCGCACTCAAGTACCTGCTGGCCCTGCAGGTCGGGCAGCCGGTACGCCGCCTGAACTGGACGCTGACCATCAAACCGCGCCTCGACTCCTCACCCGAGACGTTCCACGAATGGGGCGCCGACCGAGGCCGCATGACGGCCGAGAACGTCGGGCAGCAAGTGCACCTGCGGGTCGAACTGCAAGTGATGGCCCGGTTGCCCCGCAGCAACGCGGTGATGTTCAGCATCCGCACCTACCTGATCAGCATGGACGAATTGGTCACCCAGCCCGGCTGGGGCTGTCGCCTGCACCGCGTGCTGCGCGACCTGCCCGAGCCGATCGCCGAGTACAAAGGCATGAGCCGCTACCGACAGACCCTGGTCCAGTGGCTGAGCCGCTTCGACCCGCAAGCCTGACCCCTTACCACTTTCTCCCGACAAGGATCCCCACATGGCTCACTCATGGCGTATTTCTGCACTGGCCGAACGGCACCGCGCACTCGGCTCCAACCTGGAAGACTGGAACGGCATGGGCACTGCCTGGACCTACAGCAGTGAACTGGCCGATCACCACCAGGCGATCCGCACCCGGGCCGGCTTGATGGATGTCTCCGGGTTGAAGAAAGTCCACTACGTCGGCCCCCACGCCGAAAGCCTGTTGCAGTGGGCCACCACCCGCGACATCGCCAAGCTCTACCCCGGCAAATCGGTATACGCCTCGATGCTCGACGAAGATGGCAAGTTCGTCGATGACTGCATCGTCTACCGCACCGGACCCAATGCCTTCATGGTGGTGCACGGGGCCGGCAACGGGCATGAAATGCTGGTGCGCTCGGCCCAGGGCCGGCAGGTGGCTGTGCTGTTCGACGACGATCTGCACGACCTCTCGCTGCAAGGGCCATTGGCCGTGGACTTTCTCGCCGAGCACGTCCCCGGCATTCGCCAGCTGCCCTACTTCCACCACCTGCAGACCCGCCTGTTCGACCGCCCGGTGATGATCTCCCGGACCGGCTACACCGGCGAACGCGGCTACGAGATTTTCTGCAAGGCCGCCGATGCCCCGGCGCTGTGGGACACGATCCTCGAACAGGGCGCGAGCCTGGGCATCATTCCCTGCGCCTTCACCGCGCTGGACTGGTTGCGGGTGGAAAGCTCGCTGATGTTCTTTCCCTACGACAACTCGCAGATGTACCCCTTCGCCGACCAGAAAGCCGGCGACACCCTGTGGGAAATGGGACTGGATTTCACCGTGTCCCCGGACAAACGCGAATTCCGCGGCGCCGACGAGCACTTTCGCCTGCGCGGCCAGGAGCGTTTCCGGATCACCGGCGTATTGCTCGAAGGCGTGCGCCCCGCCGAGGCCGGCGACACCCTCTGGCAAGGCGACAAACAAGTGGGCGTGATCACCTGTGGCATGTATTCGCGCCTGAGCAAACGTTCCATGGCCCTCGCCCGCATGCACCCGACCTGCGCCATGCCCGGTGTTGCCCTGCAGGTTCGCGGCAGCCTGGAAAGCGCGGCGCTGACCCATGCCCTGCCCTTCGATGACCCGGAAAAAACCAAGCGCACGGCCAAGGGCTGAGCCGCTTTTTTCATTGCATCCAGGAGCCGATGATGGACACCCCCGAACACTACATTCTGAAGATCAATTGCCCGGCAGCCTCCGGCATCGTCGCCGCGATCACCACCTGCCTGGCGGCGCAACAGTGCTACATCAGCGAGCTCGCCCAATTCGACGACGAATTCACCGGGCAGTTTTTCATGCGCGCGGTGTTTCGTTTCAACGCCGGCGTCAGCGGCGATGTCGCTGCCCTGCGCAAAGACCTGGGCGACCTGGCCGGTGGCTTCGACATGCAGTGGCAGCTCTTCTGCAGCAGCCAGCCGACCCGGGTGCTGCTGATGGTCAGCAAGTTCGACCACTGCCTGACCGACCTCCTGTATCGGCACCGCAAGGGCGAGATGGACATGACCATCACGGCCGTGGTCTCCAACCACCTGGACCTGCGGGCGATGGCCGAACGCGAAGGCATTCGTTTCATCTACCTGCCCATCAGCAAGGACAGCAAGGCCAGCCAGGAAGCCGAACTGATGCGCGTTGTCGAGGACACCCGCACCGACCTGGTGGTACTCGCCCGCTACATGCAGATCCTCTCGGATGGCCTGTGCCAACAGCTGTCCGGGCGCGCCATCAACATTCATCACTCGTTCCTGCCGGGCTTCAAGGGCGCCAAGCCGTATCACCAGGCCTACGACCGCGGGGTGAAACTGATCGGGGCCACGGCGCACTACGTCACCAGCGACCTCGACGAGGGACCGATCATCGAGCAGGAAATCCAGCGGGTCGACCACACCCATCTGCCCGACTCCCTGGTCGCCATCGGCCGCGATACCGAAACCGTGGCCCTGTCCAAAGCCCTCAAATACCACCTGGAACACCGGGTGTTCATCAACCAGGACAAGACAGTGATCTTTCGCTGAGCGCGCCTGCCCTTTATCCCAAGAGCCATTACGAGGCACGATCATGACTTTACGCGTGGCAATCATCGGCGCCGGACCTTGCGGCCTGGCCCAACTTCGCGCTTTCCAGTCGGCCCGCGACAAGGGCGCCGACATCCCCGAGTTGGTCTGCTTCGAGAAGCAGAATGACTGGGGCGGCATGTGGAACTACACCTGGCGCACCGGCCTGGACGAGAACGGTGAGCCGGTGCACGGCAGCATGTACCGCTACCTGTGGTCGAACGGCCCCAAGGAATGCCTGGAGTTCGCCGACTACACCTTCGAAGAGCATTTCGGCCGCCCCATCGGCTCCTACCCGCCGCGCGAAGTGCTGTGGGACTACATCAAGGGTCGGGTCGAAAAGGCCGGCGTGCGTGACTACATCCGCTTCAACAATGTGGTGCGCCAGGTCACTTTCGATGAGCAAAGCCAACGCTTCACCCTGCACGCCCACGACTATAACAACGATACGCTGACCTGCGAGCAGTTCGACTATGTGATCAACGCCTGCGGCCACTTCTCCACGCCCAAGGTGCCGTACTTCGAGGGCTTCGAACAGTTCGCCGGACGCATCCTGCACGCCCACGATTTCCGTGAGGCACTGGAGTTCAAGGGCAAGGACCTGCTGATCGTCGGCAGCAGCTATTCGGCCGAGGACATCGGCTCGCAATGCTACAAGTACGGCGCGCGCAGCATCACCAGCTGCTATCGCAGCGCGCCGATGGGTTATGCCTGGCCGGACAACTGGGAAGAAAAACCGCTGCTGCAGCGCCTGGAAAACAACCGTGCCTGGTTCATCGATGGCAGCAGCAAGCACATCGATGCGGTGATTCTGTGTACCGGCTACAAGCATCACTTCCCGTTCCTGCCAGACGAATTGAGCCTCAAGACCGACAACCGCCTGTGGCCCATGAACCTCTACAAAGGCGTGTTTTGGGAAGCCAACCCGCGGCTGATCTACCTCGGCATGCAGGACCAGTGGTACTCCTTCAACATGTTCGATGCCCAGGCCTGGTACGCCCGCGACGTCATCCTCGGGCGCATAGACCTGCCAGCCCAGGCCGAGATGGTTGCCGACAGCCACCAGTGGCATGAACGGGAACAGACGCTGCAAACCAACCAGCAGATGTTCGAGTACCAGGGCGCCTACATCCAGCACCTGGTGGATGCCACCGACTACCCCGATTTCGACATCGCCGCGGTCAACCAGACCTTTCTGCACTGGAAGCATGACAAGGCGCAAAACATCATGGGTTATCGCGACAAGTCCTACCGCTCTCTGATGACCGGCACCCAGTCGCCGCCCCACCACACCCCGTGGTTGCAGGCCCTGGACGACTCCATGGCGGCGTACCTCGGTGAACCGCCCGCCGCCATCAAGTCGGTCGGCTGACCCTGGAGCCTGTCATGCAAGCACCTCGTTTTTCGCGACCCCGGGAGCCCGGCCTGTATGCCCGCGCCCCTGACCTTGAGCGCTACCGGGTGGCGGCCGGTGGCCTGACCCTGGTCGCACTGCAGCCCGGCGACAGCCTGCAAGTGATCGACCTTGAAGGCCAGCAACCCTGCGAGTTGCTGGCGTTGACCGCCAACGGCCGCAGCGCGCTCCCCGACTGGGTGCTGAGCGGTTCGCCAAGTTGCCGGTTCATCGCTTCACGCCTGGTCGACGGGAGCGCGCAGGCACGTCGGGTGAGACAGGCACTGGTACAACGCGGTGTCGACCCCCGACAGCTGCCTGCCGCCGCCTCCCTGTGGGACGACGACAGCCCCGCCGGCTACAGCCGGCATTTCGTGGCCGGCGCTGAGTTGCTGGTGATCGTCGCAGCACCCGCCGGGCTGACTTCGGTCGACCGACAATACCGGCCCAGCGAACTCAGGCTGTGGGTGACCCGGGCCAATCCCTCGGCACTGTTGCTGCCCGCCCTCCCGGAACCCCTGGGTGAACTGCTGGACGAGTTCACCCTGAGCCCCGGCACTGCCCGCAGCTACGCAGTCGGCAAGGGCCAGTACGTGCAAGTGCTGGACGTCGCCGGACGCCAGTGCTCGGACTTCGTCGCCCTGGATCGGCGCGCGCTGGATCGCGGTGAGGAACTGGACCTGGACCAGACCGTCACCCGCACCTTGAATGGCAGCGCCTACCCGGCACCGGGGCTGTTTTCGAAGTTTTTCGACCGGCACATGCAACCGATGCTCGAAGTGGTGCAAGACACCGTCGGCCGCCACGACTCTTTCGCCCTGGCCTGCGCCGCTCGCTACTACGAGAGCCACGGCTACTTCGGGCACGACAACTGCAGCGACAACCTCAGCCGGGTGCTGGCACCCCACGGGGTGAAGCCGCGCAACGGCTGGCCGGCGATCAATTTTTTCTTCAATACCGGGATCGACGCGCACCAGCAGATGACCCTCGACGAACCCTGGTCGCGCCCCGGTGACTATGTGCTGCTGCGGGCCATGACCGACCTGCTGTGCGGCAGTACCTCGTGCCCGGATGACATCGACCCGGCCAACGGCTGGAACCCGACCGATATCCATGTGCGCATTTACAGTGAAAAGGAGCGTTTTTCCATCGCCATGAGCACTCGAACCACGGCTGATGCCGACCCGATCCTCACCCGTGAATCGGCCTTCCATTCACGAACCAGCGCCCTGACCCGCAGCTTCGTCGATTACCGTAACTGGTGGCTGCCCCTGCGTTACGACGGCTATGGCGCGATCGAGGAATACCTGGGTTGCCGCGAACGGGTGGCGGTGATGGATCTGAGCGCCCTGCGCAAATTCGAGATCATCGGCCCCGACGCCGAAGCCTTGTTGCAGTACTGCCTGACCCGCGACGTGCGGCGCCTGGCGGTGGGGCAAGTGGTGTACTCGGCGATGTGTCACGCGCACGGCGGCATGCTCGACGACGGCACCTTGCTGCGCCTGGGCCCGGACAATTTTCGCTGGATTGGCGGCGACGACTACGCCGGCGAGTGGCTGCGCGAGCAGGCACAGAAACTCGGCATGAAAGTCTGGATCAAGTCCGCCAGCGAGCAGATCCACAACCTGGCCGTTCAAGGCCCGCTGAGCCGCGACCTGCTCAAGCAGATGATCTGGACGGCACCGGGCCAGCCCGATCTGCAAAACCTGGGCTGGTTCCGTTTCCTGGTCGGCCGGATGGATGGGCATGACGGCTGCCCGCTGATGATTTCCCGCACCGGCTACACCGGCGAGCTGGGTTATGAGGTCTGGTGCCACCCCAAGGATGCGGAAAAAGTCTGGGACCGCATCTGGGCGCTGGGCCAACCCCTGGGTGTGGTGCCACTGGGCCTGGAAGCACTGGACATGCTGCGCATCGAAGCCGGGCTGATCTTTGCCGGCTACGAGTTCAGCGACCAGACCGATCCCTTCGAGGCGGGCATCGGTTTTTGCGTACCGCTGAAAAGCAAGACCGATGACTTCATCGGACGCGACGCCCTGCTGCGCCGCAGCGCCCATCCCGCCCACAAGCTGGTGGGCCTGCAACTGAGCGGCAACGAAGCGGCCCACCACGGCGACCCGGTCTACCGCGGTCGGGCCCGGGTCGGCGTCATCACCAGTGCCTGTCGCTCGCCGCTGCTGGCCAGCAACATCGCGTTGTGCCGGCTCGATGTGGCCTGTGCCGACGCGGGCACGGAACTGGAAATCGGCAAAGTCGATGGCCTGCAGAAGCGCATCAGCGCCACGGTCAGCGCAGCGATTTTCTACGACCCGGACAAGAGCCGGGTACGCAGTTGATCGACTTCACATTCATTGTTTGCTGCCCATACACGCACCTGTAGGTGCGAGCTCGCTCGCGATGGTCGTTAACGATAACGCGTGTTTACTGGTTTAACGCGGCGTTCTCAAGTCCATCGCGAGCAAGCTCGCTCCTACGGGCCG
>Ga0065714_10064993_pt1 | contig 14329 bp, 13 predicted proteins | sample MisRhiReplicate2_FD_59101 | JGI IMG/M metagenome (GOLD analysis project Ga0065714, IMG submission 59101) | Miscanthus rhizosphere microbial communities from Kellogg Biological Station, MSU, sample Rhizosphere Soil Replicate 2: eDNA_1 v2... | ecosystem: Host-associated > Plants > Roots >...
TTTTGAACTAATTTCTCTGAAATATAAATGAAAAAGGCGACTAATATAGTCGCCTTTTTCATTTATGCTATTCTGATCCATATTCTATACATTTGCACTAATAAAATGAAAGTACAGGATTTAGATTCGTTTAAACAAAAAGCACTGCAATGGGCCAACACATTTGATGTTTGCTGTTGCTATGACTCAAATAGTTATCCCGATGCTTATGGAAAATTTGATTTCCTGTTGGCAGTTGGCGTTAAAGACTCAATCAATCTTAAATACGGTAGGGCTTTTGATTCTCTAAAACACTTCTATAATATCCAGAAAAACTGGATGTTTGGACTGTTGAGTTACGACCTCAAAAACGAAGTTGAAAAACTAAGTTCAAGTAATGCTGACGGCCTTAATTTTCCAGATCTGTTTTTCTTTGTCCCTAAATATTTAATTGCAGTAGTAAATGACGAAATACAGATTCTTCTTGGAGAAGAAACCCTTTTAGATCACATTGAAAAACTCTCAATTGAAAATTCAGAAACTCCCGCCGCGATTAATGTTCAAAGTAAAATATCAAGAGAACTTTACATCAAAACTGTTGAACAACTACAACAACATATTGTAAGAGGTGATATATATGAGGTAAATTTCTGTCAGGAGTTTTTTGCGGAACATGCTCATATAGACCCCCTAAATATTTACAACAAATTAAAAAAGGTATCCCCTACTCCATTCTCTGGTTTCTTTAAAATAAATCATCAGTATATATTATCAGCAAGTCCTGAGAGATTTCTTTGTAAAAGAGGGAATAAGCTGATTACTCAACCAATTAAAGGAACAGCGAAAAGAAGTAGCGACATAAAAGAAGATGAGCTTATAAAGCTCAATTTGCAGAATGACGCTAAAGAACAGGCTGAAAATGTAATGATTGTTGACCTGGTAAGAAATGACTTAACTAAAAGTGCTGTAAAAGGCAGCGTAATTGTTGAAGAACTTTTTGGCATCTATGGCTTTGCTCAGGTTTATCAAATGATTTCAACCGTTACTTGTCAGTTAGCTCCTGAAATACACTTTATCGATGCAATAAGAAATGCTTTTCCAATGGGATCAATGACCGGAGCTCCTAAAATTAAAGCTATGGAGTTGATAGAGGAGTATGAATTTAGTAGTCGCGGTGCTTATTCGGGAACATTTGGATACATCACTCCCGACGGAGATTTCGATTTTAATGTAATTATCAGAAGTATATTATATCAATCATCTTCAAAATACCTTTCTTTTCAGGTTGGCGGCGCAATAACTTATGCATCTAATGCTACAAGCGAATATGAAGAGTGTATGCTTAAAGCATCAGCTATAATGCAAACACTTGAAAACTAAAAGAGTAGATTTGCTTTGCATTTATATTTTCTTACATTTAATTATTCAAACCAATAGCATCCATTTGAGGTTTTAATTAAATTAGAACTGCAACTTACCTAAAATATTATCGATATAGTGCTGATTACCAATTAGGTGCTAATTTCAACCTATATTATAGTCGTCTCTAACATCACATTTAAACGGACCTCGTTCGGCCTTTGTTCGACCAGAGCCTAATAAGCTCCGAAGAATATCGGTAGCAAAGCCGACCCATCTTTAGGAGTCAAAAAAAATCCATAAAAAAGTGGTAATGAAAATTATCATTACCACTTTTTTATGGATTTTTCTAGTGCTACATTCTTAGATGATGAGCATAATCGAATTTATTTAATTGGTTTCCCTGTTGTAGATTTATAATACTTCTGTGCTTCAGGAATGATTCGTTGAATCTGAGCTATCCTTGTTGCATCACTAGGGTGAGTACTTAAAAATTCTGGTGGTTTCTGGCTACCTTGAGCGGCCGCAGCCATTCGTTGCCAGAAAGAAATTGCACTTTGAGGATTGTATCCGGCCATTGCCATAAATATAAGCCCCATCCTATCAGCTTCAAGCTCCTGATTACGAGAATAGTTAAGCATTACTAAAGGTGTACCTACTCCATACAAGGTATTGAATATCGACTGTGTTTTTGAGTTTTTTGATAGCGCTACATTACCGGCAGCTCCTATACCTTGAGAAACCATTTGCTGCGACATGCGCTCTGCAGAGTGGCCCGCAATAGCGTGAGCAATCTCGTGTCCCATTACAGTTGCCAAGCCTGCATCATCCTGAGTAACGGGCAATAATCCTGTATAAACTACAATTTTACCCCCAGGCATACACCAGGCGTTCATTTCTTTATTTTCTACAACATTTACTTCCCATTTATAGTCCTTAATTAAATCTGCATAGCCGTTATTATTCATATAGCTTTTTACAGATAGAATAAGGCTGTTTCCGATGCGTTTAACACGCTGAGCCTGGGCATTTGTTGTTGGTAAAACGGCTGTTTTATTTTCAGTAAGGAACTCGCTATATGCCTGAAAAGCCATTGGCAATACCTGATCGTCACTCACTAAGTTTAGCCTGCTCCTACCTGTTAACGGAACAGTAGAGCACGAGGAAAACGCCAGCCCAATTGCAGTTACGCCTATTATTAATATCTTTTTCATTAGGTTAAGGTTAGTTAATTTGTCTCTTTTTAAACAGATATACTTTGGATTCTTTGCCCTTGAGTAGTCGTTCCAGATTCTTTTGATGAGTTACCAGAATAAGTATACAAACGCACATACCATACAAAACCTCTGATTTAACTGATGAATGAATGATAAATACTATACTTAATGGAAAAGTAAAGCCTGCACAAATAGAACTTAGAGAAACATATTTAGTTGCCAGTAATACTACTACAAATACCAGAACGCAAAACATCGCTGCAGTAAAGTTAACTGCCAAAATCATTCCAAAAAGAGTGGCTACACCTTTTCCTCCCCTAAATCCGGCAAATATTGGGAACAAATGCCCCATAACAGCCGTAACGCCCAGAGCAAGTTCATAATTAATAAATTGGGAAGAATTTTGAGGGCCGGTAACCGAAAGACCTATAAAGTATGCAAGCTTAGTTGCAGTGTAACCTTTTGCAATATCAATTGTCATTACAGCAATACCGGCTTTTTTACCTAGTACCCTGAATGTGTTGGTTGCACCTGCATTACCGCTTCCATATTCCCTTACGTCTACACCGTAAAAAGCCTGGCCAAGCCAAACTGCTGTTGGTATAGAACCAAACAGGTAGGCCAAAAGAACTGCCGAAATAGAATATATGGAAATCATAACCTAAAAGGCTTTTAAACTCATGTCTAAACTCTTAACAGAATGGGTTAATGCCCCCATAGAAATAAAATCTACTCCACAAGCAGCGTATTCTGCAACATTTTCTTCAGTAATTCCTCCTGAGGCTTCTGTAATATACTTGCCGTCAATTAATTTAACTGCCTCTTTAAGGTTATCAAATGTAAAGTTATCCAGCATAATTCTGTTTACATTGCCATTTTGAAGTACCTCTTTCAACTCAGAGAGATTCCTAACCTCGATTTCTATATCAAGAGCTTTATTTTTATCTTTTAGATATTGATTTGCAGAGTTAATGGCATTTGCAATACCGCCGGCATAGTCAACATGATTGTCTTTTATTAAAATCATGTCGTACAAACCGATACGATGATTTACACCACCGCCAATTCTTACAGCCCATTTCTCTAAATATCTTAATCCGGGAGTAGTTTTTCTTGTATCTAACAGCCTTGTTTTATAGTTACCTAAAAGCGCAACTACTTCGTTGGTTTTTGTAGCTATACCACTCATGCGCTGCATACAATTTAAAACCAAACGTTCGGCAAGTAAAATAGAATGTGTACTGCCCGATACCGTTAAAACGATATCTCCGTATTTTACCGCAGCACCGTCATTAATAAATACTTCTACTTCTAATCTAGGGTCAATATGGCTGAAAATTTGTAATGCCAATTCTACTCCGGCAACTATCCCATCTTCTTTAATTAGCAGTTTCGCTTTCCCCTGAGCATTTGCCGGAATGGTAGATAAGGAGGTATGATCTCCATCTCCCAAATCTTCAGCAATTGCGTTCTTTATAAATTGATCTATGATTTGCTTGTCCAAAACTTAAATTTAAACCCAAAAATAGCATTTTACAACTATTTCTCAGTCTCAATTCTTAATTCAGTAATAAAAAAAGCATTACCAGCCTTTTTCATTGTTATGGAAACTCTGAAAGTTCCATTCTTGGTTACAAGAGAAAGTGCTCCGTATCTGTAATTGGGGTTGGTATTTAACCTATGAATTACGGATGATTTTAGTGGTGAATATTTTGTAAAAAAACTTCTTAATATCTGTTCGGCTTGTGCTTTTGAATATACATCTTCATCATCAATTATAATTAAATCGACAGATGGAGAGAAATTTGCAGCTATTTCTTTTGAATTACCGGCTTTAAAATGTGCCGAAAGGCCATCAATAATATCGCCTTGTTTAGCAGCAAAAGAGGAAAAGTGCACAAAAAATATAAGTAATGAAAGTAGGGGCTTCATAATCTCTAAATAGCTAATACCTATCAATGCACATAAACTATGCCATTTATAGTGCAAAAATCACTTATAATACAAACCTTCCTTTATACCTGACAATAAAATACAATGACATACGCTTGTAAAAACAGACAAATATTAATATGAATTATAATTAGGTTCTAAAAAAAGATACAATAGACTTATCTTTGTTAATAAACGAAAAGTAGACAATAATGAATAATAAAAAACTAGTATTACTTATCCTTGATGGTTGGGGTTACGGAAAAAAAGACGAATCTGATGCTGCTTATGCTGCTAATACCCCATTTTTTGATTCCCTGTTAGAAAATTACCCAAACTCAAAGCTTGAGGCTTCTGGAGAAGCTGTTGGTTTACCAGCCGGACAAATGGGAAACTCGGAAGTTGGACACATGAACTTAGGTGCCGGACGCGTAGTATATCAAGAACTTGGACGAATCAATAAAGCAATAAGCGACAGAACATTACATCAAAATGAGATTTTACTAGATGCTTTTAATTATGCTAAAAACAACAATAAGAAAGTTCATTTTATAGGTCTTGTTTCAGACGGTGGTGTTCACGCTCACATCAACCATTTAAAGGCATTATGTGATGCTGCTACCGAACAAGGACTTAAAGATGTATTTGTACATGCTTTTTTAGATGGAAGAGATACAGATCCTAATTCAGGATTGAACTTTATAAAAGACCTTAACCACCATTTAGAAACTACTTCGGCAAAAATAGCCAGCTTAATTGGCCGCTATTATGCAATGGATAGAGATTCGAGATGGGAAAGAGTTAAATTAGCATATGACCTGATGACGAAAGGAATTGGTCAGCCTGCAAGTGACCCGGCTTTAGCAATTGAACAATCATATAAAGATGGAATAACAGATGAATTTGTTAAGCCTGTTGTAATTACGAATGCTGATGGTTCGCCGGTGGCAACCATACAACCTGATGATGTGGTAATCTGTTTCAATTACAGAACAGACAGAGGAAGAGAAATTACTTCTGTATTAAGTCAAGCTGATTATCCTGATTTTGAAATGCATAAATTACCACTGTACTATGTAACAATGACTACTTATGATGAGAGTTTCAACAATGTGAAAGTTGTATTTACTAAGGATGATCTTTCTCAAACTCTTGGTGAGGTATTAGAGAAAAATCATAAAAACCAGATCAGAATTGCCGAGACCGAGAAGTATCCACACGTAACTTTCTTCTTTTCTGGCGGTAGGGAACAAGAGTTCGAAAATGAAAAACGAATCCTTATTCCTTCTCCAAAAGTAGCAACCTACGATTTACAACCTGAAATGAGTGCTGCTGGAATTACAGAAGCAATTTGTAAGGAATTGGAAACCGGCTGGCCTGATTTTGTTTGCTTAAACTTTGCTAATCCTGACATGGTAGGCCATACAGGGGTATTTGATGCTGTTGTTAAAGCTGTTGAAACAGCTGATAGCTGTGCTGAAATTGTAGTAAATAAAGGAATTGAAAATGGATATTCGTTTATTATACTAGCCGATCACGGTAACTCTGAGTACATGGTAAATGGCGACGGTTCTGTTAACACGGCCCATACGACCAACCTTGTTCCTTGTATTTTAATTGATAAAGATTTCAAAACTGTTGCAGATGGTAAACTAGGCGACATTGCTCCTACTGTTTTACAGATATTAGGTATCCAAAAACCAGAAATCATGACTGGAAACAGTTTAGTATAATGAGAAACACAATCTTATTATTTTGCATTCTTTTGTTTTTTATCAGCTGTAGTGATTCAGCTGATAAAAAACAAAAGAATGATTTAACTTATTTTGATGTTAAAGGCTATTTTGAGAAAGAGGCTAAAAGGCTAACAAAAACAAATCCTTTAATCAACAAAGCGGTAAATGTAAACGGAGAAGAAGAAAGTAAATCCATTAAAATATTAGACTGGAAAAAGGAATTAACACTTTTTTCTGATGCTGATCTTAACAGGGCTTCATGGAAAGGTTTATTTCAGTTCAAAAAATCACAAGATCTTGAACGTTATAAATCAGATAATGAGAAAGTACCTGTAAAGGAGTTATTGGTTTTTTATAAAAACAACAAGGTATCCGGATTTAAAATTCTAATAAAGAATACAAATTCTTTATACACCTCGGTTGACACCTTAACCTACTACCCAGATAGCATTTACCAGATAAAGAAAATGCAGAATATTAAATTATTATCTGAAAAGTCTTATACAATTACCGGAACTTTCAAATAATAAAAAAGACCAATGTGATAATCACATTGGTCTTTTTTATTAAGCTCGGGCTATTTATTATTTTAAACTCGTTATCTGAGCTTTCACATAATCTATTAAAGATATAATGTCTTTACGCTGAGGTTGCACCAATAATATCTTTTGAAAATCTGCAACTGAGTTGTTAAACAAAGCAACACAGGCCTTTTTCTCTACCGATTTTTTAATCTTGTAGGATTTATAGATCCCGTAATCTTTATAGGCTAGCCCTCTATTCTGCAACAATTGAGGATCTTCTTCCCCATTAATTTCTATTGCTTTTGAAAAATCTTTAATTGCAGCAAGATAAAAGCTTTCTCTCATTTGATTTAATGATTCCTTAGGATCATTGGCAACATTTAGTCGCGCTTTACCTCTATAGTAATACGCAGAGTAGTCTGACGGTTTTAAAGTTATAAAACGACTATATGTATTTATTGCATTTTCAAAATCGCCGCATTGGTAGTACGAATACCCTAACATCTTTAGAACATTAGCATTATTAGGGTCTTTTGTATCAGCTTTTTCTAATTGCGTCACGGCTCCCTTAAAATCACCTTTAAGAAATGCCTGCATAACTAACTTATCATAGTTAGTGTTTTGCGCAATACTGCTGTTAGCGGAAATAACAAGTAATACTAGAATTGTTTGCTTGAAATAGTTCATTAATTTTTATTAAAAAAATAAATATATTTAGTTTTATTTAATACCCTAACAAATTTAAAAACATTTTTTCCCCAAGGGCTTTAGAGTTTATAATAGGCAACTATCATACCATTTACAAATATGTTATAGTAAACGTTAAATAAGTAAAAATATGATACCGCCTAAATTATTATTTTTCACCTGACTTTTTAACATAGAAAACATATAATCTAAGTTTTGGCACAGGAGTTGAAATTATCACTATTCAATATAATTAATAATTCCGCAAGCGACATGCTGTCAGATTGTCGTTTTTTAAAATTTTAAGAAGGACTATTTAATGAGTAAACAAGATCAGTTTGATTTTAGCAATGCACTACCTATCATAAATGAAGATACAGAGTTCTTTCCGTTGATGTCTCAACAAGACGAAGATGAAATGAACAATGAAGAAACACCAGAGGTCCTGCCGATACTCCCACTTAGAAACACAGTCTTATTTCCAGGTGTGGTGATCCCTATTACAGTAGGAAGAGATAAATCAATTAAATTAATAAAAGAAGCTTATAAAGGAAATAGGATTATTGGTGTTGTTTCGCAACGCGATGTTTCTATTGAAGATCCGACGTTTGAACAATTAAATAGTGTGGGTACAGTTGCCCACATTATTAAAATGCTTCAAATGCCTGATGGAAATACAACTGTAATTATCCAGGGTAAACAACGTTTCAGATTAATTGAAGAGGTTCAGTCTGAGCCTTATATTAAGGTAACTATCAGCAAATTCACTGAAGCTAAACATAAAAGCGACAAGGAATTTAAAGCTCTTGTTGCTTCTATTAAAGAGATGTCGAGCCAGATTATACAACTGTCTCCAAACATCCCAAGTGAAGCCGGAATTGCTTTAAAAAATATCGAGAGCACTTCCTTCCTGATTAACTTCATATCATCTAACATGAATGCAGATGTATCTGACAAGCAAAAAATGCTTGAAATGACCAATTTGCGTGAACGTGCCATGATGGTAATGGAACTGTTAACATTGGAACTTCAAATGCTGGAGCTTAAAAACCAGATTCAGTCTAAAGTAAGAACAGACCTTGATAAGCAACAAAGAGATTACTTCCTGAATCAGCAATTAAAAACCATACAGGAAGAACTGGGTGGTAATTCTTCAGATCTGGAGTATGAAGCATTACAGGTACGTGCCAAAAAGAAAAAATGGGCTTCTCAAATTGAGAGTCATTTCAATAAAGAGCTTGAAAAATTAGGCAGGATGAACCCTGCTGCGCCAGATTATTCTGTTCAGATTAACTATCTGGAACTGCTTTTAGACTTACCTTGGAATGATTTCACTAAAGACAACTTTGACCTAAAACGCGCACAACGTATTTTAGATAAAGATCATTTTGGTCTTGAGAAAGTGAAACAAAGAATCATTGAGTATTTAGCAGTGCTAAAACTTAAACGTGATATGAAAGCTCCTATCATTTGTTTAGTTGGCCCTCCGGGGGTAGGTAAAACATCATTAGGAAAATCAATTGCAAAAGCTTTAAACAGGAAATATGTTCGTATGGCACTTGGTGGCATACGCGATGAGGCAGAAATTCGTGGGCACAGAAAAACCTATATAGGTGCTATGCCAGGCAGAATAATTCAATCTATTAAAAAAGCAGGTGCAGCTAATCCTGTATTTGTTTTGGATGAGATTGATAAAGTAGGATCTGACTTTAGAGGAGACCCTTCATCTGCACTTTTAGAAGTATTGGATCCGGAGCAAAATAATGCTTTCAACGACCATTATGTTGAGGCAGATTATGATTTATCGAACGTACTTTTTATTGCAACTGCTAACTCTTTAAGCTCTATACAACCAGCTTTGCTAGATCGTATGGAGATCATTGAGGTGAATGGTTATACTATTGAAGAGAAAATAGAGATTGCCAAAAAGTACTTGCTTCCAAAGCAAAAAGAACAACATGGCATTAAATCAAAGGATATTGCTTTAAAGAGCGCTTTAATTGAAAAGGTAATTGAAGATTATACCCGTGAGTCGGGAGTTCGTGGTTTAGAGAAAAAAATTGGCTCACTTGTACGTGGCGTGGCTACAAAAATTGCCATGGATGAAACGTATGAACCTAATTTAAGCGCGGAAGATGTCGAGCGCATACTTGGAGCTCCAATTTATGATAAAGATCTGTACGAAGGCAATGAAGTTGCGGGCGTAGTAACCGGATTAGCATGGACCCAGGTTGGCGGTGATATTTTATTTATTGAGGCAAGTTTAAGTCCGGGAAAAGGGAAACTAACCTTAACCGGTAATCTTGGTGAGGTAATGAAAGAGTCTGCCATTATAGCACTAGCCTATTTAAGAGCTCATGCCGATTTGTTTGACATTGATCATTTATTGTTTGACCAATGGGATATCCATGTTCACGTTCCGGCGGGAGCAACGCCTAAAGATGGTCCATCAGCTGGTATAACTATGTTGACAGCGCTTACCTCTGCATTTACTCAACGCAAAGTAAAACCTAATCTGGCTATGACCGGAGAGATTACCTTACGTGGTAAGGTTTTACCGGTTGGAGGAATAAAAGAGAAAATACTTGCTGCAAAAAGAGCAAACATTAAAGATGTCATTCTTTGCAAATCAAATAAGAAAGATATACTGGAGATAAAAGAAAGCTATATTAAAGACCTTAACTTCCATTATGTATCTGAAATGAAAGAGGTAATTGAAATTGCACTAACTAAGGAAAAAGTTAAAAACCCTCAGAATCTTAGTGTTAAACCAGGCCCAATTGCCAACTAATCATTTTTTGTTTAATATTGCGGTCAAACAAACCATTTAAGATGAAAAGAAATACCCTACTACTGACTATGCTATTTTTAGCAATGGCATACAGTAGTGTTTTTGCACAGGAAAGTGATCCTGCTATAAAACGAGCGCAAAACATTTTTATTGAATTAGGCGGACAAGGTCTAACATTTACTGCAAATTATGATTCCCGTTTCACCAATAACAGAGATGGACTGGGTGGAAGAGCTGGTATAGGCTACTACTCTCAGGACGGAGACAAGATAACAACAATACCACTTTCTCTAAATTATTTGATGGGAAAAGGAAATAAGTTCTTCGAAATGGGCTTAGGTGCAACCTTTATTTCAACAAGTGGTAATAGTGAAGTTTTATTCAACAAAAATGAAAGCAATGTAATAGGAACGCTAAGTTTCTTTTACAGAGTACAACCTGCCGATGGTGGATTTTCATTTAGAGCGGGTTTAAGTCCTGTTTTTAGTAGCGATTTCTTTCTGCCTTATTATGGTGGACTTAGTTTAGGATATACATTTTAGTCATTAAGTACTATATTAGACTCCGGTAATTTATACCGGAGTTTTTTTTTATATACAATCAACAAATGAACGGCAAATCTATTCTCTTATTTTCAATCCTTTCTATATTAACATTTGGTGCTTCTGCGCAGACCTATAAAAATGAGTTTGGCTTTAAAAGTGATAATGACTCTTACCTTGCTCAAGGTTCTGATCGTTATTATACCAATGGTTTATTTATTGATTACCGCAGAGCGATGGATCAGAGTAAACTAAAGACTGGACTTGAAAAGAAGACCTATGAGATATCTGCCGGGCAAAAATTGTACAATCCTATTTCAGGTTATGCACCTGACCCTACAAAACAGGACAGACCATTTGCCGGATATTTATATGTTGGGGGTGCCCTAAGTTGGTTTCATACTAATGAGAGTGTATTAAAAACGAGTGTAGAAATAGGTACAACAGGTCCCAATTCATTAGGTGAAGATGGCCAGGAACTATTACATAACACAGTGGGTTTTTATGAACTTGATGGTTGGCAATATCAAATTAAGAATGAAATGGCTGTAAATCTGTCTGCTCAATACACTAAACTATTACACCGTATATCAAGTAATGCCGTAGACTTTTCATTCGATGGTTACGCAAATATAGGTACTACATTTAGTGGTGCCGGAGCTGGGATTTTATTTAGAGCAGGAGGCATTAACCAGTTGTTCAATTCTGCCTACACAAATGCAGTAATTGGAAATAATCCAAAAACAAAGGCATTAGTAAAGAGAGAGATCTTCTTTTATGCCAAGCCACAATTAAACTTTGTTGCCTATGATGCCACAGTTCAAGGAAGTATGTTTAACAATGATAGTCCGGTTACATTTGGTGTAAAACCAATTGTTTTTGCTCAGCAGATTGGTTTTAATTACAGTTCTCAACGCTTCACATTTGATTTTGGGATGTTGTTTAAAACAAAAGAGATCAAAAGCTCAGCTAAAGCACACCAATACGGATCGATTAGTATGTTCTACCGTTTTAATTAGAGCATTAATCAAACTGCGGGCGTCGCCTATTTTCTTTTTTATTAGCTGTTATTTGTTTATCCGCCAATCTTTTCCTGATAACTGATTTAGGGATCTTAGTAGGCTTTCTATCTTTCTGAATGTGCAGTGCAGATTTTAATAAGGCAATTAACTTAATAATAGTTCGCTCTTTATTCATCAACTGACTACGATCTTCTTGCGAAACGATGTGGAGATTGCCTTCCTGATCTAATCTATGGGCTAGCCTTTCATTTAAAAGCGCCTTTTCATCGTCATTTAAGAAAGGTACTGAATGAATGTTTAAAATCAATTCGACCTTACTTGAAACCTTATTTACATTTTGTCCACCCTTACCTCCACTGCGTGAAGTTTTAAATAGTACAACCTTAACAATATCTTCTTTAGTGGGTATCATAGTGCAAAAGTAAATATTTCCAATACCACCATTTTAATTTATTAGAAATTTTGATTGAAAGTCATTCATCAAAATATTAACTTTGCTGTATATGAGAAAAAACCTAGTTATAGCTATCGACGGCTATTCTTCTTGTGGCAAAAGTACCCTTGCAAAGGCTTTAGCCAAAAAACTAGGTTTTATTTATATTGACAGCGGTTCTATGTACCGAGCTGTTACCCTTTTCTTTATCCGCAATCAAGTAGACATTAGTAACGATGAAGCCGTTAAAGATGCGCTTCAACACATCGAACTAAACTTCCATTCAAGAGACTATGAATCTCATATTACTTTAAATGGAGAAGAAGTTTCTGAGGAAATCAGACAAATGCCTGTTTCTGAAAGTGTGAGTGAAGTTTCTGCAATTAAACTTGTGCGTAAAGAGATGGTAAAGCAGCAACAACGCATGGGAAAATCCAAGAATATTGTAATGGATGGCCGAGATATAGGCACTACAGTATTTGCTGATGCGCAGGTAAAGTTTTTTATGACTGCTGACCCTAAAATCAGAGCCGAGCGTCGGTTTAAAGAATTACAAAGTAAAGGTGATGCAACTACTTCTCTTGAAGATGTTTTTGAAAACCTTGCGCACAGAGATTACGCCGACACAACACGTGCTGAAAGTCCTCTAACCCGGGCTGAGGATGCCATTATCCTTGACAATACTGAATTGACACAGGAAGAGCAGCTCAATTTTGCTCTGGAGCAAGTTCATCAGCATTTACCCGTCTGATTTTCAGAGCTACCCAAACTTATTAATCACTTCACTACTTTTCTGCAAAGCTTTAGTTACAAAAGCTTTGGTAGCCTAAACATTACATTTTGATGTTTTATCTATTTTAAAGTATGAATAATTTCGCACCCCGATAGTTAATATCCTAAAAACCTGCTACAAGAATGAAAACAAAGATCCAATCTATTTATTTTTTATTACCCGTTTTATTAATCATTAGTTCTTGTGGAAGTAATGATAAGAAGAAGGATGCCGGAGCTGCAAATCAGGTTCAGGCCTATCCTGTCGTTGCGTTAGCAGCCCAATCCACCTCACTTGAAACAGATTATCCTGCAACAATTGAAGGTATCCAAAATGTAGACATCAGACCCAAAGTTGACGGCTTTATTGAGAAAATTTACGTTGATGAAGGTGCAGTAGTAAAGAAAGGCCAACGCCTTTTTAGCATCAATGCACCACAATATGAGCAATTAGTTAGAACTGCCGCCGCAGCAATCAGCAGTGCTGAAGCTGATGTAAATGCAGCCGAATTGCAAGTAAACAAAACAAAACCATTGGTTGAAAAGGACATCATTAGCAAGTATGACCTGGACGCCGCACAGCTTACCCTTCAAAGTAGAAAAGCAGCATTAGCACAAGCCAAAGCTGAATTGATAAATGCAAAGGTAAACCTTGGTTATACTACAATTACTAGTCCTGTTGATGGTGTAATTGGCAGCATCCCTTTTAAAACAGGTAGTTTGGTAAGCGGATCAAGCGCAGAGCCGTTAACTACAGTTTCAAATATTTCAAAGGTTTATGCTTATTTCTCTTTAAATGAGAAACAGCTTTTAGATTTCTCAAGAAACTTTAAAGGTGCAACTCTTGAAGCTCAGATGAAGAATATTCCAGCTGTATCATTAGTATTGGCAGATGGAAGCGCATATGCTGAGAACGGAAAAATTGAGTCGATAAATGGTTTAATTAATACCAACACAGGATCTGCAAGCTTAAGGGCCACATTTTCGAACCCAAGTAAACTTCTAAGAAGTGGTGCCAGCGCATCAGTACGTATTCCTCAACACCTGGACAATGTAATTCTTATCCCTCAAAAATCTACTACAGATTTACAAGGTAAAAAGTTTGTATTTGTTGTGGATAGTAAAGGAATTATTAAAAATACCGAAATCAAGATCATGGAAATTGCAAAAGGTAATTTCTATGTAGTAACAGAAGGCCTTAATGCCGGAGATAAGATTGTACTTGAAGGTTTCCAATCATTAAAAGATGGTGCAGAGATTAAACCGGAAGAAAAAAGTGCAGATTCAGTATTCGCTGATCTTAAAAAATAAATAACAGTTTATCCAATCCGGCAAT
>Ga0065714_10064994_pt1 | contig 14315 bp, 12 predicted proteins | sample MisRhiReplicate2_FD_59101 | JGI IMG/M metagenome (GOLD analysis project Ga0065714, IMG submission 59101) | Miscanthus rhizosphere microbial communities from Kellogg Biological Station, MSU, sample Rhizosphere Soil Replicate 2: eDNA_1 v2... | ecosystem: Host-associated > Plants > Roots >...
CGCCTTGCCGGGCACGTAGCCTTTTATTTTTTTGTCATATGTAAGGTTTTTAGGCGCATGTTCCGTGATGTAGGTGTTGATGTCCTTGGACGCCTGCTGGCGGCTGATACCGAAGCTCTGCATCAAGTGTCCCGTGGTCAACCGGCCCTCCCACCAGGCAACGGTCTCAATTAAGCGATAGCGTAGTGCCAGATCCCAGCGTACCTGCTCGATAGATTGCTTGCGTTTCATACCCTCTCCATGTGCGCGAATACTTTACCTGTATAAGTCTACATTCTAGACCTGTCGTTTAACACTACATATCGTGTCCCTGTCTTCAAAATGAATTGAAGTCACCAAAGGAAGTGGACATGAGTATGTCGGAAGTGGTTTCGACGGGTGCATTGCTGATGATGGGAGCCATCCTGCTGGTGCTGCTGCATCAGTGTCTGAGATTGCGTGAGCTCTGGCAGATGGCTATGGACTGCAAAAAAAATGCGCGCTGGGTGCGGATCTGGGAGATGGAAAACCGCGAACTGCGTTCGGCGTTGCGAGCCGAGAAAGAGCACGTCCAGCAGTTGCAAAGAAAGCTGGTGATTCTGCAGGAATTGATCCCGGCAGAGGGATAAGGGAAAGGATATGAACAGACTTGAACGGATCAAGGGCTGCCTGCTCGGCGGTGCCGTCGGTGATGCGCTAGGCGCCCCAGTGGAGTTTCTCGAGTGGTCAATCATTGAAGCTAAGTTCGGTCCACAAGGTATCGTTGATTTTGCCCCGGTTTTCGGTACCGCCGGCGCCATCAGCGACGACACGCAGATGATGTTATTCACCGCGGAGGGCTTGCTGCGGGCTTATGTGTGCGGCAGTTCACAAGGACCTTGCCACGTCCCCAGCGTTATTCATCATGCGTTGCTGCGCTGGTTGATGACCCAGGATTATCCTGCGGCGATTGCGGTCAGCGAAGATGGCTGGTTAATCAAGCAACTAGAACTCTGGTCTCGCCGCGCCCCAGGCATTACTTGCGTCGATGCTCTCAAGACCAGTCCGCGGCTAGGGGCTGTGGCCGAAAATAACAGCAAAAGTTGTGGCGCCCTGGTTCGCGTTGCGCCCTGCGCCTTCTTTGCAAACGCCTTTGACTACGCTGCCCAGTCAGGGCGCCTGACCCACGCAAATCCTACAGGCTACCTGGCCGCCGGGTTGTTTGCCGATATTCTCCAGCGCCTTGTCGATCGGCAAGACAGCCTGGAGCATGCGGTTACTCAGAGTCTGGCCCAATACGGTCAAGTTCCCGGTATGGAAGAAACTCGAACCCTCATTGAGCGTGTTCTCTTTTTCTTTTACGAGGGCTACCAGCCCACTCCACAACGAATAGGCGAACTCGGTGGCGGATGGGTCGCCGAAGAAGCGCTGGCTATCGGGTTGTGGTGCGCCCTGGCAGCCTCCTCGTTTGAAGAGGGCGTGATCAGAGCGGTGAATCACGGCGGCGATAGTGACAGTACCGGGCTCATCGCCGGGCACTTGTTGGGTGCGCAGTATGGTGCTGTGGCTATTCCTGCTCGCTGGTTTGAGCAACTGGAATTGCGTGAGGTGATTGTGCAAGTGGCTGAGGATCTTGAGCGCGTGCCGCGTGAGTATTGTGGGGTTGGCGGAGAGTTCGATCAGCAGATTGAATTGGCGTATCCCGCGGGCTGATTAAGACTTGCGCGTGCGCAAATAGCAGGTCTTCGAGCAATGTTCCGCGTTACTCAGTTGGGGAGTTCGGCACCTGCAGGCATTGATGCTCAAGATTGCCGGGGTGCTGTCGATAAGCCATTATCCAGGGATGGCATAACGTGCCTAGCACGCGCAATGCATGCCTTTTTTAGTGCGTCAGGGCGCTGATCGAACGCCCTGCTCGGGGATGTGAGTACGTTAAATGACAGGAAGTGATTTATGGCGTTGTAGTGGGCGTAGTGGTGTTTTTTATCGTGCTTGGAGCGCTCTCATCGCTGATAGAACGCGGTGCCGCCTCGGGATTGCTGCGCCCCTATTTAGGCCTGTTCCTTATCGCAGCACTGATTGCAGGCATGGGGCTGTTACTGGGTCTTTTGTCCCAGGACGTGCAGGCGTTTTTCTTCATGGCAGCCAAAGTGATGGCGGTGTTAGTCGGCGTAGCGTTGTGCCTGCACCTGATCGTCTCTATTGGCAAACGTTGGCTGTGATAACAAGGACACGCAGAACTCCATGAGCAAATTGTTTAGATTCACCAGCCTGCCAAACGCAAGACGCGGATCGAACGAAGCGAATATCTTTATTCACGGTTACAGCGCTGGCCACAATGTTGAAGATCGGCAAACCTTGCTGGCGAGCATTCCTGAATCCATTCGTCACCATACGAATATTTTCGCCTTCTGGCCGTCTAGTCACTTTGCCCGTTTCAATCGCCGGTCCAAATCGCTACTCGAAACTTCAAGTGGTGTGTCGTTGCCGTTAGCTGCAGCAGTGGCTGCTGTGGATCGTGGCGCGCATTTCTGGCAAATACGCACGCGGGCCGAGGAAATGGGCGAGTCGCTGCTCGACCAACTCAGCGAACACCTGCGCCACCATCACCAGGGCATCGATACGATCAACCTGATCGGTCACTCGCTCGGGGGACGGCTTGTTATCAGTTGCCTGAAAAAACTCTCCGCCGGGCCAGGCCATCGGCTTGTGATCAATGATGTGTTGCTGATGGCGGCCGCTGCCACCATCGAGCCGCAGGAGGCGCAAAGCGTTCTTCGTGTGGTCGATGGCCGGCTTATAAACGCCTACTCCAAATCAGACTGGACACTACTGATGAATGCCGGCGAGGTTTGCCTGGGTCGCAATAAGGCCGAGCACTTCGAGAACATCGAGATCACCGACTTCGGCCACAGCGATTACTGGAAAAAGCTACCGCAGGTGCTGACCCATGTACGGTTTAAGGCGGCCCCGCAAGAACAGGAGTTCGAGGTTCTGGATGAGATGGCCAGCGCTTTCGCCCCCGAGCCCTCACCGACACCGCTACAGGAAGTAGGCCCTTTGACGTTCGAACTCAACGCGCCTGACGACATTTACCGGCGAATCAAGGATGAACTGGCGCGAATCGCGCTGTCGCTGAATACCTCGTCGAACGACCCTGCATTGAATCTGGCGCAACAAAACGCGCACGAGCTGCTCAAAGAACAGCAAACCAGGTTGCAGGCGCAGCTTGAGGCACTGCAGGAAAATGCAGAGTGGAAAAAGTTCACCATTGCGGTGTACGGCGAAACCGGTGCTGGCAAGTCAACGCTGATTGAAACCTTGCGCATTCTGTTGCAAGAGCCCACCAAACTGACTCATCAACAGGCGTTCCGCGACCTGCACAAGCAATACAGGCTTGGCGAGGGTAGTCTTCAGCGCATGCAGCAGGCCATTGACCAGGCCGACGTCAAGCTTGGTGAACTTGCCCAACAGCTCCAAGCTACGATTGAACGCCATCACCCGCTGCACAGCGAAGCCTTGAACGCCATTGCCGGCCTCCGGGCGTTGATTGCCGAGCGCAAAGAAACCGCGTCGCTGTGGCAGAAGCTGATTCGTGTGTTCAAGAAGTTACCTGAGGAAGCTCAACTGGTCCTTGCCGAGCAGCAGCTTCTCCATGTGGTGACTGCACGGGATAGCGCCATCGAACCCTTGCGTGTGCAGCACAGTGAGGCAGAGCAGGGCAAAAACGCCCTGGTGCAACAACACGCAGGACAACGGCTCGAGAGTGAAAGCCTCCTGGAGAAAATGCACACCCTGGCTGATGGGGAAATCATTGGCGATGGCCGTGCCGATTTCACACGCAAAACCCAGCGCTACGACATGGTACTGAACGACCAGCCTTTCGCCTTGCTGGATGTTCCCGGTATTGAGGGTAATGAGGGGTTGGTCGTCAGCCAGATCGAGAAAGCCGTGCAAACGGCCCACGCAGTGCTGTATGTCACCAATCAGGCAGCCCCGCCGCAAACGGGTGACGACCAACGTAAAGGCACGCTGGAAAAAATCAAGGAGCATCTGGGCGCACAAACCGAGGTCTGGACGATTTTCAACAAGAAAATCACCAATCCCAAACACTCGCTTACGGACCGTCCATTGATCTCCGAAGACGAGGCCGCGAGTCTGGAGGGACTGAACGAAAAGATGCGCATGCAGCTTGGCGGCCACTACCGCAATGTGTTCTCGCTCTCGGCGCTGCCAGCGTTTTTGGCTTCCACCGAGCACTTTGCACCGAACTCGCAAAACGCCACACGGCGCAGCAAGATGCTCGCAGACTTCAAGCCGGAAGAACTGCTGGAAAAAACCCGCTTACGCGGATTTCTCTACCTGCTCAATGCCCATTTGCTTGCTGGCAGCGAAGCCAAGATCAGTCGCGCCAACTTTCATAAGGCCAAGGACGCGGTAGACCACACGGTCTCCGCTCTGGACGCTCTGAAAGCCAGGTTCAGCCAGTTGCTGGAAAATCTCCGCCTGGACGGCCAGAGTGCCCAGGTGCAACTGAAGGGAAGTTTCACATCCTTGAAAAAACGCCTGGAAACGGCCGGTGAAACGGAGATCGAACACTTTGTCTCCGACGTGCGAAGCGTCATGTATGAATGCGTTGATACCGACATCAGCAACGATGAGTTCAAGCAAGCCTTCAGGAACGCCATCGATGCCCAGCAAAAAAAGTTGAGTGGTCAACTACCGGTTGCCATTACCAAAGAGGTCGAGCGATTCCAGAAGGAGGCCGCGGACATTCTGATCCGCTTTGAGGAACAGGCCCGCGAATTGACTGGCATTTACGCCACGCTCGGCAAAACCAATCTGCATACCCAGTTTGATCTCAAGATAGAAGTCGACAACGGCATCAAGGTCGGCAGCTTGCTGATTGGCGTGGTCGGCACCATTGCTGCGATATTCCTTACTGGCGGAACCGGCGTGGTGGTACTGGCGCCGGCGATTGCCGGCCTTGTTTTATCCACGTACAAGGCGGTAAGGAGCGCGTTCAGTTCCGACTACAAGAAGTCCCAGCAACGTGACGCCGTCGATAGCAACCTGCGCGAAGCCGCCGGTCAATTACGCACCTTGCTGTACGACGGTTTGAAATCATGCCTGGCGGATATGAAGAAAAAGATCGACGTGCTGGACAAGGCACTTGAAGCCCCCATCAAACAGACTGCCGGGCTGGTACAACTACTGGGCCATTCGACCGATCATCTCAACACCCTTTCCCGCCAAATCGACAATGCAGGAACCCTGTGATGGAACATACCCTCGATACCTTCAAGGCACAGCAGGCGCACTCGCTAGCGTTGCTCGGTAAATTGCTCAAGTTCCTCGATCAAGGCGAAGCCGTCGGCGTACCGGTGGACCCTGCGTTGAAAAGCAAGCTTCTAACCGCGATCGACAGCGTGGCCGGCGAAAAACTCAAAGTGGCGTTGATTGGTGGCTTCTCCGAAGGCAAGACGTCTATCGCTGCGGCCTGGATGGAAAAGCTTGACGCTTCCAGTATGAAAATCAGCCATCAGGAGTCGTCCAATGAGGTAAAGGTGTACGAAGTGGGTGACGACTTCGTATTGATCGACACCCCGGGGCTGTTCGGCTTCAAGGAACAGGTTAATGCCGAAACCAACGCCGTCGAAAAGTACAAAGACATCACCAGGAAATACGTCAGCGAAGCCCACTTGGTGCTGTACGTAATGAACTCCACCAACCCGATCAAGGAAAGCCACCAGGACGATCTGGCGTGGCTGTTCCGTACCCTGGACCTGCTGCCACGCACGGTATTCGTCCTCAGCCGTTTCGATGAAGTGGCCGACGTCGAAGACGAGCAGGACTATCAGGTCAATCTGGCGGTTAAACGCACCAATGTCACCGGGCGTCTGCGCGAGTTGGTAGGATTGAACGACGCGGAAGTTGCCCAGCTGTCTATCGTTGCAGTGGCGGCCAATCCATTTGATTTGGGGTTTGATCATTGGCTGGCCAATGCAGGACAGTTCAAAACGCTATCCCATATCGCCAGCCTGCAATCGGCAACCACCAGCAAAATCCGGAAAAACGGCGGCAGTGCCGCATTGGCCGGCGAAATGCACAACAGCGTGATTCGTGATGTGCTGAACAAGCAACTGCCGGTTGCCATCGAAAACGATCAGAAAATCTCGCAGGAAGTGAGCAAGTTACGCGAGCTGAAAACCCGCTCTGAAGACCAGCTGGAACAGACCAGGCTTGGGATTGAAGCGGTTCGCAGAAATTTGAGTTCCTTCGTAGAACGCTATTTCACTGACCTGATCATGCAAGCCAAGGGCAGCAGCCTGGAGACTTTTGGCGACTTCTTCGAACGCGAAATTGGCGCCGAAGGCATCGTGCTGGCTACGCGTTTGCAGATCGAATTCAGCCGCCAGACCGAGTCCATCGCCCTTGACGTGGCGAAGATGCAGCTTGGCTTCGATACCGAAATCAATCATTTCAACACCAATGTCCGCGCATTTGGCAAACAAGGCGTTAATCACCTTCTAAAAGGTAACGTGATCAACAACGCCACGGTACTGGCTGCGCGCGACACCCTCGTCAGCGCTGGCAAGATGGTGGGTATGGAGCTTGGCTCACTGCTTAAATTCAAGCCTTGGGGCGCAGTGACCTTCGCCAAAGGGGCCAACGGTGCGCTGGCCTTCCTCGGCGTAGCCATTGAAGCCTGGGACAGCTGGGAGCAATACAAGCGGGAAGAGGCGTTCCGTAGCTCAATCGCGAAGATGGTTGAAGACTTCGAGAAACAACGCAAGGAGCTGATCGCTCTGATCAACGCCGAGCAATTCAAAGAGCAATTCTTTGGCAAGTACCTGGAACTGAAAGACAGCGTCGCCATGCTCCAAAACAGCCTCAGAGACAGCAGCGAACGCCAGCAACGCTTCCAGGCCTGGCGTGTTGAAGCAGAAGCCATCGATGAGCAGTTCAAGGTACTGAATCGGGTGCAGTGAGCAGTGAAACCTGTACTGGAAAGGGGCGTTGAAGCTGTTTACCGCTTTTTAAGACTATTTGCCATTATTGGCGTGGATGATAGGCAGGGCGCTCAAGGAGCGTTGCGTGCCATCAGGAGCCCTCAGGGAGGAAGAAGTGCGAACACAGGTAATTATTGAGGATCATGTTCTACCGCAGTTGCTTACCTCAGCTATCGAAGCTTACGAGGTGTCCCACCGAGCTCATGCGCGCGGGCGAAGCAACAAGAATCTTGAAACGTTCGGCTTGTTGTGGGGGTACGCGTTACCGGTACGTAATGGCCTTCCTGCTCGCCTGGTCGCGGTCGTTGCCACGGTTGAGACCTCGGCGCTGAGGAACTCCGACTGGGTACGGCCCGATTTCGAATCCATCGCGATGAAGCGAGATTTCTTTGGCGAATATTGGCCGCAACTGGAGCTGATTGGCACGTTCCATTCACACCCTTATGAGGACCTGAGCGAGGTCAATGACCTGAAGGGGTGGCGCGCATCGGAGGCGGACATGGCGTTTTGGCCTGCATTTCATGAGTTCGTATGCCCGGACATGGATGAACTGGCACACCTGGTGATTGCAATCACGGCCCTGGGCCGCAAAGGCTCTGCAGAACCTGTGCGCCTGGCGGGCGGTGAGTACACCTCTGGCTATGTAATCAGTGCCGACAAACGCAAATTGTGGATAAAGGGATACACATCGTCGTTGTTCGAGGATATCGATGAGGATGCTCCGTTCGATGAGGAGTTCCTGGCCGGCAATATCGAGATGGTTCGTTCTTACGATGTTTGGGAGGACGAAGATGTGCTGCTGGAAATACCGTCACTGGAAGCGCGTTTCAGGCATGTACTGCTGCGCAAGTAAGGCCGCGAGCCGTCGCCATGCTTGATTCGGCCGAAGCAGCGGGGTTCGTTAAGAAGCCCCGTTGCGTCGCATGGGGATGTCTCGCCCGGGAAATCTCAAGCATTGCCATCCGCCCAATGGATAATCTCAGTAACAGCTGACTCTATTGCAGGCGTTGCTCGCGCTGTTTCGCCGCTGGCGAGCGCCTGCAATTGTTTACACCCGGTCTCATTTTTCCTGACAAACGTTTCCCACGTCATAGCTTGGCGATAGTGGCGTTCGAATTGGCGATCGACTCGGCAAACGTCTGGCCGCTCGTCATAGATTCGACACCCGGCATTCCCCTCATCCAGATGTCGGCACACCCCGTCGCCGCGGTCCATCGCTGCGGTTTCAGGGAGCAAATGAACACGGCGGCAGCATTCCATGCACCGACTGCAGGCAAATGCCTGACGGGTGTCAGGCATACTCAGCCATGGCGGCCAGGCATTGAACCAGGCGCTCACGATCCTCGCTCAGGCGGCGCTGATTCTGGTCGAGGCTGCCACGCAGGTTATGCAGTTTGTCTTTGATCTCCGCGAAGCTGGACTTCAAGTGCGTCTCAACCATTGCGTTCAGTGCACGTGAGAACTCCCACGCGGTCTCTTCACCAAAAGCCCGAATGGCCTGTTCGCGGCGTTCGCGCTCCTGGGCTTCACGTTGGGCCTGCTCGTTCAGACGCTGTTGCTCAGGGTCGCCGGCAATAGCGGAATACAGTGCGCTCCCCACCTGGAAGGCAATGCCGATCACCGGAATGACCTTGCCGATAATCTGTTCGGCAACCTTCCCCATCGTGACTGGGCCGATACCCTTGAACAGTGTGGGTAACCACTCTTTGCCGACTTTCATTACGCTGACCACGTGTTCAGCTTTGAGCATGCTGCCCGCCTGGCGAACGCCGGATTCGAGCAGTGTCAGATCAATACCGGGCGATGAGGGGGCCTGGGCACCGTTTCCAGCTTCGGCTTCGAGATCCGGCGTAGCCTGGCCACTGAAGGTCTGAGGCTGCACCTGGACTTCCCGGATGACGTCGTCGAGCATTTCGGAGGCGTCGAGGCCCAAGCGTGTGAGCGCATCTTCAAGCTCGGCGCAAACCTGTTGATTGGCCTGGCTGATGAGCAGCTCGATCTTGCCCTGAGCGCTCTCACTGTTCAGGTTCAGAGCGCTGATTGTGCTCTTGCTGATATAAGCGGCCTTGGCTTCGATCAACGATTTCAAGCCTCGCCGTATGTCGATTTCGCGGCGAGCGATCTCTGCGTAGAAGGTGTCGAGAAGTTTTATCGACGCCTGATCCTGCCGTTTATCCAGTTCGTCTACTGTCGCTTCAATGAAACTGCGTAGCTCAGTGGCGACCCGCGCGACGATTTCTTTTTGTTTAACCGATTCGAAGAACGCCGCCAGCTCGCTTTCGAATTTCGGGAAACCCGAACTGTTCAACAGGTTCTGCTTGTTCTCAAGTTTTGCTTTGAGCGCGGAGCGGGCGTTTACCTCGACGATCGGGATATTGCCCAGCACTTGCCGGGTGCCGGCCTTCTGCTGAATGCGCTCACGGAGTTCGTCCTTGATACGTGCCAGGTCGATCGGGTCGAAACGGTCTTTGCAGTTGAGCACCAGGAAGATCATCTTCCCCGCGAGGACCAGTTCCAGCAGTACATCGAGGGTTTTCTCTTCCTCAACGACCCCTAGCGGGTTGACCACGAAAATCACGACATCGGACTGAATCAGCTGTTCGCGAGTGATTTCCTCATGCTCAAGTGGCGCGTCGATTCCGGGCGTATCGAGCACTTCGAAATCGCCCCAACGATAACCCTGAACGCGCGCAGTCTCGGGCACGTCGGCTACAGCGGCCAGTTCCTGGCCTAGCAGGGCGTTGATCAAGGTGCTTTTACCGGCGTTATAAACGCCATACACCATGATGGTTGCGCCGGCCTGGGCTTTTTTGGCCCGGCTCAATTGACGAATGCTGGCGACAGCGTTTGGGTTATAGGTTTCACACAGAGCGTCTACATCGTCATAGAGGGCCAGCAGCTGTGTCATCGGGCCTGGTCGTGTCATTGCGCGGTGCTCGTTTCAAGGGTGTTGAGAGCCTGGCGCAGGCGCTCCATTTCGATGGTCAGTACCTGGCAGTATTCGAGCATGGAATCGCGAAGGGGGTTGTAGATGCCCCGTACCTGCTCGTTCAGGTAGGCCGGCAGAGCGTTCGCATACCGTTCGATTGCAATCTGGCGTTGTTCTTCCAGGTTGTCGCCGACGACCACGTTGTGTTTTGCGAAGATGGCCTCGGCGCTTCGCCCGATCATGCTGGCAGCACTGCCGAGCGAAGCCCCGGCAGCGGCGCCTGCGGGGCCTCCGAGGAAGAAGCCGATGGTGCCACCCAGAATGGCTCCTCCCGTGCCCCAGGCCGTTTTGGTACTACTTCTGGTGCCGCTCATGTATTCCTTTTCGACCGTGACTTCTCGGTACTCGGGTATGGCGCCAAGCCGGCTTGTATCGAACGCACGTTGCAGCGCATTTTGCTGGGTTTCACCAATGGCTTTCATGGCTTCACTGGTCAGTTCGCCGAGGACCTTACTCAACTGTTCAAGCAGCAATGCCTGCACGTCAGCAGGACGGGGGCCGTTAAACAGCCCATTGACGAAACTGCGTAGCTGGGTAGTACCTTTCTGGCCCAATGTCCGCAGCTCTCGCTCCACCGACTGTTCCTGGTCCTGGATTTGCCGCTCGAATGATTCGGTCAGTTCTTTGATGAGGCTCAGATCGACGCTGGTTTCGCCTACGGCCTTGCGCAAGTTGTTCAGCGGGGTGGTCAGTTTGAGCTTGAGGCCTTGGCTTTGAGAGAGGCTCTTGAGTGTCTGGAACAGCGTCCCCAGTCCACTTTCCTGTAAGTGCGAAGGGTGCCGTTCAGCGAAGCGGGTAGACATGGGCAGAATGCGGATTTTCTCGGCAGCATCGTGTTGCATCGCCACCAGATTACCGGTGACTTCATTGATTTGAATGTGCTGAGTTTCCTTGGATTTCATCAGCACTTCGGTGATGACTTCCCCATCGTCGTCTTCATCTTCTTCGGTGATATCGCTTCCGGTCAGCAGAATCATCAGCGAGCGCTGGCCGCTCAGCAGGGTACTGACTTCGCCCATATCGGAGTTGCGCCCAACGGCCTGCGAATTCATGGTGTAGAGGATCAAGTCCGCCTGATCGACATACCGGCGCGCAAGGTCTCCATTTGCAGAATTCGTTGAGTGCAATCCAGGCGAATCAACCCACGTGAAACCCGGCAACTTGAACCCCTGGATCGAACTGGTGGCTTCCGTGGCACCGACCCTGAACTGTTTTGAGCGGAAAGCCTCGCCTTCCTGGTCGCCGCTGGCGACGTTAGTACGCTCATGGGAGAAGTAAACGGGTTTAAGGGCGACCTGGTCTTTGAGTTGGGTGGTAGGTTCGCTGTGCCCCCATGCCACATAGTTACCCAGTGAGCTTTTGCCCGACTTGACCTTGCCGTACACAAATACCAGCAGGGAGTCGTTGTAGTCTTCGCGAAATTGCGCCCCCGCCGAGCGTACTTTTGCGCGTTCTTCCCATACGCTGAATTGATCCGTCAGGCGCCCAGCCAACTGAGCCGCTCCCTCTTTGAGCGGGTTCCCCTTGCTGACCGTGGACACCATGCGTTCCGTATGCTGAAGCATGTTCTCTACAAATCCCGTGCGCAGTTCATCAAAGCGCTGCTGAGCATCCGCAAGGTTTTGTTTCTGGCTGGAAAACTGGCCCTGCAATTGATGAAAAACGTGCATCAACTCATCGCGAGTAACAGTGCTCATGGATCGATTACTCTTGGGGGATAAGTTGACGTTTAAGCAGTTGCAGTCGCTCGATGCGTGCCTGCGCGTCCTGCGTTTGGGCGAGTGCTGCCTGATCACTGGCAGCCGCATCGGCAGGTGCCGTCACGGTTTCGAGCAGGTTCACGCCTTGCATGAATTGAATAACGCATCCACTTTCCAGCGCTGGGGATGCCTGGAGAATGGATTTAACGGTCTTGCCATAACTTGACGTAGAGGACGCGGTACTGCGGATGCGTTGTTCGAGCTGATCGCCCGTCACCCCCTCGAGCGTTAGTTTGGTCATTTTGCTCAAGCCTTGGGACACGGGATTGTGCGGGTCCGACGGGGACGCCAGCGCCGAGGCGGCTACTCTGAGATGAGCCTTGAGCTGCTCACGCCGTTCTTGTGCAAGCGCCTGGACACGGGCCTTGAGATTTTCGCGCTCGCGTTGGCGCTTGGCTTCCTGCTCTTGCCGGCGCCGCGCGCTATCGTCGTAGGTCGACGTGCTGCTCGAAGAGGAGGGGCTATCGTCAGAAACGGCTTTGACAATGGCAGTTACGGCAGCGACAGCTGCCGCACCGATCAACCAGGGAAGAGGCATTGCAAGTCTCCTTACTTAAAGGCTCTCAAGTTTTGTGCGAGCTTTCTGCATGTCGGACGTATGGGTTTTGAAGGTTTGCCGAGCGCCGTCTATGAGCTCAACGAAGGCTTTGGCTTTCACCACATACGGCTGGGTTACCCGCTCGATCAGCTTGGTTTCCTTTACGATTTGCGCGTCTATACGCTCGCATAGTTCCAATGCACGCCGTGCAAGCCGCTTTTGTCGGGCGTCTTCCAGCGAGCGATAGAGGCATTTCGAAAGCGTTTGCAGATGTTGCGCCAAGGGAGGAATACCGCTTTTGATGCATAGCCCTTCTTTGTTTTTCTCAATACCACTTTTGAAACGAGTATTGGATATGACGAAACACTCGGGCGCCGTTCCGAGATGGATCAAGGCCTGACGTTCGATAGTTTCCCGAACCTCGGCCAGGTCCGCGTCCTGAAGCTTGTCCAGTTGGCTGACCACCAACACCACGCGTTCGCCAACATCGTCACCAAAAGTGTTGCGCAGATGATCGAGCAGGGCTACTTCCTCCTCGTCCAATTCGCCTGGGGGGGCATGAACAAAGAGCACGACATCAGCGTTTTCCAGGCCTTCGTTTGCCTGCTGGGTATCATCTTCGTCGATACCCAGGCCCGGGGTATCGATAAGCACGTAGTCGTTCAACTCGAGTGCTTGATTGGTTCGGGTGGTGCGGATGTCACCTGTTTGAAAATGCTGGTCAATGGCATGCCCGCTCAGCATATTAAGCAGAGAGCTTTTCCCTGCTTTTACCAGGCCCCAAGCGGCAATGCGAGGCTTGGTCGGGGTGGCAGTACAGCGCTGACGGGCAAGTTGCTGATACTCCGCCTCCAGTGCCTCGATCTGTTGTGCTTGATCCATCAATCTGCGTCTCCTGTCGCATTACGGGGCCAGCGGAACATCTGCCCGCCACAAGACTTCACCTTGCGGATCAATGATGTCATACCGACATGGTTTGTGCAGTTTGACTTTTTCCGGCGTTCGGAAAAAAGGCCCAACATCCGCAACATTACAGGATGGGGAAGGTGGTTCCTGGCTAAAGATCTGAGTAATAGCGTCGATCCCTTAAGGGACGATCACTAATCGGATTTAGGAGATACCAATGGGCTGGCGCGACAAGCTGGATGCAGCTATCCAGAAAAACAAGGAAAAAATCGTTGAAATCGTGACAGTAGAGAACGCAAAAAAAGCCATGTCCGCGATTGCTGTTGCGGCTGCAACTGCAGCTGTTGAAAAAGTGCGAGAGGAAATCGGAAAGCAGCGAGAACGACGGGAGCAGTTTGAAAGCGAACCTGATGATGTTCTCCATCGCATCGCAAAATCTGCAGAGGGAGAGTCCGATGCCAGTACCCGGATGGCAGCGGATGTATTGGAAAAGCGTCTTAGGCGTTTAGAATCGAAATCCATTGAAGAGTTGCGAATTATCTCGGCTTCCTTCAGCCACAGTGACGCAGAGCGTGAAAGGGCGTCGGCACTACTTCGGCGAAGGTAAACATCCTTCCGGCTGGCCACGAACCTTCATCAAGAAGGTGGGTGTCTCGAAGGCCTGCTGAGGCGCGAACTGATGAGCCTATTGCGTTGTTGAATGATGAGCCCTCTATTCCTTGTATCTCTGATTTCGTTGAATCGCAGACACAAAAAAAGACGTCCAAGGACGTCTTTAGATGATGAACCGGGGGGATTTCAATCTGCTCAGTAAGCTATTGATTTATAAAACTAATATCGACTTTTATTTTTGGTTGGAATACCCATTGGAATACAGCACTCCACTTGACTACTCGTTTGCATTCGATCTGACCAGCACGCTTCGTAACCATGATTGGCAGTGAACTGCCCATAGCTGCCGATGGCGACAGGTAGAAGTCGGTCAACGATCGGATCGGGACGCTGAGCATCTTTCTACTCGGCCTGCGCAGTTCATGCGTTTCTGTCCTGCATCAGCATCCGATCATGTATCGTGATGTAACGCTAAAATTTGGCCATGCCTCGCGGTCAGAAAGGACTCTGGATGTATGAGTGAATCAGCAATTCCGAAC